>Ga0182738_1007171_pt1 | contig 11381 bp, 12 predicted proteins | sample eDN5th30CBELigMG_FD_128876 | JGI IMG/M metagenome (GOLD analysis project Ga0182738, IMG submission 128876) | Enriched Miracle-Growth compost microbial communities from Emeryville, California, USA - eDNA 5th pass 30_C BE-Lig MG (version 2)... ...
ACTGAAAGGATCCGCATGAGCAACGACGAATCGTGGCGCGGCAAGATCGGCAAGCTCGACGCCGCTGAGCTGGACGAGTTCCTCTCCGGCAACACCATCGCCCGTATCGCGGCCCTCGACGAGAACGGCTGGCCGTACGTCGTCCCCGCGTGGTTCGAGTGGGCCGACGGCGCGTTCTGGTTCATCGCCCGCAAGAAGTCGCGCTGGGCCACCATGCTCCGCGACGACGAGCGGTGCGCCGTCACCATCGACGAGGACGGCGGGCAGCGCAAGGTGGCCGCGCAGTGCCGCGCGACCATCGTCGAGGAGCCCAACCTCGGCGGCGCGTGGGTCGAGATCGCCGAGCGGATGTCTGTCCGCTACCTCGGCGAGAACGGCCCGAAGTACCTCGCCCCCACGCTCGACAAGGAGCGCTGGCTCATCCGCCTCGACCCCATCACGATGCAGACCTGGCAGGGCGTCGAGTGGGCCTCGAAGTACAAGTGATCCCCCCGCACCACGCCTGACACACCCGAACCCGAACGAGGCAGACCCGAAATGTCCTCCGACGTCATCGAGCTCACGCAGCTCCTCGTCCGCACCCCCAGCCCGGTGCGCGACGGGGACGAGCGCGCCGTGGCCGCACTCATCCAGGACACCCTGGCGGAGTTCGGCCTGCCCGCGGCCGAGACCTACGCGCTGAGCCCCGAGCGGCCCAACCTCGTCACGACCATCGACTTCGGTCCCGGCGGACGCCACCTGGCGCTGGTCGGACACATCGACACGAAGCCGGTGGGCGAGGCGGCCTGGACGGTCGACCCGTTCGCGGCGGACATCGACGACGACCGCCTCTACGGCCTGGGCTCGGCGGACATGAAGGGCGCCGTCGCGGCGATGCTCATCGCGGCGCGCAACGTCGCGGCGCAGAGCCCGGGCGCCGGCCGTCTCTCGCTGGTCTTCACGGCCGACGAGGAGGACGGCGCGGTGTTCGGCGCGCGGCACCTCGCGAGCGTGCTCGACCACGACTTCGACGCGCTCGTCATCGGCGAGCCCTCGGGCCTGCACGACGACTTCGACAGCATCCCGGTCGTCAGCCGCGGCCTCGGTCGCTTCCGCATCACGGCGCACGCCGTGCAGGGGCACTCGTCGCTCGCGGCCCTCCTCGGGTTCCGCAACGCCGGCGTCGACCTCGCGCGCGGCATCGTCGCCCTCACCGATGAGTTGGACGTCCGCATCCCCGCCAACGCCGACGAGCTGCCGCACTGGGGCGCGTCGGTCAACCCGGCCCTCGTCTACGAGGGCGGCTACGGCTACGGCGTCCTCCCCGAGTGGATGTCGGCCTCCGTCGAGGTGCGCACGCTCCCCGGGATGACCGAGGAGGAGCTGCTGGAGGACATCCGGTCGCTGCTGGACACGGTCAACGCCCGCACCGGGTCGCACCTGACCGCCGAGTTCGAGGGCGCGCCGCGCCACTGGATCCAGGGGACCGTGGTGACCAAGGCCGACCCGGTCGTGCAGTCGGTGCAGCGCGCCGTCGCCGTCGCGACCGGGGCACAGCCGCCCGTGGACGTCTTCCCGGGCACGACCGACACGAGCTGGTTCGCGGCCGCGACGCCGGACCTGCCGTGTCTTCCCGCTCTCGGCCCCGGGCTGCTGCACCGCTGCCACGCCGCCGACGAGTGGGTGAGCGTCGAGGCCGTGCGCCGCACGGTGCCGATGTACGAAGCGCTCGTGCGCGACTACTGCGCGCCGGGCCAGGAGGGAGCCGCATGAGCGTCGACACCGCCGTCAAGCAGCGCAGGCTGCGTCTGGATGCCGCCACCCTCGCCCCGCTGGCCGGCCTCGCCTTCGTGCTGGTGCTCGCCGCCATCACGACACCGAACTTCTACTCCCCCGAGGTGCTGCGCATCGTCCTGTTCCAGGCGGGCATCATCGGCGTCGCCGCGCTCGGCCAGACCCTCGTGCTCCTCGTCGGCGGCATCGACCTGTCGATCGGCGGCGTGGCCTCGCTCACGTCGGTGATCCTCGCGATGTACACGGCGGGCGACGACTCGCGGCTGCTCATCGGCATCCTCTTCTGCATCGTCGCAGGCACCGCCGTCGGCCTGCTCAACGCGAGCCTCATCGTGCTGCGCAACGTGCCGCCGTTCGTGGCGACCTTCGCGAGCTTCGTGCTCATCCAGGGCGTCATCATCGCGTGGACCCGCGGCGCCCCCTCGGGCCGCATCCCCGCGGGCCTGGGCTGGCTCGGCACCGGGCGCATCTTCGACATCCCCGTCGCGCTCATCGCGTTCGCGCTCCTGTCCGTCATCGTCGGTCTCGTGCTCGGCCGCAGCGCCGCCGGCCGCCGCGTCTACGCGGTCGGCCTCAACGCCGACGCCGCGCGCATGTCCGGCATCCGCACGGGCATGGTCATCGCGGTCGCCTACATCATCGCGTCGCTCAGCGGCGTGCTGGCGGGCCTCATCAACGCCGGCTACATCGGGTTCGTCGACGCCGCGCTGGTGGGCAGCATGAACCTCGACTCGGTCGCCGCGGCCGTCATCGGCGGCATCGCGCTCACCGGCGGTCGCGGACGCATCCGCCAGACCGTCATCGGCACCCTCCTCCTGGCCTCGCTGCTCACCTGGCTCATCCAGCTGGGAGCCACGGGCGGCGCCCAGCTCGTCTTCACCGGCGGAGTGATCCTGCTTGCCGTGGCCCTGCAGAACGGCAAGCAGACCCTCCGCGCCCTCGCAATCACCAAGAAAGGAAAGTCATGAAACTCATGAATCGGCGTCACGCCTTCGGCGCGGCAACGATCGCCGTCGTGGCGACCCTGGCACTCGCCGGCTGTAGCGGCGAGCGCGAAGGCGGCAGCACCGCCGGACCCGCTGAGGACTGCCTGAACGCAGAGTCGGCCCAGGCCACCTACCAGGAGTCGTGGACGGCGACCGCCCAGGCCTACGGCGTGGAGCTGGAGCCCGTCGCGGAGGAGATCTGCGAGGTGGACGCCAGCAAGTACAAGGCGGACCCCAAGCAGGGCGACACCTACCGGATCGCGTTCGCAGCGCAGGGCCCGACCAACTCGTGGGGCCTCCTCAGCGACGAGGCACTGCGCTACCGCGCCAAGGAGATCGGTGTCGACGTGCTCTACGCCGCCGCCAACGGCGACGCGACCACGCAGGTCGACAACATCCAGCAGCTGACCAGCCAGGACCCCGACGCCATGGTCGTCGTGCCCATGGGTGAGGGCATCGCCGGACAGGTCAAGGCCGCTGCCGACGCGGGCATCCCCGTCATCGTCTGCTCCGGCATCCTGCCCGCCTCGTCGGGCGCCGTCTCGACGGTCACGCGCCAGTACGACCTGCTGGGCTCCGCCTACGCCGAGTGGGTCGCCGCGCAGATCGACTACAAGGGCGAGGTCGCGCTCCTGAGCGGACTCGCGGGCGTCCCGACGGCCGAGTACCAGCTCGCCGCCGCCAAGAAGGTGTTCGAGAAGTACCCGGACATCAAGATCGTCACCACGCAGTACACGATGTGGTCGCCCACCGAGGCCAAGACCGTCGCGCAGAACCTCATCGCGACGTACCCGAACCTCGCCGGCATCTGGTCCGACTCCGGCTACGGCGCCATCGGCGTCGTCCAGGCCTACCAGGAGGCGAACCTGCCCGTCCCGCCCATCACGGGTGACTCGTTCAACCAGGTCCTCATCGACACGAAGGGCAAGGACGTCGAGATGGCGCTGAGCACCTTCCCGCCGGAGATGAGCTCGACGTGCCTCGACACGGCCATGAGCCTGCTCAAGGGCGAGAACGTGCTGAACAAGGTGTTCATCAACACGCCGAGCTTCCTGCGTGCCGACGCCGACCAGTACATCCGTCCCGAATGCGACGGCGGCCTGCCCGTCCCGTCGAGCGCCCCTGACGCTCTTCTGGTCGAGCTCGGTCTCTGCAAGGCCTGAGGAACAGTTCGCACATGAGCTCGCAGTACGCGCTGGAGGCCCGGGGAGTTCGCAAGAGCTTCCCGGGCGTCCGGGCCCTCTCCGGAGTGGACATCGCACTCGCCCCCGGGCGCGTGCACGCTCTTCTCGGTGAGAACGGCGCCGGAAAGTCCACTCTCGTCAAGATCATCACCGGAGGTCACCAGCCCGACGAGGGCGTCCTCCGCATGGACGGACAGGAGGTCGCGTTCGCGAGCCCCCGGGATGCCATCGCCCGCGGTGTCACTCCCGTCTACCAGGAGCTCACGATCCTGCCCGACATGTCGGTGCTGGACAACGTGATGCTCGGTCACGAAAGCGTCCGCGGTGGCGTGCTGCGCACCCGAGAGCAGCGCGCCACCGCGGCTGCCGCCCTGGACCGCGTCGCCCTCGGCGGCATCGACCTGGACCAGCCGGCCGGCAACCTGTCGCTGGCCAACCAGCAGCTCATCGAGATCGCGCGCGCGCTCGTGCGCCGCAGCACGGTCCTCATCCTCGACGAGCCGTCCGCCGTGCTCTCCGGCGACAAGCTGGAGGCGCTCCACGACGTGGTCCGCTCCCTCACCGCCGCCGGCACCGCGGTCCTGTACATCACGCACCTCCTCGACGAGGTCCAGACCCTCGCCGACGACGTCACGATCCTCCGCGACGGCGCCCTGGTGAGCACCGGCCCCGCGAGCGAGTACCCCACCGACCGCATCATCCGCGAGATGGTCGGCCGCACCGTCGAGTCGATCTACCCCGACCTGCCGACGCCCGGCGAGGAGGTCGTCCTCACGCTCGAGGGCATCCTGCCGCGCGGTCGCAACGCCGCCCCCGTCTCCCTCGAGCTGCGCCGCGGCGAGATCGTCGGCATCGCCGGCCTCGTCGGCTCGGGCCGCACGCGCCTGCTGTCGATGGTCGCCGGCGTCCGCCACCACGCCGGCAGCGTCAAGCTCCGCGGCCGCGCGATCCCCGCATCGCTGCGCTCCCGCATCCGCGCCGGCGTCGTCCTCGTCCCCGAGGAGCGCAAGCGCGACGGCCTCGTGCTCGATCTGGACGTCGCCGCCAACACGACCCTCCCCGCCCTGCGCGGCGTCTCCCGCTTCGGCTGGCTGTCGCGCCGCCGCGAGCGCGCCGCGTTCCAGGCCGAGCGCGAGCGTCTCGGCATCCGCGCCTCCGGACCCACGCAGCTGGCCCGCCAGCTCTCCGGCGGCAACCAGCAGAAGATCGTCCTCGGCAAGTGGCTGCGCACCGCACCCACCGTGCTGCTGCTGGACGAGCCCACGCGCGGCGTCGACGTCGGCGCCAAGACCGAGATCTACGAGATCATCGCCGGCCTCGCGGCGGAGGGGATGAGCATCATCGTCGCCTCCAGCGAGCTGCCCGAGGTCATCGGCATCTCGCACCGCGTCCTCGTGTGCCGCGGCGGCAGCGTCGTCGGCGAGGTCGCCCAGTCCGACGACAGCCCGGAACAGATCATGCACCTCGCCGTCGGAGCGGCCTCATGACCACCACCACCCTGACCTCCCGTCCCGCCGCCACGCCGGCATCCGTGCTCGCGAACCTCGTGCGCCGCGGCGCCGCCATCTGGATCGTCGTCGCCATCTTCCTCGTGATCCTCTCGATCACGCGGGGCGGCCAGCTGTGGTCGACGGGCAACCTCGCGGCGCTGCTGACGAGCGCCGTCGTGCTCGGCATCGTCGCGCTCGGCCAGTACCTGGTCGTCATCTCCGGCGGCATCGACCTGTCGATCGGCGCCAACGTCAGCGTCACGACCCTGCTGACGGCCATGCTCATCGACGGCTACCCGATGCGGACATTCCCCGTCATCGTCGGGGTCGTCCTCCTCGGCGGCGTCCTCGGCGCGCTCAACGGCTTCGCGGTCGCGCGCCTCCAGCTGCCGCCGTTCATCGTGACCCTCGCGACCCTGTACATCTACGGCGGCCTCGCCCTGTGGATCAGCTCGGTCCCGACCGGCCAGGTCACCACGATCATGAGCGACTTCGCGATCGGCCGCATCGGCCCGATCCCGTACATGTTCCTGGTGCTGCTCGCGCTTATCGCGATCGTCTGGTTCCTGACGCAGCGGACGGCGTGGGGACGCCACCTGTTCGCGTCCGGCGGCGACCCCGACGCCGCGCGCCTGGCCGGCATCCGCGTCGAGCGCACGACCCTGTGGGCGTACACGTTCGCGGGGCTGCTCGCGGGCATCGCGGGCGTGCTCCTCGCGTCGCGCTCGATCATCGGCAACCCGACCGCCGGCGACGGCTTCGAGCTGTCGGCGATCACCGTCGTCGTGCTCGGCGGCACGTCGCTGCTCGGCGGCAAGGGCACGATCCTCGGCACGATGGGCGGTGTCGCGCTGCTGTCGCTCATCACCAACTCGATCACGCTGCTGCAGTTCCCCTCGACGGTGACCGACCTCATCCGCGGCATCGTCATCATCGCGGCGGCGGCGATCTTCGTGGCGAAGAGGCGACGATGACGCTCCGCATCGACGCGCACGCGCACGTCTTCGACGCCGCCGACCGGTCGCCCCGCGACGTCGGCGACCTGGTGCCGGCCGACCGGACCGCGACGATCGCGCACTACCGCTCGCGCCTGGACGCGATCGGCGCGACCCACGCCGTGCTCGTCCCCCTCGACGCGCACGACGACTACGTCGCGGCGTGCGTGATCGCCGAGCCCGACCGCTACCGCGGCGTGCTCGTGTGTGGACCCGACGAGCTCGGACGGACGGATGCCGACCCCGTCGCCGCGCTGCAGCGTCGCCTCGAGCGCTACCCGGCGAGCGCCGTGCGCACGATGTGGCTCGGCGAGCCGGGCTCGTCGCTCGCCGACTCCCCCGCACTGCCCCTGCTGCGCCACGCGGCGGAGGCCGGGCTCGTGCTGTGGAGCTACCTGACGCCCGACCAGGCGCCGTTCCTCGAGGAGCTCCCGCGCCTCGTGCCCGACCTGCGCGTCGTGCTCAACCACTTCGGCTTCACCCCGCACGACATGCAGGTGGATGCCGATGCCCGCCCGTGGTTCGCCGAGGGCCTCACGCCCGAGGCGGTCGAGCGGGTGGAGCGCCTCGCGGCGCACCCGACGATGCACCTCATGTACTCCGGCCAGTACGCGCTGTCGCACGGCACCCCGCCGTACGCCGACATCGCCGACGTCACGCGGCGCCTGTTCGACGCGTACGGACCGGAGCGCTCGATCTGGGGATCCGACTATCCCTGGATCGACACCGTCCCCGGATACGAGGCCGTCTTCGGTCTCGTGGACGACACGCTCGGCGACCTGACCGCCGACGAGCGCGCCCTGGTCACCGGCGGGACCATCGCGCGACTGCTCGACATCCGCGGCTGATCCGCTCGGCCACCCGCCCGCCCGCAAACACCGCAACACCGCAACACGAAACAACAGGGATACCCACATGCCTCAGATCTCCCCGCACGCGCTCGCCATGCCGCGCTCGGGCATCCGCCGTGTCATGGACGCCGCCTGGGCGTCCGGCCGCGACTTCATCGGGATGCACGTCGGCGAGCCCAGCTTCGTGCCCCCGGCGCACGTGCTGGAGGCGGCGGAGCGCGCCTACGAAGAGGGCGACACCCACTACGTGGCCAACGCCGGCGTCCCCGCGCTGCGCGAGGCCATCGCCACGAAGGTCTGCGAGAAGAACGGCATCGACGCGGGACCCGACCAGATCATCGTGACCGCCGGCGGCGCGCAGGCGCTGCACGTCGCGTTCACCCTCACGATCTCCGAGGGCGACGAGGTCCTCATCCCCGACCCGGGCTGGCCGAACTTCGCGATGGCCGTGCAGCTGCTGCAGGCCACCCCGGTGCCGTACCGGCTCAGCCCCGAGAACGGGTTCCTCCCCGACCTCGAGGAGATCGAGCGCCTCGTCACGCCGCGCACCCGCATGATCCTCGTGAACACCCCGTCGAACCCGCTCGGCACCGTCATGCCCGGCGAGCTCGTCGAGTCGCTCGTGCGCTTCGCCGAGAAGCACGACCTGTGGCTGCTCTCCGACGAGTGCTACGACGCGCTCACCTACGGCGTCGAGCACGTGAGCCCGGCCCGCTTCGACACGAAGGGCGTCGTGCTCTCGGCGTTCTCGTTCTCGAAGTCGTACGCCATGACCGGCGTCCGCGTGGGCTACCTCGTGTGCCCTCCCGGCATCGCGGAGAACGCGGCGAAGCTGCAGGAGGCCATGATCTCGTGCGTCAACGCGCCGGCGCAGGCCGCCGCGATCGCCGCGCTCACCGGCAGCCAGGACAAGCTCGACGAGATGCGCGAGGCCTACGCACGCCGTCGCGTGCTCGCGATGCGCCTGCTCACCGAGCACGGCATCCCGTTCCTCGAGCCCCACGGCGCGTTCTACATCTGGGTGGACGTGCGCGGCATCGCCGACCGCCCGGTCGACGACTGGGCGCTGCACCTCCTCGAGGAGAAGGCCGTCGCGATCGCCCCCGGCACGGCGTTCGGACCCGGTGGCGAGGGATGGATCCGCCTGTCGCTGGCCGCAGACGACGACGCCATCGCGACAGGCATCACCCGCATCGCGGAGATGGCCTCATGACCGCCCGCCGTCCCGTCCCCGCGAGCTTCGCGACCAGCCCCGTCGTCGCCATCGTGCGCGGCGGCGACCCCGCGGCGCTCCTGCCGACGTGCGAGGCGCTGCTGGACGCCGGCATCGTGCACCTGGAGATCACGACGAACACCGAGGGGTGGGAGGACGCGGTCCGCACCCTGAGCGCGCGCGAGGGTGCCGTCATCGGCGCGGGCACCGTCCTCACCGCCGACCACGTCGCGCGCACGGTCGCCGCGGGCGGCACGTTCGTCGTCGCCCCCAACACCTCCGAGGAGGTCGCCGCGGCCGCCGCCGAGGCCGGCATCGACTGGTACCCGGGCGCCCTCACGCCCACCGAGATCGTGCACGCATGGGAGCTCGGCGCGACCGCCGTCAAGGTGTTCCCGGCGCGGTCGGCCGGCGGCCCCGGCTTCCTCGCCGATGTGCGCGCCCCGCTCCCCCACATCCCGCTCATGCCGACCGGCGGGGTCGCGCTCGGCGACATCGCCGCGTACCGCGCCGCCGGCGCGATCGCCGTGGGCCTCGGCTCGCCGCTGCTCGGCGACGCCCTGCGCGGCGGCTCGATCGACGAGCTCGCCGAGCGCGCGCGGACCGCCCTCGCGGAGGCGACGCGTGGCTGACGTCTTCACCTTCGGCGAGACCATGGCGCGCCTGACCGGCGTGAACATCGGTCCGCTGCGCTTCTCCGGCCACCTGTCGATGGGGATCGCTGGGGCGGAGTCGAACTTCGCCATCGGGATGGCGCGGCTCGGCGACGACGTCGCCTGGACCGGCCGCGTGGGCGACGACGAGTTCGGACGCCTCATCGCCGGCATCCTGCGGGCCGAGGGGGTGCAGGCGCACGGCATCGTCGACGACGAGGCGCCGACCGGCCTGCTCATCAAGAACAAGCGCACCCGCTCGAACACCGAGGTCGCCTACTACCGCGCGCACAGCGCCGGCTCGCGCCTGGCCGCCTCCGACCTCGACCACGACGCGATCGCCCGCGCCCGCGTGCTGCACCTCACCGGCATCACCCCGGCGCTGAGCGGCACCGCGCGCGAGGCGTGCTTCGCCGCCGTCGAGACCGCCACGGCCGCCGGAGTCACCGTCTCGTTCGACTTCAACATGCGCCGCAAGCTCTGGAGCGAGGCGGAGGCCGCGCCCGTGCTGCGCGACCTCGCCCGCCGCGCCGACATCGTCTTCGCGTCGGACGACGAGGCGCGCATCGTGGTGGACGGCGAGACGAACAGCGACCTGGCGCGCGGGATCGCGGCGCTCGGACCGCGCGAGGTCGTCATCAAGCTCGGCGCGGGCGGCGCCCTCGGTCTCGCGGACGACACCCTGCGCGCCGCGCCCGTGCACGTCGTCGAGGAGCTCGACCCGGTCGGCGCCGGCGACGCGTTCTGCGCCGGCTACCTGCACGCCTACCTCGCCGGCGGCGACCTCTCCGCACGCCTCGACACGGGGGCGCGCTGCGGCGCCTACGCGGTGACGGTCGACGGCGACTGGGAGGGCCTGCCCACCCTCGCCGAGCTCGAACAGTCGGGCGGAGACGACGTCCTGCGCTGAGCGCGTGCGGGGCGGTGCGGCGACGCCGCGGCATCCCCTCTTGTGGGGCGGTTGTGCCGGGTCTAGTTTGTGCGCAAGCGTCTGAGACAGCACAGGACGCGATCCACCTCCCCTGAACCGTGGCGCGCCTCCGTGCGCGCCACAGGCTCCCTTTCGAACGGATGCCGTCATGTCTCAGAACCTCCCCACGATCGTGCTCGTCCACGGCGCCTGGGCCGACGCCTCGAGCTGGAACGCGGTGATCCCCGCGCTCCAGACCGAGGGGTACACCGTCCTCGCTCCCCCGAACGAGCTGCGCGGCCTGGAGGGCGACGCCGCGTACATCGCGTCCTTCCTCGCACAGCGCACCTCCGGCCCCGTCGTCCTCGTCGGCCACTCCTACGGCGGGGCGGTGATCACGAACGCCGGCGCGAACGGCGGCGATGTGCGTGCGCTCGTCTATGTCGACGCCTTCATCCCCGACGAGGGCGAGACGATCGTCGGGATCCTGGAGGGGTCCGGGTCGGCCCTCGCGGTCGCCGACCCGACCACCGTCCTGGATGTCGCGGGCTATCCGGGCGCGCCCGAAGGCGCCGCCGAGGCCTTCCTCAAGCCGAAGACGGTCCACACCGCCTTCGCGCAGGACCTCCCGGAGGCCGACCGGTGGCTCATCGTCGCGACGCAGCGTCCGGCATCCTTCGTGGCGAACGTCACCCCGTCCGGCGCACCGGCGTGGCGGACGATCCCGAGCTGGGCGGTGCTGGGCACGGATGACCGGGTCATCCCGATCGAGACGCAGCGGCGCATGGCGCAGCGCGCGAGCGCGACCATCACCGAGGTGGACGCGTCCCACGTGTCGATGGTGTCCCGCCCCGGCGTCGTGCTGGAGGCGATCCGCGCCGCCGCCGCGTCGATCGGGTGATCCGGTGCGGCGGCACCGCGGCGTCCGTCAGTGCCGCTGGGTGAGGGCGATGAGGTTCCCCTCGCTGTCGGGGAACCACGCGGAGCGCTCGCTCGCGAGCGTTGCGACGCCGTCCACCGTCCGCAGACCCGGGAAGTCGTAGTCCTCGAAGACCACGCCTCTCTCCCGCAGTGTCGACATGTCATCGTCCAGGTGAGGAGTCTCGATCGCGAAGACGGTGTTCTTCGCCGTCCCCGCGAATCCGGATCGGTACACCAGCAGCGGCACCCCGCCCACCTCGTACGTCACCGACTCCTCCTCGCCGACGAACTCCACCGGCTCAAGCCCCAGAACGCCCTCGTAGAACGCTCGAGCCCGCTCGAGGTCCGAGGCCGCCACGACGGCCACTCCGCGCGCATCTTCGAACACGGTCATCACATCCCTTC
>Ga0182738_1007172_pt1 | contig 11381 bp, 10 predicted proteins | sample eDN5th30CBELigMG_FD_128876 | JGI IMG/M metagenome (GOLD analysis project Ga0182738, IMG submission 128876) | Enriched Miracle-Growth compost microbial communities from Emeryville, California, USA - eDNA 5th pass 30_C BE-Lig MG (version 2)... ...
GCTGGCCTGCTGCGAGGTGGACAGGCCGGCGTTGGCGTATCGGCTGGGCTTGGGCGCCGGTTGCTCGGCGTCGGCCCGGTTCGGGTCGTACGTGAACGCGCCGACCTCGACACTGCCTTCGGCGCTCAGTACCGACGAAGGCGAATATGTGACGGGTATGGTGTTGGGCACATTCGCGCAGCCGGCCAGGGCGGCCGCGCCGGCCAGGGCGGCCCAGCAGGCGGCGCGGCGCAGCGGTGCGGAAAAACGGCATGACAACGACGACATGGAAGCTCGCACAGGTAGAGTGAAGGGAAGCGCGATTCTATACAAATTACGACCAAGCATTTCTTGTTTGTTCATTTCCCTTCGCCGTGCCGGATCCGGCCACCCGGGCGCGGCGGCCGTTGAGGCGCCAACCGGTGTAGTATCGAAACGCCCTGTCCGCGGACAGTGGTGCTTTCGGGTTTTCAGGAGTTCCGGGTGGCGGCACGCTTTTTTTCTTATCTTTTTCTGGCGGGCGCGGCTTGCGGGTCGGCGCCGGCCCTGGCCGGCGTCTGCGATGCGCACTTCATGCACGACGGCGGCGCGGTACAACTCACGGGTTCGGGCAACCTGAGCCTGGGCGCCGACCTGAGCTTTTCCGACGTCACCAAGACCGACCCGGCCAACTGCCGGGCGCGCGTGCAGGGTACGGCCAGCTTCAGTTATGCCGGCCTGCCGCCGGGCAAATCGAAGCTCGACTACCTGATGACCATCCGGAACGGCCAGGCCGAATTCGTGCGCTATGCCAAGGCGGGCGAAAAACCCGAAGGCGGCGGGCAGTTCGATCCGCGCATGCTGGGGCTGTTCGCCTACGACGGCCAAATCGCCCAGGGCCAGACCATGCCCGGCGCCACCTACCGGCTTAGTATCGGCAAAGACGCGCCGGTGGGCGGGCAGCCCACCACCGTGGTGCGCATCGGCGAAAAAACCGTCGGCGCGCAGCAGTCGCTCGACACCGCGCTGGGCCGCCAGTCGTGCTGGCCGATACGCTATGCGCGCAACACCGACCCCACGCTGGCCACCTTCCAGGGCATCACGCTGCCCATACCCGGCATGAATACCACCGTCACCGATTGGTATTGTCCGGCGGTGAATCTGGTCATGCGCCAGGACATCGACCAGGCCGGCGTGAAGTCGGCGGTCGAGATTACGCAGATCAAGTAGCAGTCCGTAGCACGCGGCGCTGGATTTGCGGCGAGCCGCTGGTATGATGGATTTGTCACCGACACATCAACAGGAGCCTTCATGACCACCCGACGATCCGAGGAAGTCGCCAAAGAAAAACTCATCGACAGCGTCAAAAGCAGCCTGAACGATGCAGAGAACCTGTTGCGCGAAGCCGCCTCCAGTTCCGGCGACAAGGCCACCGAATTGCGCGACCGCGCCATGGCCTCGCTCAAGCGCACCCGTGAAGCGCTGTACGACGCCCAGGACGCCGTGCTGGAACGCGGCCGCAAGGCGGCGCGCGCCACCGACGACTACGTGCACGACAACCCCTGGCAAGCCATCGGCATCGCGGGCGTGACCGGCCTGTTGCTGGGCCTGCTGATCTCCCGCCGCTAAGGGCGCGGGGCCGGCCGCTGCGCGGCCGGCCCGCTCTTGCCCATGGGCCTGCGTAGATCCGTATTCGGCGTGGCGGGCAGCCTGGTCGGGCTGCTGCGTACCCGCCTGGAATTGTTCGCCTTGGAAGCCGCCGAAGAAAAAGCGCGGCTGATCAAGTTGCTGGGCATGGCGTTCGCCGCCTTGCTGTTCCTGACCCTGGCGGTGCTGGTGTTCAGCGTTACCGTCGCGGTGGCCTTCTGGCCGACCGAAGACCGCTACCTGGCCCTGGGCCTGCTGGCCGGGCTGTACGCGCTGATCGGCCTGGGGCTGCTGCTGGGCGTGCGCCGCGAGCTGGTGTCGGGGCCGGTGCCGTTCGCGGCCACCTTCGAAGAGCTGGGCCGCGATGCCGACCTGCTCGACAGCGTGCGCGCCGCCCAGGCCGACCAAGACGCCCAGGCCGAGCGCCGGCGCGACGAGGGCTGACGCCATGGCCAAGATGTCTCCCGCCATCGACCGCGCGGTGCGGATCGAATTGCTGCGCGCCCGCGCGGCCATCGAGCGCGAATCGCTGGCGCACGACATCGCCGCGGCTAGCCGTTCGCTGGAACCGCGCAACCTGGTCAAGCGCTGGCTGCCCGGCCTGGCGCGCGGCAACCTGTCCGGGCTGGTATGGCAGGGCGTGGCGCTGGCGCGCCGCTACCCGTTCATCAGTTCCACCGTGTCGGCCTTGCTGATGGGGCGCGGCAAGCGCTCGCGGCTGTTGCGGCTGGCGGGCGGCGCGCTGCTGGGCTGGCAGGTCTTCAAGGCCTGGCGCGGCTCGCCCGATACCGGCCCGGCCGAGCCGCCGCGCTGATCACAGCCCCAGTTCGCCCCACATTTCGTCTACGCGCCGCTTCACCGCCGCGTCCATGGCGATCGGCCGCCCCCATTCGCGGTCGGTTTCGCCGGGCCATTTATTGGTGGCGTCCAAGCCCATCTTGCCGCCCAGGCCCGATACCGGCGAAGCGAAATCCAGGTAGTCGATGGGCGTGCGCTCTACCAGTACCGTGTCGCGCACGGGGTCCATGCGGGTGGTAATGGCCCACACCACTTCGTTCCAGTTGCGCGGATCGATGTCTTCGTCCACCACCACGATGAACTTTGTGTACATGAACTGGCGCAGCACGCTCCACAGCCCGAACATCACCCGCTTGGCGTGGCCGGCGTATTGCTTGCGCATCGAGACCACCGCCAGCCGGTAGCTGCAGCCTTCGGGCGGCAGATAGAAGTCGACGATCTCGGGCAGTTGCCGCCGCAGCAGCGGCACGAACACTTCGTTCAGGGCCACCCCCAGCACCGCCGGTTCGTCGGGCGGCTTGCCGGTATAGGTAGAGTGATACACCGGATCGCGCCGCATGGTGATGCGGTCGACGGTAAATACCGGGAACCAGTCCTGTTCGTTGTAGTACCCGGTGTGGTCGCCGTAAGGGCCTTCCAGGGCCATTTCGTAGCCCGTGTCGGGCGGCGGCGGGGCGCCTTCGGGCACCGCCGCCGCGATGGCGCGCGGGTCGCCGGCCGGCAGCAGGTGGCCTTCGAGCACGATTTCGGCCCAGGCCGGCACCGACAATTCGCTGCCCAGCGCCTGGCCGACCTCGGTGCGCGAGCCGCGCAGCAGGCCCGCGAACTGGTATTCGGACAGGCTGTCGGGCACCGGCGTCACGGCCCCCAGAATGGTGGCGGGGTCGGCGCCCAGCGCCACCGCCACCGGGAACGGCGTGCCCGGATGGGCGCGGGCATGGTTGCGGAAATCCAGGGCGCCGCCTCGGTGCGACAGCCAGCGCATGATCAGCTTGTTGGGGGCAATGGGCTGCTGCCGATAAATGCCCAGGTTCTGGCGGCGCGCATTGGGGCCGCGCGTGATGACCAGCCCCCACGTCAGCAGGGGCGCCACGTCGCCGGGCCAGCAGGTCTGGATGGGCAGGCGCGCCAGGTCGACGTCGGCGCCTTCCCAGACGATTTCCTGGCAGGCGGGGCTGCGCACGCGCCTGGGCGCCATGTCCCACAGCGCCGACTTCAGCATGGCCACTTTGCCCAGCGCGTCGCGCAGGCCGCGCGGCGCCTCGGGCTCGCGCAGCGAGGCCAGCAGTTCGCCGGTGTCGCGCAGGGCGCCGACGTCTTCGGCCCCCATGCCCCAGGCCACGCGCTGGGGCGTGCCGAACAGATTGGCCAGCACCGGCATGGCGGCGCGCGCGCCGTTGTGCGTGGCCTGCTCGAACAGCAGGGCGGGGCCCTGCGCGCGCAGTACGCGGTCGGCGATCTCCGTCATTTCCAGGTGCGTGGAGACGGGCGCGGCGATGCGCTTGAGCTGCCCGCGTAGTTCTAATTGCTGCAAGAAGTCTCTAAGGTCGCGGTATTTCACTACAGATCCCGGTCAATTCGTTACATTTTTGAGGTTGAACAGAGGTTAACATCCAGACCTTCTTTCCACGCAGTTCCACGCAGGAGGTCCCCATGCCCGATGCGTCAGTGGCAGGTCTGTTTCGCCAGACTGCCCAAGGAGTGCACCACCAGCTGGCCGAATGGTTGCGTATCTGCTGTACCTATCTGGGTATCGCGGTGATCGTTACGGTCAGCATGGGATTCGCCTTGCCCGGTTTGCGCGACCAGGCCCTGCAGGTGCACAAAGCCTTGTTGACCGCCCTAGCGCCTACATCCGTGCCGTCCGGTTCTTATGCCGAGTCGGCCTACGACCCCGCCTATGACACCCCTTCCGTGGTAGCCATGGCGATTCCTGCTGCCCCGTCCAGCAATGCGACGGGCTTCCTGGGCCCGCTGCGCAGCGACTTGCCGCCCGCGCCGCCCAAGAAGAAGGCACGCAGCACCGTGTCCGGCCCCCAGGTCGAGGCATTGCGCAACTATATCTCGCGCAAGTACCGCGTGGCGTACGACGCGACTTCCGTGCTGGTGAACACGGTGTACAAGGTCGCGCGCGAAAAAGAGCTCGACCCGCTGCTGTTGCTGGCGGTGATCGCCATCGAATCGCGCTACAACCCGTTCGCCGAAAGCTCGGTGGGCGCGCAAGGCCTGATGCAGGTCATGACGCGCGTGCACCAGGACAAGTTCGACAAGCTGGGCGACGGCCTGAACAATCCGCTGGATCCCATCGCCAACATCCGCGTGGGCACCACCATCTTGCGCGACTGCATCGACCGGCGCGGTTCGGTCGACGGCGGACTGGCCTGCTACGTGGGCGCCACCGGCCCCAGCGACGGCGGCTATGGCGCCAAGGTGCAGGCCGAGCGGCGGCGGCTGGCGCTGGCCGCCGGCATCGCGCTGGCCCGCGAGTGACTCGCGGGGTGTGTCAATCATTCTTCTGGCGTTGACGCGGGCTGACGTAAGCGCCTTGGCTTCACGGAGCCGTCCGGGCGCCCCGCGCGCCCGGGTCCGGCTCCGAGGCGCCGCGGCACTTACGCCAGCCCGCGTCAACTCGCATTAAATCCGGCTTGCCGCGCCACTGGGGCGAATTGAGTCCTTAAGTGCTTGGCCGCGACCTTTTGAGAAGAAAAAAATCGTACGGGGCCGGCCATCCACGCCGCCCAGCGCGGCGCGGATGGCCATTCGGCCACGCATGTTGCCGCGCGAATGGCTGTTCAGGCCGCGCGGGGCGGCTTGAACGGCCGGCCCCCCAAGATTTTTTTCCGTTGCCAGGGGCGCGGCCAAGCATTCAAGAACTCAGCTGGTCCCGGCGATGCCGGATATGGCATCCATCGCGAGCCGGCGCGGTGTGGCGTGAGCGCCGCGGCGCCTCGGAGCCGGGCCCGGGCGCGCAGGGCGCCCGGACGGCTCCGTGAAGCCAAGGTGCTCATGCCACGCCGCGTCGGCGCCAGAAGAAGACCAAACCATCATCATCAGCAGCAGCCACAACTGCTGCGACGCCAAGACCGCCCCGGCTCTACAGCACCGTCCCCATCCTCCGCACCGCTTCTTCAAGCCGATCCAGCCCCGTCGCGTACGACATGCGCAGCGTGTGGTGGCCGTGCGCGGGGCCGAAGTCCAGGCCGGGCACGGCCGCCACGCCGGCGTCGTGCAGCAGCCGGTGCGACAGGGCGGCGCTGTCTTCGCCCCGCGCCGAGATGTCGGCGTAAATGTAGAAGGCGCCGTCGGGCTTGACCGGCACATGCAAGCCCAGCCGCTCGAACTCGGGCAGCAGGTAGTCGCGGCGCTGCTTGAACGCGTCGCGGCGGTGTTCGTAGATTTTCAGCGTATCGGGCGCAAAGCAGGCCAGCGCGGCGTGCTGCGCCAGGGTCGGGGCGCAGATGGCCAGGCTGGCCGCCATTTTCTCGATGGGGGCCACCAGCCGCTGCGGCACGATCATCCAGCCCAGCCGCCAGCCGGTCATGTGGAAGTACTTCGAGAAGCTGTTGATGACGATGATGTCGTCGTCCAGCGTCAGCGCCGAGCGGGGCGCGTTTTCGTAGCTGAGGCCCAGGTAGATTTCGTCGACGATGGTGAAGCCCTGGCGTTCGCGCACCGCATGCAGCAGGGCGGCCATTTCGTCGCGGGCGATCGAGGTGCCGGTGGGGTTGCTGGGCGATGCCACCAGCACGCCGCCGGTGTCGGCGGTCCAGTGGTCGCGCACGGCCTGGGCCGACAGCTGGAAACGCTGGTCGGCGCTGCTGGGGATGAGGCGCGGGCGGCCGCCGGCGGCCAGGACGAAATTGCCGTTGGCGGGATACGACGGGTCGGGCATCAGCACTTCGGCGCCGGGTTCGACGATGGCCGCGCAGGCCAGCGACAGCGCGCCCGAGGCGCCCGATGTCACAATGACGCGCGACGGATCCACGGCCGCGCCGAACTCGGTTGCGTAGAATCCGGCAATGGCCTCGCGCAGGCCGGCCAGTCCGGCGGGGGCGCTGTAGCCGCTGAGCCCGGCGCGGGCGGCGCGTTCCAGCGCTTCCACCACTTGCGCGGGCGCGGTAAAGTCCGGTTCGCCTATGCCCAGGCTGATGATGTCGCGGCCCTCGGCGCGCAGGGCCTGGGCTTCTTTGAAGAGTTCGACGACATGGAAGGTCTGGAAGCCCTGGGCGCGTGATGCAAGGCGCAGCATGATGATTCTCGAAACGAAAAAGGAATTGTAGATGCAGCCATCGCGGCGCGCATTTTTGTTCGGCCGGCGGCTGCCCGGCACGCCCTGGGATACTTTTCGCCAGCGCCTGGCGCGCGCGGCGCAGGGCCAGTTGCATGAGCTGGAACCCGGCCCGTGCGGCCGCGCCCGCCTGGTGCCGGCGCGTGTCGAAGACGTGCGCCATGCGCGGGCCTTGTGCGCGGAATACGGCGTGGCCCTGCTGCTCGACGGCCGGGGCGATCCCGCCGCGCTGGCCGGCCGGCCGGTCTTGCAGGTCGATCCTTCCAGCCTGGCCGAACTGGTGCCGGGCCCCCAGCCGCGCCTATGGCTGGCCGGGCCGGGTTGTCCGGTGGCGGCGCTGGCCGAAGTCGGGCTCGGCCAGTTCGGCGACGCCCCCCCCGGCACCACCCTGGCCGCCTGGCTGGCCGATGCGCACGCCTGGCCGTCCGGCGCCACGGCCGCCAGCGGGGTGCTGGGACTCGACGTACTGCTGAGCGACGGCACGGCCGAGACCCTGGGGCCATTCGGCCAGAGCGACCAGCGCCCGCTGCGCTCGGCCACCGTGCAGCGGCTGGTGCCAGCGCTGTTCCAGGTGTCGACTTCGCCCGACGCGGCCGTGTGCCGCCAGCGGCCGGACTGGCCCTGCCGGTTCCGGCTGGATGCCTTGCTGCCCGAGCCGTCCGCCGACGTGAATCTGGCTCACTTGCTGCTGGGGCATGGCGGCGCGCTGGCCTGGATAGAGGGCGCGCTGCTGGGGCCGGGCATGGCGCCGCCGTCCGCGCCGGCATCCGCGCCGCTTCCCGCCGAACTGGCGGCCCCGGCGCGCCGGATCGAAGTGCGCGTGAAAGACGCCTTCGATCCCCTCGACCTGTATGCGCCGTGAACCCGCGGCGGGGCGCCCCAAGGTGTCAGTAAGGCCGGAGTAAGATAGGCGCCGTGCTCTAAGAGCTAGAATCCCCCACTTTCGTGTACTTACCCGAGTAGCCAGCCTTATGGATGCCAATTTTCGCAAAGCCGCGCTTGAATATCACGAGTCCGGCCGTCCCGGCAAAATCTCTGTCACGCCGACCAAGCAGTTGTCGAACCAGCGCGATCTGGCGCTGGCCTACTCGCCCGGGGTGGCCGCGGCCTGCGAAGAAATCGTCAGCGAGCCGGGCAACGCGGTGCGCTATACGGCGCGCGGCAACCTGGTGGGGGTCATCACCAACGGCACCGCCGTGCTGGGCCTGGGCAACATCGGCGCGCTGGCTTCCAAGCCGGTCATGGAAGGCAAGGCGGTGCTGTTCAAGAAATTCGCCGGCCTGGATGTGTTCGACATCGAAATCAACGAGACCGATCCCGACAAACTGGTCGAGATCATCGCCGGCCTCGAACCCACCTTCGGCGGCATCAACCTCGAAGACATCAAGGCGCCCGAGTGCTTCATCGTCGAGCGCAAGCTGCGCGAGCGCATGAAGATTCCCGTGTTCCACGACGACCAGCACGGTACCGCCATCTGTGTGTCGGCCGCCTTCATCAACGGCCTGAAGGTCGTGGGCAAGTCGCTCGACCAGATCAAGGTCGTGACCTCGGGCGCGGGCGCCGCGGCGCTGGCCTGCCTGGACCTGATCGTCGACCTGGGCGTGCCGGTGGAAAACATCTGGGTGACCGATATCGAGGGCGTGGTGTACGAAGGCCGCACCGTGCTCATGGACCCCGACAAGGCGCGCTTTGCCCAGAAAACCGACAAGCGCAAGCTGGCCGAAGTGATCGAGGGCGCCGACGTGTTCCTGGGACTGTCGGCCGGCGGCGTGCTCAAGCCCGAAATGGTGGCCGCGATGGCGCCGCGTCCGGTCATCCTGGCGCTGGCCAACCCCAATCCCGAAATCCTGCCCGAAGACGCGCACGCCGTGCGCGACGACGTGGTCATGGCCACCGGCCGCTCCGACTACCCGAACCAGGTCAACAACGTCCTGTGCTTCCCCTACATTTTCCGCGGCGCGCTCGACGTGGGGGCCACCACGATCACCCGCGAAATGGAAATGGCGGCGGTGTATGCCATTGCCAAGCTGGCCCAGGAAGAACAGAACGAAGTGGTGGCGGCCGCCTACGGCACCTATGACCTCAGCTTCGGCCCCCAGTACCTGATTCCCAAGCCGTTCGACCCGCGCCTGATCACCCGCATCGCTCCGGCGGTGGCCAAGGCCGCCATGGACGGCGGCGTGGCCACCCGGCCGCTGGCCGACCTGCAGGCTTACATCGAACAGCTGCAGCAATTCGTGTACCACTCGGGCGCGTTCATGAAACCGCTGTTCGCGGCCGCCAAGAGCTTCGTGCGCGACGGCGGCAAGGCCCGCGTGGTCTTCACCGAGGGCGAAGACGAGCGCGTGCTGCGCGCCGTGCAGGTGGTGGTCGACGAAGGCCTGGCCCGGCCCATCCTGGTGGGGCGCCCGGCCGTGCTGGCGGCCCGCATCGAGAAATTCGGCCTGCGCCTGCGCCTGGGCGAAGACGTCGAGGTCACCAATCCCGAATACGACGAGCGCTTCCATCGCTACTGGACGACCTACTGGGAAATGATGTGCCGGCGCGGCATCACCAAGGAAATGGCGCGCGTCGAAATGCGCCGCCGCCTGACCCTGATCGGCGCCATGATGGTGCATCTGGGCGACGCCGACGGCATGATCTGCGGCACGGTCAGCGCCTATGCCGAGCACCTGCGCTTTGTCGACCAGGTCATCGGCAAGCGGCCCGGCGCCAATGTGTATGCCGCGATGAACGTGCTGCTGCTCGACGAGCGCATGGTGGCCCTGGTCGACACCCACGTCAACGACGACCCCACGGCCGAGCAGATCGCCGAATTCACCATCGCCGCCGCCGAAGAAATGACGCGCCTGAACCTGGTGCCCAAGGTGGCGTTGCTGTCGCGGTCCAATTTCGGCACCGGCAGCTCGTCTTCCGGCGCGAAGATGCGCGAGGCCCTCGACCTGGTGCGCCAGGCGGCCCCCGGGCTGGAAATCGACGGCGAAATGCACGGCGATTGCGCCCTGGACGAGGCGCTGCGCCTGCGCATCCTGCCGTCGTCCACGCTGAAGGGCGAGGCCAACCTGCTGGTCTGCCCCAACGTCGATTCGGGCAACATTGCCTACAACCTGCTCAAGACGGCAGCCGGCGGCAATGTGGCGGTGGGTCCGTTCCTGCTGGGCGCCAACGCGCCGGTACACATCCTGACGTCCAGTTCCACCGTCCGTCGCATCGTCAACATGACCGCCCTGGTCGTCGTCGATGCCAACGTGCCCCGGTAACGAGCTGCCCGCCGCCGCCACCGTTCCCGCCGGCCCGGTCACCGGGCTGGTGCTGACGGGGGGCGGCGCGCGCGCCGCCTACCAGGTGGGCGTGCTGGACGCCGTTTTCCATATCCTGAACCCGACCCAGCGGCCGGGCCTGCGCAATCCTTTTCCCATCATCTGCGGCACCTCGGCCGGCGCCATCAATGCCGCGGCCCTGGCGTGCCGCGCCGACCGGCCGCTGCTGGCCGCGCGGCGAATGCGGCGGCTGTGGGCCTCGCTGGGCACCGACATGGTGTACCGCGCCGACGCGCCGGGGCTCATCAAGACCGGCGTGCGCTGGCTGGGCCTGCTGGCGGTGGGGTGGATGTTCTCGGGCCTGGCGCGCAAGCGCCCCCAGTCGCTGCTGGACAACCGCCCGCTGGCCGACCTGCTGACGCGCGTGCTCGATTTCAAGCACTTGCAGGCCAACCTGCAGGGCGGCGCGCTGTCGTCGCTGGCCATCACGGCCTCGGGCTTCACCAGTGGCGAGCACCTGACTTTCTATCAGTCCAACCACGCCATCGAACCCTGGCACCGTTCGCTGCGGCGCGCCGTGCCGGCGCGCATCGGGGTCGAGCACCTGATGGCCTCGTCGTCCATCCCGTTCGTGTTTCCCGCCCAGGCGGTCGACGTGCACGGGCAGGTCGAGTGGTGCGGCGACGGCTCGATGCGCCAGCTGGCGCCCATCAGCCCGGCCATCCACCTGGGGGCCGACCGGATACTGGTCATCGGTACCGGCTACCGCGACGACACGCACCCCGAAAAGCGCGAGCAGAACCCGCCGTATCCGTCGCTGGCGCAGGTGGGCGGCCACATACTGTCCAGCATCTTCCTGGACGGCCTGTCGATGGACATCGAGCGCCTGGAACGCATCAACGATCTGGTCGGCCACGGCTCGCGCGACCCGGCAACCGGGGCCGATGTCCGGCGGGTGAACGTTCTGACGCTCACCCCCAGCCAGTCGCTGGATTTGCTTGCGCTCGACTATCTGAAAGAAATGCCCCTCGAGGCCCGTACCCTTTTTCGCGTACTCGGTGTATCGTCCGACCCAGACCGCCCGGGCGGCGGCGCGCTGATGTCTTATCTGTTGTTCGAAAGCGCTTACACCCGGCGATTGATCGAACTAGGTTATGCCGATACGATGCGGCGTATCGAAGAAGTGGTTGGCTTTTTCAAGGAGGGCCAGGCATGACGCGAAATGGCCAGTCTACGCTGCAGCGCCAGTTGAACCGGGGCGGCGCGATCGAGCACGACGGTTTGCAGAAAGAAGCCATGGTCGAGGCGGCGCACGAGCTCGGGCTGGCGCTGTTGGTGGCCGACTGCGACCGGGCGCGCAGCCGCTCGGCGGTATTGCGCGCCATCGCCAAGGCGGTCGATTTTCCCGAATACTTCGGCGGCAATCTCGA
>Ga0182738_1007173_pt1 | contig 11381 bp, 9 predicted proteins | sample eDN5th30CBELigMG_FD_128876 | JGI IMG/M metagenome (GOLD analysis project Ga0182738, IMG submission 128876) | Enriched Miracle-Growth compost microbial communities from Emeryville, California, USA - eDNA 5th pass 30_C BE-Lig MG (version 2)... ...
CGAAATCGAGCAGCAGGAATAGCCCGAGCGTCTGCAGCGTCTCGGTCCAGCCGGGAAAGATGGCGAAGGCCATGGTGGCGGGCAACAGGGCCGACAGTAGCGTACCCACGTAAGGGACGAAGCGCATGACCGCCGCCGCGCCGCCCCACATTGCGGCATACGGCACGCCGATCCAGTAGAGACCGCCCGCCACCAGCGCACCTAGACAGATGTTGATCAGGGTCTGCGCGGCCAGGAAGCGGCTGACGCGTTGTGCCGCTTCGTCGATCAGACGCGTCGTCAGAGTCACGTTGCCCGTGCCGCTCAGCCTGATGAGCCGGTCGCGCAGGTCTTCTCGCTGGGTCAGCATGAACGCGACGAGCACCAGCACGATCACTGCGCTGGCAACCGGTTCGAAGACCGCGGTCGCTATCTGATGCAACCTTTCCACCGGCGTCAGGCGCGAAGGAATCACCCGCACCGGCTGCGCTGCCCGTAAATCGGCGGCGTTGCCGTCGAGCTGCTCGGTGACCCGGTCCACGGTGCGCGAGAGCTGTCGGAACGTCGAGCTGCCGCCGTCCTGCAGATCGGCGATTTTCTGGCGCATCGAGGTGGTGTACCGGGTTACCTGCGCCGACAGATCCGTGAACTGCTCGGCGATGACGTAGCCGATACCGGCGACACTGCCCAGCGCCAGCAGCATCGTCAGCGCCACGCTGGCCGGTCGTGGCAGGTGCAACCGGTCGAATATCCGCACCAGCGGCGTGAGCGTGAACGCCAGGACGACTCCCAGCGCGAGCGGCAACAGCACGGCTCTCGCCGCCCACAACGCTGCGGTCAGCAGCACCACGGCGAGCAGCGATACCCACGGACCGTTCATTCTGGCGTGGCCTGGCTGCACTTCGAGCTCTTTCGCGACAAGGAACTGAAGGCGAAACTCGGACGACGCCGATGCTGTTCCGGCCGCAATGCAGCGGACCAGGCGCTACGCCCGAGCGCTCACCGCCAATGAGAGAAGCGGACGATTGCCCGTCTGCGGATCGGGCATCCACCACATGGCAAATGACGGCGATCAGCTCGACCGGTCAGAGCGGCGTCGAGTGCAAGCGTCGCTGTCGCAGCTCATCGAGGAATGCCGGCAGCACTTGCAGCAGCTGATCGGGACGGTTGTGACGGTTGCGGCCATCGTGCATGAGCACGATATCTCCCGACTGGATCCGACGCAGACGCGCGCCAATTCGACGCGAGATTCCGAAAGGTCCCCAGTCAACGGCGCTGAGATCCCATCCGACCGGCGCCTCGCCGCACCGGGCAGCCTCTTCGATCATGCAAGCGCGGTTGCGGCCATGCGGCGACCGATACAGGCGCGGGGAATGCCCAAGAATATCTCCCAACGCCACAGCCCCATCGCGAACCTGCGAGCGTGCGACACGGGCGGACATGGTCCACGGATGGCGATGCTCGAAAGTGTGATTGGCTATCTCGTGACCCGCCGCGCTGACGCGTCGAATCAGCTCCGGATAACGTTGCGCCTGGCGGCCGATGGCAAAGAAGGTCGCGCGCATTTCAGCCGCAGCGAGTACGTCCAGCACCTGGGGCGTCCACTCGGGATCCGGGCCATCATCGAACGTGAGATGCACGCAGCCATCGGACTGGGATTGCACAGCGGCACTCATCAGCTCATTCCGCCTGCCGTTCGGTCTTGGCGAGCTTGCCTAGATTCTGTTGCAGGGCTGCGCGGGTCAGCCAGTACACACGCGGCTCTGCCTGCGCCAACTCGCGAATTCTGGCAGCGGGTGCGAATGCCCAGAGCAACAGGCGGAAATGCACCGTGAGCAGCTGCCGGCGGAAACTCGGCGGCAGCGGCCGACTGACGAAGCCGACGACTTTGCCGTGCTCCGGGATCCAGGTAACGCCTTCGAAAACCCACACGTCGTGGAACTCCGGGTCCGAGCGGGCGCATTCGGCCAGACGCAGCAGCGACAGACGCATCAAGCGCGCGAATCGCAGACCGGTCTGGTGCATCGAGCCTTCGCCCAATGCGGCAATATTGGCGTTGTTGAAATGCAGCCGGCCGATCGGCTCGTTGTCCCGCAACGAGGTGCCGTCCTCGAAATGCACCACCGGCCCGCGATAGCGTCCGCGGCCGAGAAACAGCACCGGACCCATCGTGCGCAATCCATGTCGACGGTAGTACCAGCGATCGACCGCTTCCAGACCGCGACGCACCCATGCCCGCAGCGATGGCATCAATGCTCTCTCGTCGCCGCCTGCGGACGGTGCGTCCAGGCAAGATCCAGCGCCAGTTCGCTGATGCGCGCTGCGCCGGTCCGGCAGCCGAGTGTCCAGGCACGCTGCTGCATGTCCGCAAGCGCCTCCGGCCGGGCGAGAATCGTTTCGATGCAGTTCGCCAGCTCGCCATTGGGAACCAGCGCGCCGACCGCGTGCCGCTCCAGGAATCGAACGTTGAATCCTTCCTGCCCGCCGAGCGATCGCGTTGCGAACAGCGGCCGGCCACACGCCAGGACTTCGGCCACCGAGACACCGCCCGGCTTGCCGACCACCACATCCGCAGCGCGAATGAAGATGTCCATGCGCTCGGTCCATTCACAGACCTGGATTCGTCCGCGCTTGCCGGATTGCGCCGGCGTCATCCGCGAGTTGTTTGCAACGCGCAGCGACAATGCCGAGCGCGCATTCGCATTCTTTCCGGGCATCACGATCAACGACGTACTGGATGGCCGCTCCAGCAGTTGCGCCGCGATGGCGTCCACGCTCAGACCGAGACCGCCGCCCAGGATCAGCACGATCCTGCCGCTCGGTTCCAGATTCAGCTGCCGTCGCGCTTCGAGTTGGGAGACTGGCTGCGCGAAAGCAGGCATCAGCGGCACGCCGGTTGCCGTTACACCGGCAGTGGAGTGACTACGCGGCGCAGCCGTTGCAACGGATTCATGCGCTATGCAGTAGTGATCGACGCCAGGCTGGCGCCAGAAATCATGCAAGCCGTAGTCGGTGAGCACGCCCATCAGCGGCACGTGCAACCGCCCGCGCAATTTCAACGCTGAAATCATTGCCGCCGGGATCATCTGGGTGCTGACGATGACATCGGGGGCATAGGCCTCGACGATGGACTCCAGCCGCTTGCTCAGCCGCAGCCAGCTCCATTTCATGATGGCCAGCCGCGCACGCACGCCGTTGCCTGCCAGGCTGGTGCGGTCGTACGGCAGGGAGGTATAGAGCATGGAAAGCAGCAATCGATCCGAGGCGTACTGCGCGCCTTTCGCTTCCGCCACCGTGCTGGCTGCGATCTGCGAGATCAGTTCCAGCACTTCCAGCACTGCTGCTGGCGGCCCTTCCTCGCTCTCCAGGATCTGGCGCCAGGTGTGCTCGTCGAGTTGGTACAGGCGCTCGTACAGGTCGGGATATTCCTGCACCAGTCGCAGATACGTCTGGTGCACGATGCTGGCCGCGCCCGGATTCATCAACGACCACAAATCCAGCATCCGGACGCTGGCGGATCGCTGCAACAGCGCTGCCTCCACCGCCTGAGCCGCGCGCACGTGACCGAAGCCCAGACCGGAGGTCAGCAACAGAACGCGCGGTGAAGTATCGGATCGAACTTCGGTACCGAAGAGGCGGCGCCGGCCCGGCAGCAGACGAAACGTCGTCGACAAAGCAGGTTGCATGGTTGGTCCTTCGTCCACGCAAGGCACGGACGGATTGTTGAGCAAACCGGTCTGTCTCGCTCAACAAGCAATGCACGGACAGCAGCAAGGTTCCGCAATGCACGCGGCCAAGTCTTCTGTGGATTTACGTACTCCGGGCCGGATCGGCGGGAGCAGGAATCGAGGTTCGGTCGGATCAGCGGTGCGTCGTGGACGGACGCAGCGCCCATGCCATCCCGATTGCGTCGGCAGTCATCGCTGCCCGCTCGACTTCAATGCCGGCGCAACAGCATCCGCACCCGCCGGCTCGCCAGCACGCCCAGGTACTGGGTGATCTTCGCATCGCTGGCGAGATTCGACAGCTCCTGCTCGTAGATCTCGCGCACCACCTCCACATCGGTTTCGGTTTCCTTGGCGATGGCTTCGGTGGCACTGCGATCGTGGGTACGGCTGGACAAGGGGCGAATCGATGACGCCATCTTGGAATCCTCCAATGGTTCCGTAATGAATACGCCCGGCTTGACAGGAGCAGGTGCGTCAGCTTGCGGCTTCTGGGGCGGCTGGCTGTACACGGAACGAGCAATTCGATGCGCCGCCAATGATCCGCCGCAGATAAGTGAAGTCAAGCCTGTGTTATCCCGAAGTTGTCCACCGCTTCTGTGGATATCTTGCGAGGGGCCGAAGGATTTCCTTCGCTTACGCCGTCAAGTGGAGGCGCGGCGGAGATCGAGGATTTTTTGCGGGTCGACCCGAAACATCGGGTCCGCGTGCCGTGGAAGATTGGTGGGCCCGGCAGGATTCGAACCTGCAACCAAGGGATTCACTTCGATCCCGCCGTTTCCGGCGAGCGTGGACTATCTCTTCACCCGCGACGAGTCGGGAGGGTGCGGGACGCTCTAGCCTGTCATCAAGGGCGCTCGGATCGTCGATCCAGCCCTCAGGTAGTCTCTGCACCTTACGGCGATGTATCGCCGTCTTGGCTCAGGATTGCCATCGGTCTTGCGACCGGAAGGTTCCCCTGAATTCATCCCGTCCACTTCGCGGCTTTCACCGCGAAGGCACCATTTTCGATGAGTCCCCTGCACTAACCGTTGTGCTACAGGCCCACGTGCTTGCGGATTCTAGCAGCGGGACCGGCGGCCTGCCGATACAAATTGCTGGCGGTCTTAAGGATTTCCTTGTAATGGAGTTTTCGATGTCGGATCACACTCGTTTCTTCGTCCTGACCGGCGGCCCAGGCTCCGGCAAGACCACGCTGCTCGACGCGCTGGCGGCGGCCGGTTACACATGTACGGTGGAAGCAGGCAGGGCCATCATCCAGCATCAGCAGGCCATCGATGGCCCGGCCCTGCCGTGGAAGGATCCGGCGCTGTTCGCGCAGATGATGTTGAGTTGGGAGATGCGCTCCTACGATCTGGCCGCGCAACAGTCCGCCGCTGTTTTCTTCGACCGCGGAGTCCCCGACGTCATCGGCTATCTGCGGTTGAGCGGGTTGCCCGTTCCGCCGCACATGGAGGCGGCCGCCAGACGCTTGCGATACAACCCGCGCGTTTTCATCGCGCCGCCCTGGCCGGAAATCTTTTCGCAGGATCGAGAACGCCGGCAGGATTACGCGGAATCCGAGCGTACTTACGAAGCCATGCTGGCCACGTACCGCGATTACGGATACGAGCTCGTCACCTTGCCTCGCGGCTCCGTACAGCAGCGACTGGAGTTCGTGTTGAGCGTCGCCGGTCTATCGCCGACCGGCACGGTGACGCATGATCGCAGCGCGTCCGCCGCCTCGCCGAGGTAGCGTGGCAAACCCAAGTCTCGCGGTGGAGCCGGCATGTCTGCCAATCTCATCCTCAACACCGATTCCTACAAGGCGTCGCACTGGCTCCAGTATCCGCCGGGCATGGACGCCATGTTCTCCTACATCGAATCGCGCGGCGGCCTGCACGAACGCACCGTGTTCTTCGGGCTGCAAGCGATACTGAAGGAACACCTGACGCGGCCGATCACGGTCGCCGACATCGAGGAAGCAAGGGAACTGTTCGCGGCTCATGGCGAACCGTTCAACGAGGCAGGCTGGCGATACATCCTCGACCGGCACGGCGGCCACGTTCCGGTGACGATCCGTGCCGTGCCTGAGGGCGTGGCGGTTCCCGTTCTGAACGCGCTGGCCACCGTCGAGTCGACCGATCCGCAGTGCTTCTGGATCGCCTCGTACATCGAAACTCTGTTGCTGCGCGTGTGGTATCCGACCACGGTCGCGACCATCAGCTGGCATATCAAGCAGATGATCCGCGGCTATCTGAACCGCACCAGCGACGACCCTGAAGGCCAGCTACCGTTCAAGCTGCACGATTTCGGCTCGCGCGGTGTTTCCAGCCTGGAATCCGCGGGCCTCGGCGGTCTGGCGCACCTGGTCAACTTCAAAGGCACCGATACCGTCGCGGCCATCGTCGCTGCACGCAAGTATTACGCCGAGCCGATGGCCGGCTTCTCGATTCCCGCGGCGGAGCATTCAACCATCACCGCGTGGGGACGCGACGGAGAAGAAGCCGCGTATCGAAACATGATCGATCAGTACGGCAAGCCCGGCGCGATCTTCGCCTGCGTCTCGGATTCGTACGATGTGTACGCAGCGGTGGAACACCTGTGGGGTTCGCGACTGAAGCAGCAAGTCATCGATTCTGGTGCGACGCTGGTGGTGCGGCCTGACTCCGGCAATCCGCCCGATATCGTCGAGCGTTGCGCCGTGCTGCTGGATCGCGCCTACGGCAGCGATCTCAATCGCAAGGGATTCAAGGTGCTGCGCCACGTGCGCCTGATCCAGGGTGACGGCGTCAATCCGACCAGCATCGGCCAGATCCTGGAGCGCCTCACGCAAGCGGGTTTCGCGGCCGACAACATCGCCTTTGGCATGGGTGGCGCCCTGCTGCAGCAGCTCAATCGCGACACCCAGCAGTTCGCGATGAAATGCTCCGCGGCGAGAATCGACGGCCAATGGCGCGACGTCTACAAAGAGCCGGTGACCGATCCGGGCAAGATCTCCAAGAAAGGCCGGCTCGACCTGATCCGCGATGCGGCCACGCGGCAGTTCGTCACCTGCCCGCTCGGCTCAACCTCGCAGCCGAGCGAAATGATCGAGGTCTTCCGCGACGGCAAGCTGCTGCGGGAATGGACACTGAACGAGGTGCGCGCCCGCAGCGAGCTTGCGTAACCATCTACGCCTCGGCAGACCGGCGCAATGCAATGCTTTCCCAGGTCGCGACGACCACCAGAATCACCGTGGTCAGCGTCGACAGCGCCAGCGCCGAGAACTCATGCCCCCATGCGAATGGCGCCAGGGCCGCCAGCAATGCGATGCCGATCATGTGCGACAGCGGCGGCGTCGGGCGGTCGTTGGTCACCCATTTGAACAGCATGTTGCCGAGCAGGTAGAGCAGCGGCCCGCCCAGGATCACGACGATACCGGCATTGCTGGCGTGACCCGGGTGCGCCAGCACCAGCTCATCGGCCACTGCGCACACGATGATGCCCGCAACGATCAGCAGGTGCAGATACGTGTAAGCGATACGCCCCTGCCGTCCCGGATCTTGCGCATGAACGATTCGATGTTGCGCGCGTTCGGCGCCGGTATCGAAATACACCCACCACATGGCGATGCTGCCAACCACGGCGATCAGCATGCCGATGACGCTGTCGCCGCTCCAGCTCAGCTCCGAGAAAGTGGCGCCGGTGATCAGCAGCGACTCACCCAGCGCGATGATGACGAACAACGCGCAGCGCTCGGCCATGTGCGCACCGTCGATGTCCCAGTCGGAGATCCGTGAGCCGCCCAGGCCTGGAATCCAGAAGCGACAGGCCGGACCGGCCAGCTCGATGGCCAGTGCGGCCGTCCACCACGCGAATCGCGTCTCCACCGAAGCCATGCCGCCTACGATCCACAGCGCGCTGGCAAGCACCAGCCACACGAGGATGCGCACGAAATTGTCGAACAGCGCCGACGGTCCGGTGCGCACCGCCCACAGCACGAACAGGGTCCGGCCGATCTGCATGAAGGCGTAGGCGCAGGCGAACATGACACCACGCTCGCCGAATGCCGCAGGAATGGACGCCGCCAGCACCAACCCCGCGATCATCATGGCAAACAGGCACAGGCGTACCGGCAGTCGCTCCGGATTCAGCCAGTTGGTGGTCCACGAGGTGTAGATCCAGACCCACCAGACGGCCGGCAGCAACAGCACCATCTGCGCCGCGCCGGTGAACGTGAGCGTCGCCAACAGCGAATGCGACAGCTGCGTGACGGCGAACACGAACACCAGGTCGAAGAACAGCTCGATCATGCCGACCCGGCTGCTGTCGTGGTGTCCGCGCTGCCGGAGCAGCGTGTTGGTGGCGCTCGACATCTATGTACCCCTTCTCGACCAGGATATTGAACTGGAATCCGAAGACCGCTCGAAAGTCCGCGTCAGACTGGCAACTCCGCGGGCCGCGCGAAGCCGTGCGACAGCTTCAAATGGCTGTGAAATTCACGCACCACACCCGTCAGTGGATCACGGAAGCTGACACTGCGAGCCAGCAACTGCAGTGGCTGGCTGAAGTCATCACTGGCGCGCGCGACCATGGCTGGATAGAAATCGTCGTTGAGGATGGGCGCGCCCAGCGCCGCCATGTGGACACGCAGCTGATGCTTCTTGCCGGTGATGGGATGCAGCGTGTAGCGCCACAGCTCGCCATCGCTGCGTTCGGCTTCGATACGCGTTTCACTATTTGCCGGGCCGACCGTCTCACGACTGCGCACGAACGGCTCGCCCCGGACGATGCGGGTCGCACGAACCAAGGGAAAACGCAGCGCCGGCAAAGCCGGGGCGATCGCTTCGTAACGCTTGGCGATCTGCCGCTCGCGAAACAGCGCCTGATAGCGGGCACGGCTGCCCGCCTGCGCCGAGAACAACACCAGGCCAGCCGTACCGCGATCGATTCGATGCAACGGCACCAGGTCCGGATTGCTCAGCCGCTGTCGCAGACGGGTCAGCAGCGTTTCACGAACGTATTCGCCGGCCGGCATCACCGGCAGGAAATGCGGCTTGTCCGCCACCACCAGATGCTCGTCGGCATGCAGCACCGACTCGGCGAACGGAATGGGCTTCTCGGCAACGACTTCGCGATAGTAATGAACACGCATGCCGGCTTTGTAGGCGGCTGCCGGCAGCAGCGGCCGGCCGTGCTCATCGAGCACCAGGCCGCGGGCCATGCGATCGATCCAACGTTCGCGGTCGATGGTCGGGAAGTGCTCGGCAAGGCAGTCGAGCACCGTCGGCCACGCTCCTGGCGGCAACTGCACGGTCGCCGCGGCCACGCCGTTGAACAAAGGAAGCCGGGTGCGCACGGGATTCGGCTCGATCGGTTGAATTGGTAAATAGCGAGGGATGATACCGGCCGGACGCGAATTAAGCGCACTGCGGCACGATGCATCCGTATTTCTGACCGATCCCGCGCACCGATCCGGGCGCAGAATGCTGCGCAAATCCCCGAGGATGTCCAAGCCGGAGCGATCATGCCTCCTGCCCGCTGCACCAGACCTGTCACTGTCGTCGTGGTGGCGATAGCGATCGGTTGCGGTGCGCCGGCTGGCTGGAGCCGCGAGGAGCCGATCGACGCCTTCTGGCAGGTACGGCACGTGGATTTCGCCTACACGAGCCGCAACGTCTACTACTCCTGCGGCGCGCTGCAATCCAAGATCAAGGCCATCATGAAAGCCGTCGGCGCCCATCAGGGCGTGACGGTGAGCATCGACTGCCGGGAAGGCCAGTTCGTCAACAGCGCCATGGCGCGGCTGATCGTGGCGCTGCCGGCCGAAGCCACGGAAGAGGCGGTGCGGGTCGCCACCACCTTCGATACCCGCTCGCAGCTGGTCGCTCGCCTGCGCCGTATCCAGCTGCCCACGGCCAATGACATCGAACGCTTTCCCGCCGCCTGGCAGACCATCTCGCTGACGGACAACCGCAAGCTGCGCCTGGAAGCCGGCGACTGCGACCTGCTGCTGGGCATCTATCAACAGGTGTTCCCGCGCCTGTCGATCCAGCCGAGCGACAAAGGATTCCGTTGCTTCGGGCCGGGTACCCGGATACGTCCGCAGCTGAAGGTCACTGCGCTGCTGCCGATGCGGTTGCCCGTTGCCTACAGCCAGCAGGACAACGGCCACTTCGTGCGCTGAACGCCTAGCCCTCGAGCTGGTACTGCACGCGCCGCCGCGCGTGTCGTCGATTGCGCAACACAGCAGCAACACCCCAGGGCTGATGCAATGCAACGCCCGGCCCGGTTAGACTTGCGCCCTTTTTTCGCGCCCCCGCCCCCATGTCCACACCCGCCTCCACCGAATCGCCAGGTACCGGCAAGCCGCAGGAGTCGTTCTGGCAGGTCGTGCGGCAAGCGCTGAAAGGCGAGCATCACGACTACACGGCCGAAACGCTCAACCGCGCCGTGCTGTTGCTGGCGGTGCCCATGGTCCTGGAAATGATCATGGAATCGCTGTTCGCGGTGGTGGACGTGTTCTGGGTGTCGCACCTCGGCCGCGACGCGGTGGCAGTGATCGGCCTCACCGAATCGGTGATGACGCTGATCTATGCCGTCGCCATCGGCATCTCGTTCGCGGCGATGGCCATCGTCTCGCGGCGCATCGGCGAGAAGGATCCGGAGCGCGCCGCGCAGGCGGCCGGACAGATCATCATGCTCGGCGTCACCGTGTCGGCCGCGATCGGCCTGGTGCTCAGCTATTTCGCCCCGGACATCCTGCGGCTGATGGGCGCCAGCGAGGACATCGTGGCGCTGGGCACGAACTTCGCCCGCATCATGCTTGGCTGCAATGCCACGGTGTTCCTGATCTTCCTGATCAACGCCATCTTCCGCGGCGCCGGCGATGCCGTGCTCGCCATGCGCACGTTATGGCTGGCGAATGCGCTGAACATCGTGCTCGGGCCGTGCTTCATTTTCGGCTGGGGGCCGTTCCCGGAACTTGGCGTCACCGGCGCAGCGGTCGCCACCAACATCGGCCGGGGCGTCGGCGTGCTGTATCAGTTGTGGCATATCGCCGGTCACAACAGCCGCGTGCGCATGCGTCTGGCTCACCTGAAGCCGGCGTTCGACACGCTGCGCACCATCATCGCCACGGCCTCCAACGGTGTCGCACAGTTGTTGATCAGCACGACCAGCTGGGTCGGACTGTTCAAGATCCTGGCGGTCTTCGGCAGCGCCGCATTGGCTGGCTACACCATCGCCATCCGCATCGTGATGTTCGCGCTGATGCCGGCCTGGGGCCTGTCGAACGCGGGCGCAACGCTGGTCGGCCAGAATCTCGGCGCGCACAAACCCGAGCGGGCCGAGGCCGCGGTGAAGATCGCCACGCGTCTGAACATGATCTTCCTGGGCGTGGTCGGCATCGTGTTCGTGGTCTTCGCCAAGCCGTTGGTGAGCCTGTTCAGCACCGATCCGGAAGTGCTGGAGCACGGCGCGCGGGCGTTGTGGATCATCAGCCTCGCCTTCCCGCTGTACGCCGCCGGCATGTGCCTGGAAGCAGCCTTCAACGGCGCTGGCGACACGTGGACGCCGACACGTCTGAACTTCTTCTGCTTCTGGCTTGGCCAGGTGCCGCTCGCCTGGCTGCTGGCGGAATGGCTCAATCTCGGGCCGCTCGGCGTCTTCATCTCCGTGCCGATCTCGTTCTCGGTGCTGGCGCTGTGGGGCGCG
>Ga0182738_1007174_pt1 | contig 11381 bp, 13 predicted proteins | sample eDN5th30CBELigMG_FD_128876 | JGI IMG/M metagenome (GOLD analysis project Ga0182738, IMG submission 128876) | Enriched Miracle-Growth compost microbial communities from Emeryville, California, USA - eDNA 5th pass 30_C BE-Lig MG (version 2)... ...
CTCTTTCCTTTAAATTCAGGTTTCTTTTTCACACAGAAAGATAGTTTCCTTGTTGCAATAATCTGTATATCGATTTTAAAGGGGCCTTTGGATGGAGAATTTCATGAGAGATCATATTATTGTATGATACGAGAAGATTCACATATGGAAAGGGACCAAAAAATTATTCTTTCGTCATTTTTTTTCAACAGAGATGAAAAAAATGTGTCTCGAGCAATTTTTAAGGAAATTTCTCGTGCAAGACGAATCCCAGTCTCGCTTTTTTTGACCCCCTCTCCTTGCCGATTATATTGACAAAAGCACTCATGGAAGAATGGCGGACTTGCAAATGTCCTTGTTAATGCTGGTTCCTCTTTTGTAACTGCTTTAAATATGAGTGAAGACACTGCAGAAAATCTCCAGAAAAGATTTTTTATCTTGGAATTACTGCTTCAGTCCTTGCCTTGATTATGATTCTTGGCTTGAAAGGTGATTCACATCATCAGGAAATTCTCAAAACGAAGTGCAGATCTCTCAATGAGGATAATGAAGACAACACTGTCGCCGCTCTACCAGCAAAAGAAGCTCAGCCAGGCTTTATTGCAGGAATAAAAGAAGCTGAAAATCCTTGGATTTTTGCTGGTTATATTGTCAACTTTTTACAGATGTCAAGTGGGGGTTTGACTGGCTTTATACTCGTTACTTATGGGATCCATCTCACTCAAGATGTGACAAAAGCAAACCTAGCTTATGTGCTTGTTGATATCTATTTATTGAGTTCCACAATCAACTCAATATTCTTTGGATATGTTGCTGATAAATTTAATAAATTCAGACTTATTATTTTCACTATTGCTTGTGCGCTTATTAGTGTGAGCTTCCTCACATTTATCCAGTCTCCGATAGAACCTCTCGCCTATATTTCTATGACTCTCTTTGGAATTGCTTCTTCAGGGTATATGGTTTCCAGTGGGCAACTACTTAATAAATATCCGAGTCCCAAATTCAGAGGATTAGTTCTTGCTGGTGGTGGCACGATCTCTTTAGGAGGAACAGCTCCAGTCAATATTTTAGGGCTTTATCTCCTTCATTGGAATGTCTTTTACGCTTTCTTCATATGATTAGGTTCTTCTGTCATTGCCCTATTGATCTTAGCCATCCTCTATATTGGAAAAAAGACATCATTAATAAAACATAAGCTTAAATTGTTACTTGCATGTCACTAATCTATTTAGTTGAAATTAAAATCCATTGAAATATTTTATTTTTACGTATTTACAAAAAAATGATTCTTTTTTTTCTCAACACCCAGAGAATTCCATCCTGTCTTATGATGCTATTTTGTGCGTTCTTAGCAATCAACCCAACGAAGTTTTCATTTTTGCAAGAAAGTCAATACCTTTTTCACAAGAGAATCTGAGTTACTTGGAGTTAAATGAAATTGCAAATATTTATGAGAGGGAGTTGCCTGAAACTACAATTAAAAAAATAAATCATTTAAACTGGACTTAATGGTTGACTTTTTCTTGATTGAAATGAGAGACAATAAAATTTATTTTTAATATTCCACAAGACGCACACAGAGCAATTCATATGATTGAGACAGATGAAGTGTCATCCGATTGTGAATCTTTACTTGAATCAAGAAAAAGCGAAATTGATGACAGCTCTCAAGTGAGACTATTTAAAGGAGCAATAATTTTAAATCCTACAATTTCCAAAACAAATTTCTTGGCCTTTCTCATTTTTTCCAGTTATATAGGCCTGATCCATCTCCCCATAAATCTGCTCCAATCTCCTCTATTACGCTTTAAATATGGGTTTCAAACTGAAGATATCGTTGAACTTAGCTCTTTGGTAAACGGGGTTCATTTCATCCTGAAACTTGGCACGGCATCTCTTTTTGCGTATCTCGCTGATAATTATGGGAGAAGAATAGTCGCTACGATTGGAGTCATATTTCTCTCATGCTCAGCTCTGATATTGCCCAGACTGCCAGCTTCTGACATTGATCTATTGTATTTTGTAATTCAGATGTTCATTCAATTAGGATTATTGGCTCTTCAAAGTGTGCCCCTTTTGGCAGATTACATTGATTATGAGACAAAAGGTCGAGCTGCTGGTATTGTAACCGTCATCACTTTTATGGCTACATCATTATCAACCTTCTTTGCATCTAGTGTTGATCTCAAAACTAGCCTGCCGATTGATTTCCAAATCATTGGAATCATGGGGCTTTCTCTCGGCTTTATATCTCTCCAAGGGCTCAAAGGAGGCATGTATCATAAAGATTTACTCGTTGATAGAAAAGCTGAGGGTGCCAATAGGAGAATAACGCGTGCCTTGTTAAATAATGGAACAACTTTTCGAAGCCTTGAACCATTACTCCAACCTGATTATAAGCCAGGATTTATTGCTGGAATAAGACAAGCAAGCAACCCTTGGATTCTGGCTGGATACATTATTGCATTTCTTTCAATGCAAAAAAATGTCTTGTTCAGTTTTATATTATCGAATTACGTGAATACTGTGACAGGAAGTTCTGAAAATGCAAATCAAGCTTATCGACTTAATAGTATTCATATGGTCACGGGAATATTTAGCGCTGTATTTTTCGGCTTCTATGCTGATAAATACAATAAATTCAAAGTGATCATCTGTATTATTACAACTTCAATGCTTGGTTTCATTCTTCTACTAATCGCTCCAAGTCCTTTTGAGTGGATGTCATATGTTTCAATGGTTGTGCTTGGAGTTGATGCAGCTGGATTTGTCATTTTTACTTCTCAATTATTGAGTAAGTATCCAAACCCCAAATATAGAGCCTCTGTTATTGCAACAGGTGCAGTATTTCAAACAATAGGAACATCAGTTTCAAATACTATCGGAATCTTTTTGACGCAGTATTCAGCTGAAATCCCATTTTACATGTATCTTGGAACTGCTTTTATTAGTCTCCTTTCTCTTGCTGCATTATATCGATCAAAATCTGAAATTATCTCACGACTCTAAATATTATATTGCATAATTTACATCATATTTATTCTGAATTGAGGAAAAATTAATTTGCTTGAGATTGATATATTTTAGGAGATAGGAGGAAATAAAATTACATCTATATATAAAACCCTAAATAAAAATCTTGTCAATAAAATTTATTTGGATTTTATCTGAAATAAAGTTATAAAGATGACAAATTCATCTTTCGAAGATTCGCAAAAGCCTCTGATTATTCCAGAAGACCTCCACCAAAAATCGGCACCTTCTCAGGTTAAACTCTTTAATAATCAAATTATCCTCAATCCATCCATCTCAAAAACCAACTTTATCGCTTTTCTTCTTTATTCATTTTATGTCGGAACAATTCTTCTTCCTCTCAATGCTCTCCAAGAACCGCTCTTGACCAATATCTACAACCTTAGCGCTTCTGAGGCTGCTGATGCAAACTCTTTATTCCAACTGACCCAAATTGGTGCCCAAGTCTTACTTGCTCCCTTATTTGGATTTCTTTGTGACAAATATGGTCGTAAAATGTTCATCATTATAGGAGTCATAATGCTCACCATCTCAATCGCTGTCCTCCCTAACCTCCCCAATGTTTACCCAAGCTTCTTTTTCCTGCAGGCTGTGTTAGGAGTTGGCATCCTTGCTATTAACATCTCTCCCTTTTTGGCTGATTATATTGATAATCAGACTAAAGGAAGGGTTGCAGGAATTGCCACAGTTTTCAACTTCTTAGGTGCAGCGACAGCTACTTTAATCAACCAATTTGCAGATTTGACCAAGAACCTGAACCAACAATACTATAAGCTCGGAGCATTAGATCTTGTCATTGGTATTATCATCATCTTTGGACTTAAAGGAGGACAATATTATAAAAATTTCTCTGATAGAACCAAAGAAATCACCAGTGAAGCTCTTGGTGTCAGCGATTCAGAAAACTCAACTTTGAGAGTCGCAGTAAATGACGCACCAAGTGCGATTTCGAAGAAGCCAGAAGAGGGGCTCAGCTTAAAAGATGGGATCAAAGCTGCGCAGAACCCTTGGATTTTAGCTGGATACATTTCTTATTTCCTTGGCTTGCAATTTATCAACTTATTAGGATATCCTATGGTCACTTATGTCAAAGCGTTGGTATCTCAAGATGAACAGGCTGCAAGCCAAGCCTCTGCGTTGGCAACCGTAGGCTTAGCCACCGGCGTATTGAGTTCATTGTTTACAGGAGTTTTGGCAGACAAGTGGAATAAATTCAGGATTTTGGTGGTTGCTTTGCTCAACTCCCTCATTGGCTCAGCCTTGGTCGTTCTCCTCAAAAATCCCTACAGTTTCACCGAATATATTGCCATGGTTTCTTGTGGAGCTTCAGCTGGCACCTTTATTACACTTGCTACTCAGTTTTTGGGAAGATATGCTGCTCCCAAATACCGTGCCTCTGTCAGTTCTCTTGGAGCAATCTGTGCTCTAATTGGAGGAGTTATTACCAACATCCTTGGTGTTTATTTGAGCAAATATTATTATTTATATCCCTTCTTTATTTACTCTGGCTTTGCTCTCATTTGCTTGATTCTTTTGATGATTTTATATGGATATAAAAAATCCATCCTCAACACTCTATAATTTCTTTTTTATCTTTGAAAAGTATTTCTATGCTGATAAAGAAGTTCTTAATTTATATGATGATGACCCTGGATCAAAGCTTACCTTGATCTTAATAACTCATCATAACTTAATAAATTCATGCATATGCACTAATGCAAAATATTTTATCCTATCTAATTCCAAAAAATTGGGAGACATCAGAGAGAATAAACACAAAAAATCAACAAGCTAAATTCATTTGTACAACCAATAAAACGACTTTAAATCTTTTTCTTTCCTTTACCATAGAGTTGAGGTGATCCACCACTATAATTGTAGTTGTAGGTGTTGGCATTCACAACAATATTAAAATGATGAGGATTCTCCTCATTTCCTTCATAGACAAAGCCAGAAGCATGCTAATGAGAAAATAAATTTACTGTAATTCATTTTTCATTTTTTACCTGACTTTGAGGCACACTTGCTTTTCCTCCTTTCCATCCAACGACTGTCTTATTTGGACCATACACCATTTCCATTGGCTAATAATTTATTTCACGTTCCTTGGTAAAAATTTTACATTATGAGGTCCAGGTTTATTGTGAAGATAAGGCAATTGGCTTGCAGAGGGTTGGAATCCGCCATCTGCAAATTCGTTATGATACAATTGACTTGAATCTGTCTTCATAATATCGTGATCCATATTCTACCGAATTAATTCATTTCTTGAAAAATTTTACTTGTTCTGTTCCAATTATTGTGTTCTTTTTCTTTCCCTTCAATTTATCAATTTTCTATTCAATATTAATGATATTTTTGAATCCCTGATTACAAGTGAAGTTCTGTTATCGAAATGTTCACCACCACTGCTACTGCCACCAAAATCTCCGTACAGAGTATTCATTTTATTTCCTCTCTTTGTTTGAGAAGTTGTCACTTGAACAGATTTTTTGAGATTGACTTGAGGAACTTTTCTGTAATTTTCGTCTCCAATGGAATTTAAATTATGAGTTGGACTGCGTTCTCCTCTTAATGTGTCTTCTCCTTGCATATAATGATGATGATCGATATGCATCTTTTTCTTTCCCTAAAATAATTCAACATCCAATTCTTCTCGATGATTTCTCACATTTTTCACGGGCTCTAATTTGCGAGCTGCAGAGAATTCATGATCGCCATCTCCTTGATTGGGAAGATCGTAATTATATTGGGTTGTTGAACCATATTTTGTGCTCATAAAAACATCTGGAACCAAAAAATTCCCGCTAATATTGTCAACGTCGGAACCCTTGGCTCTCTTGGTCGCTGGATTTCCCACATGATTTATCAGTTTCTTTTTTGGATCATATGTTTGCTGCAATTTTTCAAGTTTAGTTGTATTTTTATTTAAACTTGAAGAACGATCACCATTTCTTTCAACCATAGCAGCCTTATATGCCATAGTCAAATTTGTTTCATATATACTCTTTTTCGTTATTGATTGCCCTTTTATTGAGCTAAAACGCAAATTAAAAGACATTCATCAAAAAGTAACATACTGGAGTTCAGCAGTATTAGGTTCGATTTTATTTCCAACGTTATGTAAGCTCTTTTGAGTATTGAAGTTTGTTTGAGAATTGAGAGTAGCATTCAAATTCTCTTTTGTTGGCACTTTGACCTGCAGACCGGCACTGTTTTTCTCATTACCACTCAAGGTGACATTTGCAGACTCTATCCTCAAGTCACTTTTTGGCTGAACAATATCTGCAGCATCTCTAATGCCATCAAAATAAGGATGCTGTAAAGCTTTTGCTGCAGTTATTCTTTGAGCTGGATCCATTTTTAGGCATTCTTTCATAAAAGAAAGAGCTCTCTTTGATAGTTTGCCGAGGTACCTCTTTTCCAAAGTCTCAGGCTTATTCATCTCTGGGAATTTCATTCCGATAAATCTGGGGTTTTTCTGGAAAGATTCGATTTGGTCAGGGGTCAATGGACCCAAAACTTTTTGGATAACAAATAACTGATCAATTTCATTTTCTCCTGGGAACAAAGGTTCTCCATCAGTCAGTTCTCCTAATATACAACCAATTGCCCAAATATCGACTGCTTTTCCATAATCCGTACTACTCAATACAAGCTCTGGTGCTCTGTACCTAGTCCAAAAAAAGTCAATTTCTTCATTCGCTTGATTCAGAAATTACCATCTGGTTGCTACGTAATCTGTGAGTTCACTCATTTTTTGAGGTAAAACTCTTGCAAAACCAAAATCACATAATTTCAATGTTCCATTCCTAATTCATTGTTTTCATTTGATATTCACCCAACTGGTTACTTATTAACAAGGAGATTTTCAGGCTTGATATCACGATGCATGACATCTTCTCTATGACAATGATCTATTGCTTTACAGAGCTGATAGATAAATTTCCTGATATCTTCAGCCTAATCAAGAGTTATTTTCCTCCATCAACCCATGATTATCTTACATCAAGGCCTGAAGGTCTTTCTTCGAGGACTTCAAGCAGATTTCTTTCAACATATTCAAAAACAAGGTGCAATTTGCCATTTCTAATGAATTTCATATCTCCTTCAACAGAAAATCCTTACCGTCTAAAAGCCTCCTTAAGCTGCACGATGTTGTCATGTTTAAACATACGCAGCAATTTCACTTCACGCAGAATGCTCTTCTTGACTAAATCGTCATCTTCAGATTCTTTAAACTTTTTGATCGCCACTACGTAAAGAGGGGTTATGAAAGAAAAGTCAAAAGCTTATCTCGCCCGTCTCCTTGTTTCTGCATTTCAACACAATTCCATAGGCTCCTTCGCCTACAACTCCCAATTTTTCATACTTGTTCATTAACCAGAGTTAGTCTATAAAAGAATAAAACCCAAGTTTTTCAACAGCTTGGAAATAAAACACCTATATAAAAAAAACGCAATCAATCTCTAAGCTTTCCCTATTGGTTTAAAAAATAAAAATATCTAGCATTAATTATTAATCTCTCCCTCTCTTGATATGCTGATTGGTACATCCCATGCGAGGGACTCACTTCTTCTCTCTCCTCCGAGTCTATTAGGCCTTCTAAAAAAGACTTTGACTCCTCTTTATATAGATTTTAATTTCTAATTTTGGAAGTATGTGTGATTTAATTATTAAATCCATAAACTCATGTGGATCAAAGCTCTTTGTTTGGTTGTTAAATATCAGCACTTTCCTTTGATACTTCCCCAGATCACAAAATCTGAGAGAAAAGGATTCAAAAAAAATCTCCAAAAGAGATATTCCATTTCTGTGTCTTCTCTGGAAGCTGCGCCTTTTTAAAACTGCTTTTAAACGATTTCAGATCATATCTATTGAAACCTAATCCATTCCTTGTTCTTAGCCTCCATCTCCCAACTTTATTAGGAAATTATTATTAATTATTATAAAATAAATAAAACGGCTCACTCATTTGATTTTAATATTTTGAGGGAGAGAGATTATTTCATGATTACATACAAGCAGATTTTTCCACATCAAAAGCGTTCTCAAATCTTTTTCAGAAGGAAGACATGAACCATCCTTGTTACCTAAAAAAAACGCTTCCAAGTTTTCTTGAAATCTTAATGGATCAAATAAAAATTTAATTTGGCTGTCAATTTCATTCAAACCTATTTTTTAAAAAAAGGCTTGCTGATGAACAAGACTAATTCCCATAGTGATTCCTAAACTGATATGAAGAAAAAGGCATTTTTATTGAAAGTGAAGGATAAAAATGAACAAAGTTTTTTTTTTTGAATTATTATTATGAACAAACAATATATTCAGAGCCAAGAAATATTAATATTAGATTAACCAAATATACAACAACTTTCTATAGTTATCTTGGTCCCAGGTCTCATTACTCTTAAAGAATTCATTAATTAACACAATCAAGGATGCCAGCAGCGACATTTTCGTCGACTGACTTGGATTTAAGAACCATCACACAACCTTTTCCTTGTTGGAAACCAATAACAGCATTTAAAAGAAGCTATATAAATTATCAATAAAATAATTTCAAATCAAAGCTTACAGGAACATATCCAAGGTAAGTACCAGCAAGCATCAGAGAATGTGTTTTGTTGTTCAAGTTAATGACATCAGAACTTTCGCAGACATACATGCCGAAATGTTTGACCAAACCTTTAATGGCAGCTTCGAGAGTCTTGTATTCCAATTCGTAAGAAGCTTTTTGTTCATTTCCTTGCATTGTCTTCCAAACAGATTCAAACTTCTTATCAACAGGAATAGCTGTGGGTCTGAGATAATCAGAAACATTAACAGTAAACTAAAATGATATCAGAATTAATGAATCTCGAAATAAATTTACATCTTCTAATTGGTATTCATCGTCATATTCAGCAGTCTTGTTATTGCCAGAGAATTCTTGGACCTTGAATTTGAGGAATCCTTGGACATTGGCCATGATGATTTTGAATTCTGGGTTCTTGGCAACAGTGATAAAGACTGAACCAGATTCGTTGCTCTTGATTTGCTTAAGAGAAACAACTTGCATGACCTTAAGATCATCGCTGTCGAATTGGAGCTCCACATGAACATCAGACAAAACTTGACTGTCCAAAGTGTTCTTAATGTTGAATTCCAACACCAAATAATCATCAAAGAAGATCTTTCTGACTTTAACCAAATATTCGGAATTCACATCAGTAACAGCCTTTTCTTCATGTAAAAGTCTGAGCTCACCGATATCTTGGAATTCAGAATTTTGGGCAAAGAATTGTTGATATTTCTTGAAAATGGCGTCCTCTTCAGGTCTTCTTTCGACGGCAGCAGCGTTATCAAGGTCAACGGCGCTTTCATGGACACCCTTCTTCTTGTTTTCTTGTCTTTGAACTTGAATCTTATTGTCTTTAATATATTGGTTAATGTGATCGATATCAAGAACATTTGCATCTTCAGTTCTTTGAACTTCTTCGATATTTCTTTGCAAGAAAGCTTCGATAGAATCAAGGTCATTTGGAGACAAAATGGTATCCAAATATTCATCTTCTCCAGTTGTCTGGATTCTGTTCATTTCTTCAAGGTAAAACGTTGCTCTTGCTCTCACTTCGTGATCGCAATCTTCAAGTGCTGTATCGAGGATCTTTTTGATTTGAGGAATGAGGCTATGCTTTTCAAGAGCAAACTTTCCTAAAGTACTAATAGCAGTAGCTCTGATATTAGAGTCTTCAAGGATAAATCTGTTGTAAATCAATCTCACAAACTTGGCAGGATGAGCAACGTTTGCTGCTTCTCTTGCAAGTAAATTCATAATCTGAATGTGGAGACTGGGGTATTGGCAATCTTCGATGAATTCAGCCAAAGTGAAAAGACCAACTTCTTTAGATTCGGGGATTTCTTTCAAGACATATTCGAGGCAAGAAACACAAGCACTCTTGAATTCATACTGGCCTTCATTCTTGAGACAATGAGAGAAGAAATTAACAATAGATCTGTATTTCTTGGGGTGCTTTTTAGCCAAAGCCTTGACTGAAGAAACAATATCAATCTTAAATTCTTCAGATGACTCAGCAATACTCTGGGTAAAATGAGCTTTGTGATCTTTAAAAATTACTTACGTCTTGAATTTTGCTTAATAATTCATCAACACCTTCTTCTTTGCTGATTTTTAAAAGAATGGAGATAGTGAACGCATTGAAGCTGGTGTTGTTTTCTCTGATCAAATTTTCCAAATCAGTGTTATTTTCAATCAATGGAATTCTGCTGGGATTGGAGATCAACTATAAAAAATCATTCTGGTCTCATTCCTCTTTGAATCTCTTACCTTGTTGATAATTCTCAAAGCAGCAAATCTATTCACAGATCCTTGAGAGGAAAGGAAGAAAGACAAAGTGGACACAGCGGGAACCAATTGCCTGTTGGGAAGGGTCTTGAACTCACAAAGAGCTTTAGCAGCTTCCATTGATACCATTTCTGAGCTTCTTTGCAATGCTCTATCGAGATAATCAACGAGTTCCTATTTTTAAAGATTACTCACAAAAATCTCTCTCCTCATTACCTTTTCATTTTGTTGATCAATATCACCATTCAGAACCATCTCTTTAATGATTCTAATCAGTTGGACTGAGGCCAAATTTCCACTCTTTCCATCTTTGCAAAGGTTGAGAATGACTTTCAAAAGGGCATTCTTGTCTTGTCTCTTGATTTCTCTCAAGAGAATCAAGGCATGATAATGAGTTTCAGGAGTGCTTGAATTGAGTTTTTCCTGAATTTCATTTGACCATTTTTTCACGAATTCAACATTTTCAGGGAACAAATGAATACCGGCAAGCAAAGCGGAAATAGCAACTGCTGGGTTTTTATCAATGATGGCCTATCAGAATAAGCATCCAAACTCAAATTGCTTCGCTTACGTTCTTAATATATCTCTCAGACTGAATCAAATATTGGGATTCCAAAATGACAGGAGCAAGTCTCAGGGCGTTCATTCTGAAAAGATCGACCTTGTCATTCATATCTTTCCTCAAAGATTCGGTGATAATGTAAATAGAAGGCTCATGTTGCATTTCTTTGATGAAAAGATAAATGATTCTTCTCAAATTTTGGTCAGCAGATTGGAAAAGCTTGGTCACAGCAAAAAAGATATTCGTTGATTCACTTTCAAGGAATTTTTCTCCCTTTTATTTTTAAAAATTCTTCCATTAGATAAATTGTAATACCTGATTTGTGAGATAAACGAGTTTTGCCAAAACTTTTCTGCATTGTGAAACGCTGATTTGTCTGTCATTAAAGCATTTGCTCTCATGAATAACTGCACTCTTTTGAATAGTGGTATATTGATCGTCCTCGACTTGAGAAAA
>Ga0182738_1007175_pt1 | contig 11380 bp, 11 predicted proteins | sample eDN5th30CBELigMG_FD_128876 | JGI IMG/M metagenome (GOLD analysis project Ga0182738, IMG submission 128876) | Enriched Miracle-Growth compost microbial communities from Emeryville, California, USA - eDNA 5th pass 30_C BE-Lig MG (version 2)... ...
ACACTTGGTACCTGAACTCACTGGGATACTTCCAGCTGGGCAGGGGACGCATTCATAGGACCCTGAATCAGAAGCAGTCCCTTCAGGACAAGCTTTACAAGAGTTCCTATCAACTTCATAGGTTCCTGCTGGGCATTTTTCACAATTGTAGGAAGACCCAGTAGTAGTGAAAGATCTTCTTGGATGACCCTGCTAAAGAAGTCGTTCCATAAGGACAATCCACACAACTGTTGTCCTTTGCATATGTTCCAGCAGAACATTTGGTGCATGAACCAGATCCACTGCTGCTCCAAGTCCCAGGAGGACAAGTCTCACATTCAGTGAGAGCAATGCTTCCGTCTGCGAAAGTTCCGGCAGGACAGTAAGAACATTTATCAGAAGATGTGCTTTTCGTATTCCAGTATTGTCCACGAGAGCATTTTATTTGAGCCATCGCAGCCTGGATAGAGAAGAGGGCAAAGATGAAGAGGAGGATCGTGGCAGATCGATTTATCATTATGGTTATTTTAATTATGATTAAAGATGTGAGTTGATCTGTGCTTTAAATATCTCGGAAGTGATATTATTTACCACTTGTTTGTGGTGGCTGAATCGACTGCAACAAAATTTTGATCTGGTTTTATTAATAACACTTCCAAAATAATTTTAAGGTGAAAATCAAACTAAGCCATAGAGATTAATTTACTTGATTGATATCTTTAGGAAAGGTTTAAAAGGGACGGTTTTTGTCAGAAATTTCGTTCTAAAAACGTCTCTTTTTGATGAGAGGTCGGCCAAACCCGCTTCACAAGAGTGATGAAAGTCTTTCTGAGTAGAATTGCAATAATAACGAATTTTTGGACATGCTCTTGAGCATCTGATAAATTCTGATGCATAGTCAAACAAAGATTTTGGTAATAACAATTCAAATTTGAAACACAAAACTGTAGACGACGGACCTCGGGAGATTGATAAATGGTTCTGAATTGGGTGATGATGACTTTTAGATAGTGATTTAGAAAAACAAAACAGATTTGCATTGCTTTTTGTCGAAAGAAATATCAGAAGAAGATGTTTTATTTGAATTTAAGCTTACCGAATTACCAAAGAATAAATCTGTCGGTTGTTTTAGCCACATCTTTTCTTCAATCTGTAGAGAAGAGCGAACCTAAGCTCTTATGGCTTATGTATAGCCTTCGCAGAACTTGAGAAGAAGGTTGTTGATGGGTTGACGTCATGAAAAGAGCGATAAGGTTTCATCCAAATATCTGACTAGGATAAGTTATAGCTCAAGACGTGTCAAGAAATGTGTTGTTTTGAAAGTTTTAGATAAAAGGGAAATCGGAGATGGTTTATATGAGATGGGAAAATTATCACAAGAGAACAAATTTCTCGAGCAAAGTTTCTATTCAGACAACTAAAGAAAAATGGTTGGAAAAAGAGAAAAAAGCTTGTATGGTTAATCAAATAAGATCAAGACGAGCATATTTAAAAAATTCATATAATTGAAATAAGCTGTGCCACGTGAGAGTAAAATTTAAGATGAAATTTATGAGGCTCAAAATTAAATTAATGAGAAAAATATATGAACAGAATTGAACAATTTTATACTGACACACTACAGAACAATATGATTTTCGATAAACATCCTCCTTAGGCGTCTCACATAGATCGGGTATTTCAATGAATCTTGTCCTAAGATATATTGATTTTAGCGAAAGCATGTGAAATTCTGTTCTGAAAAGTTTCGATTGAAGAGAATATGTTTTAATACTCTTTGCTTTTCCGGCGTCTAAGGGTCCTATTGAAATGAAAGAGAGACTTTTGGGCTTGAGTGCTTTTGTTCTCGTTGTGACCTTCATACTTGATTTCAACCAGATATCTCTAATTTGGATGGCTTTCTCATCTCAAAAAGGTTGTTTTCTTATCCAAAGGAACACAAAGACACGAAATTTTTATTCTGTTTCAGAGCCCAAAAAGAAAAAAATCATGAGATCCTCTATGATTTGATACTTTTAAGCATCTCTTCCAAATCAAGAAGCTTTCCTTAAAAAATTTCTATTTTACAGATTTTGTATAGTTTTTTTCATGGTCAGGGATTTCCCTGAAGGATGAAATTTAATACAAAACTGCGCACTTTGAACAAAATATTAATGGCCATTTTAACTTTTCCTTTTGGAAACATCTCATTTCCAATTTCAAATTCTGAATTTCTCTTGTACTTTCCAAAAATCAATTCAAAAGACATACTTATTCGAAAATTTGGGCTTCGTTTCTGTGCTGACGGATAATAAGAAATGAAGAAAAAATTCATTTCAAGATTCATCTTTCTTTTCTCTTGAAAAGACCCCCGATTGATCCTTCAATTTTTCTCATTTTCATTTTTCTCCAACAGTTTTGAAAGTCAGAGATTTTCTATGGCACTGATCTGGCCTCAGCCGGAATAAGCTTTTTGAAGAATTGAAAATTGGCTCAGATTTTCAATCTCCATTCTCATTTCTGTTTCATTTGAGAAGAACAAAATTCTTTTTGAAGATTTTTTTGTGATTTGTTGTATTTCGGAGATTTTATTTACCTTTCCTCAAAAGGATTTTTGACCAAAAAGAGGTTCCTAAATCAGGTATGGTGCTTCGAATATTTTGCTTTGATCTCGACCTTCTAGTTTTATTTCATTTGAAATCATAATCAGATTAACTGTATGTACATTTTTTTGGCTTTCTTAGTGTGTCATTTCGAGGCTAATGGCGGTGACTATCTGTGGGCTTTACATATCAATCGATGAACACGATGGACTCAAGAAAGTGCGAGGGAAAAACGTGGCAAAATTGGGCTTCTTATGAGAGGTGAGAATCGAGAGGGAAAATAGACTTCATCTGGATGATCGGATTTTGAGTCATAGAAGTAGCTTGCACCTTTAGATGAAAGTTTTTCTAAAGCAAATACCTTATCCATTGGTAAGTTTTGAAGAGAAGATTTTTTTTGCAAGATAAAAATTACAGAAAAAATTTTTGGTGAGTTTTTTAACCAAAAAAAAGTTTTTGGAAAAAACGGTGAAAGTTTTCCAACAATGTTTTTTGAAAAATTCTTGTACTCCAAATGACCTTGGAGAAAACTAGAACACCTTTAATTCTTCTCTAAAACGCGAGGTTGACCTTGAAAAATGAAGAAGATGATTCTCAGACTTTAAGTAAGAGAGGGAGGATTTTTATCTCTGAAAATTTATTCACTTAGTTGGATTGTCAGTTAGATATCCAAACAGACCATTTCTTTTCCCGCAATTACTCCATCAGTCAAACTTCTCTCCTTTCTAGAAAGAATAACTGGTAATTCGTAGCTAGAAATCATTTTGAATTCGATTAACCTTTTTTGCGGGCAAATAATTCGGGAATGTTTCTGTTTACTGATTCTCCAATATTTTGACCCTAAATTTCTACATTTATAATTTTGTCTCTCCTTAACAAATTTCTAGAAGGAAAAATTAAAAAAAAAAATCAAAATTGTTTACTCTCACAACCTTTTCACATCATTCACGTATCTTCTCTAGATGATTGAAGTCAATCCTGTCCGCAAAAAATCATTCATATTTGGCCACAAAAACTTTGACGACATTCATCCTCTTAATGATATCCTCACAAAATACAATAGCGGCCGCCAACAGCAAGAAACTTCCAATAATCCCCAGCGAAGTCGCTCACGTCTTGGTTCTGTCAACCGATACCCATCACTTGTCGCGAACCAGTACGGTTCTCTAACCAATATGGCTAATCTCAACAGACAGCCATCTCGCCAGCCCTCTGAAGTCATAAAGCCTCCAAGTAAATTGAGCATAGAGTCATAATGTAAAAATTTCTTCAGGTTATCAGGATCCTCCTCGTAAAACAAGCTCAAGCACTGAAAGCATGAAGCATAGACATAGTATCTCAAGATATCTGAACGAATATGATGAAGGGAGTGTCTCAGGTATATCTTTGGCAAGGACAATTAACAATATGGAAAATAGACCATTCAAAATCAGACGAAGAAGAGACAAAATGGGGACGTTTGAAGGATCTCAAGTCACTAATAGGACCAAAGAAGCATGCCTCTGGGCTGGTGATCCCCCTTGATATCGTCAAAGATGATATTGTTAGACAAGCTCAATATTCTGGCAAAGAGTATAAGATCAGAGCTCGCCCGAGATCATATCTTTTGTCAATCATTGCCTTACAGGCTGTGGAAGGGCGTTTTCCTGAAATTTCCAAGAAATTTGAAGCTGCCTTGGTAGGGATAAGAGTTTTAACAAGAATCTCATTCAAAATAGAATAAAGTGAATCCAGATATGTTGGTCTGGGCAAGATACGCACAAGCAAAAAAGCATAAAAACAAGATAAAGAGTATAGTTTATTCATTGATGATGAGTTAACTTTTCTTCGAATCTAGAGTTTTGGGACAAGTTTAAGAAGGCCGTTTTGAGGCCGTTTAGTCCTGAATCATGGTTCATCATGTCCTACGACATCTTGCTATTCTTTACAATTCTTTATCAAACATTCTTCTCGACTTATCTGGTGACCTTTGTTCCAAATGGTGATATGAGTTACGATAATCCTTTCCTTATCGCAGATTTTGTGGCCGACTTTATTTACATCATCAAAATGCTCCTCACATTTCATACAGGATTTTATTATCTTGGAGAAATCAACTATAAGCATAAAGATATAGCAATGAATTATCTCAGCAAGAATTTCATTATTGATGCCATTTCTTGTTTAGATATTATCGGATATTTCTTTATCAACAGCAACATGAAAGCTTTTCAATGCTTTAACGTGCTCAGATTATACCGTATCCCTGACGAGATCCGAGTCTTTGAAGATTATTTCTTGGTTTCCCGTGAGATCAGTTACGTCATAAGAGTGCTTAAACTGGCGCTTGTTTTGTTTATTTACGGCCATTTTTTGGGCTGTGCTTTATACGGGCTTGCTTATACGAATTTTGATGATCCGACAAATTGGTTTTATTCAAATGGATTTGAAGGACAATCTAGTGGGGAGGCATATGTAACATCTTTGTATTGGGCATTAGAGACGGCTTCTACGCTGGGTTTCGGTGAGATTACGCCAGGGAACACGAGAGAAAGAATCTTCTTTGTGCCACAAATGATTGCTTCTGCGATTTTATTTGGTTATGTTATCAGTGTTATTGCGAGAATTCTGGCTGAAATGAGCATGTTTTCCTTTGAAGCAAGAGAGAGAATAAGGCTTTTGAAGAAGTATATGAAAGATAAAGGAGTCCAGAAAAAGACGCAGAACAAGGTTATTAAATATTCAAGATTTTTCTTGAGCAGAGAGAACTTATCAAAAGTGAAAGATGATGGTATGCTGCAATTTCTTTCAGAAAATCTTCGTGATGATCTGATTCGAGAAATCAACGTGAGAATCTTGAGCCAATGCCAAATGTTTACCTACAACTTCCGTACAAAATTCCTCCTTTCCGTCTCTCGCGCCCTCATTGAGCGTGCTTTCGGTCCTGATGAAATCATCTTTAGAGTAATCTTTTAATGAATTTGAGAGTAATATAATTTCCGTAGTACCGAGACAGAGATGATTTATCGGTGTATTTCTTGATCTCAGGCAAAGTTGAAGCATATTACGCAAGACTTGGGTTGAGTCTTGGTGTCTTGGAAAAGCGTGGAGCCTTTGGTTTCGTGTCCTTTTTCAATGGAAAGTCACGTCCAAATGACCAAAGAAGTCTCGAGTTTACAACAGTATTTCAATTAAAATTGGAAGTCTTTCTCGAGAAATTGAAGGAATTTCCTTCTGAAAGAGTAAGATATATGAAGGGGGAGTTATTAATATCAATAAATAGGAGACATATTATTTAATGAGAGATAGTATGGTGATGTATAATGATTATAAGTTTTTAGTGAATGTTCATTGTGTATTATGTGGAGAGAAGAATCATATTGCGTTAGTTTGCCCGATTTATCATTGGTATCCAGAGAAGGAGAAGGTTGTCGAGAATTATCTGAAAAAGCGAGCAAGATGGGCCAGAAGTTTCAAAAGAAAAGATCGACCAAAAATCAGTGCTTTAGGACGGCTAAGCGACGTGCAAAATGCTGCATTAACGATACAAAGGATGGAGGCCTCTCAATTGTTTACAAGATACCGCAAGAAAATAAGAGAGGAGGACGATTTTTACTCGTACAGCCCTACAAATGATATATTCGATAGAAATCTCTTCAGAATCCCAAGCTTTACTTTCCAAGCAGACTCTCAGCCGCCGAAGAAGCTTGCCATAAATGAGAATGCGGGAATAAACTCTTCAGACGCTCAGAATATATTTGAGTGCGTCGAAACCAAACCTCGTATGGGCGAGCTTGAGCGATTTGTCATTAAAAGTTACGATGCTTATTATCGAAATTTGAACCTGGACAGAGTCAGAAACTACGAGATGTACTTCCCTCATAATAACATTCTCATGATTTCCGCACAATGGGAGGTGATCAGACAGCGTAATATCGCAAGAATCCACAATGTTTCAGAGAAGGCGCTGAAAGGATTGGCAGCTTTCATCGAAAAGAATAAATTGAACAGAAGGAGCTCCTCACAATTAAATCGGTCTTCCGGGAATATGCATCCTCCTTCATTGTTTGACGGTGATGAGAATATTGATATGCCCAAAGCGGCAAAGCAAAAATCTGTGAAGGAGAGTAAATTTGCGCCAATCAAAAAATCTGACCCTTCTTTGGGTGTTATCAAGCCGAATGCCAGCCATAGCTCTCATGAAGACGAAAAAGGACCAATCGAACCAATAGCTCCCGTGAAAAGCCCAAGAAAAAGTGCCTTTAAGTCTCTAAAGTCTCACACAGTATTCTCTCAACCACCAACTCTCATCAAAAGGGGCGTGAGCTTAAAGCATTCTACTTCATTACAGAAAGAGTCGGATTCTCGTCAACAACAAGGGGTACCTGGAGATAGTATCATAGAAATAGGCGAAGCTGGAGAGCCAGCAAGTGAGACATCAATCACAAATAAAGAAAAGAAGGTGCCTATTGTCGATAGTTATAAAGGATCTAGGCTAATAAATCAGCCAGTGGAGGTTGTAGAAGAAAGGAGATCTGAGAGTGTGAGGTCAGAAGCTCCTTTAAGAGTAAGAAGGAAGGTGGATAATAGCTTGATGATACATACGGGAAGGGATAGCCCAGAAGAGAGTGAGGAGGATGAGGAGATAGAGAAGTCTATTGAAGAATTGAAGTTGGCGATGAAATCGGAGTTTGAAGGCTTGATGGATAAGATGACGAAGACGTTGGTAGAAAAGAAGAAAAAGAAGGGGAGAAAGACGAAGAAAAGTGAGAGAGGAACTGAAGGGATTCCAGAAATGAAGATTGAAAGAGAGATAGTGGAGAATGATCCAGGAGAAGATGATAAATTGCTTGGGGGAAAATGATATTTTAATAAATTATGGTAATCTACTGTGGGTGGGTGATATATCCTGTAGAATAACTAACTAATTCAAAGGAGAGAGTTGGTAATGATGTAAATAATGGATATATCTTGGCCTTTTGATGTGTTTAAATTTCTAATTATACAGTACATATTTATATGATCTTTTAAAATTCATTCATCCATTCATTTTCAAGAGATGTTTATAATAATAATAATACATAGAAAATATTTTCTCATGAGATAAAAAACAGTACATTGCTCTCTCATTCAACTACAACAGGAAGATTCGGTTTCAATTTTGGGTCTTGAATTCAATCGCTGCCTTCCTTCCAAAACTTTATTTATATGCAATTCCTTTGTATGAATTTCTTGAGCCAAAAGCTCAAAAGCTTCATCCACATTTATCTTTGCCTTAGCGCTTGTTTCAATAAACTTTATCCTAAACGAATCAGCCAAGGCTTTTCCTTGTTCATACGTCACAACTCTTTCTGGCAAATCAATTTTTGTGGCAATAAGGATCTTACAGACTTCGGCTCTCGCTTTACTATTCACTTGTTCCATCCAATGTTTCACCCGTTCAAACGATTCTTTACTATCCACTGAATAACATAACGCTATTCCCATTGCTTTTGAATAAAATGAAGCAGCAACGACCGAAAATCTTTCCTGCCCGGATGTATCCCATATCTCCATAAATAATTTGTCTTCCTTTATTTCAATATTCTTTGTCTTGAACTCCACACCTTTGAGGTTCTTTGTTAGAATATGAATTTTCAATAAGTAAGGTACCTATTGTTATCATGTGGGATTCAGAGAAGGTGCCTTCACAATATCTATTCAATAATGCGGTTTTTCCGACACCTGAATCACCAATAGTGACGATTTTTACGGTGTGGACTAGAGGCTTAGCGGGCTTTTGGTTCATTAAGGAGGGAGCTAGGAGAATAGAAGGGGGTAGTTCAGATTGAGGAGGAAGAGAAAGATAAGAGGCCCGAATAAATTTTATTAGACTGAATTACATGTGAAAGAGGTTTTACTTGGGATGAATAAGATCAGAAAATCTGGAAATTGTTCTTTTAGAAAGAACAGAAAACTTGCATCTACTTTTTCACCAAATAATAAATATCTCCCGCTCTTTTGATTCTCTTTCAGTTTACTTACAAAGAAGATGACATTGAATCCTTAAGAAAATCCCTTTTCTTGAAGGAAAGAAGGTCTTTTATTAGAGTAAAAATTCTTCATATGAAGATACAACATAAAAAATCAACAGCAGCCAGATTTTTTCTGAGGAGGGATCTTTAATCTCTCGACCAAAAACGTTTTACTTTGAGTCGTTTCACAGACGGTGCTTTCCATTGCTCTCGGTCTTTCCATCTCCTCCTTTACACCACAAATCTCGTCAACAATCTCTTGAGCTATCGCATAAAACGGCCCTTTCACCTGAATGTTCTTCTTCGCGCTTGTTTCAAAGAACTTTATACCAAAACTCCGGGCTAACTCCTTTCCTTCGAGGCTTGTAACAGAAGCCTCTTGTCCTTCTAAATCATATTTGGAAGCCACAAGGACTTTTCTGATATTCTTTGGGGCCATATCGTGAATCTGATTCATCCAAAATTGAATATTCTCAAAGCTTTTTCTATCACTTATGCTGTAGACTAGAAGAACGCCTTGAGCTCCACGATAGAATACTGGCGCAAGATTAGCAAATCTCTCTTGGCCTGAAGTATCACAGATGTTCATTTTGACATCTTGCTTGTTGATTCTTAAGAGTTTTTGACTCATTTCAGCGCCGATTGTATTGATATTCGCATTGTCGTAATATTTGGAGGTACAGAATTTTTGAATAAGGCATGTTTTGCCAACGTCACTGTTTCCTATAACAATAATGGAGATTGGTTTCTTGCTTGGAATGGGTTTGGTGTCCATGCTTTGAAGGGGGATAAGTGATTTTTTGTTGTTGTTGCGAGGTTAAGAGTTTGGTTTAATTAAATAAAAAGTTTTTTGATTATTATAATATGAAGATGAGTACTTTTGTTTAATAATCATGAAGAGTCCAATTTTAAAGAACCATTCACCAGAAATTTGGGATTAATACTTTGTTTCTCTTTGAAAAGTTGAGAAGCTAATTATTTAAAAATCTCACTTGAGGAGAAGTTCGAGTCTCTCTATTCCTCTCTCAAAAGAAAGACACATATGCGAAGAATTTTCACTACATCGTCTCTCAAATGTCAATATAGACCTGAGAATTTCATTAAACTATAAAAGAATCTCTGGCTTAAGGACCACAAGATGAGCATTTCGACTGTCTATTTCTATCCTCTACATTTCCTGGATTTCGAAGCATGAAAGATTCTTTTAAAATATTTTGCCTTTTTTTTCGATTCCCACTCTTCCACCAGAATTTCAACCAACCCTTCAAAAGGCTGTTGAATATTCTTGCCATTTCTTGGACTGACCTCAAAGTACAACATCCCATTCTTCTCTGCAAACTCTTCTGCTTCATCATAACTAACCACTCTTCGTAGCTCTTGATCTTCCTTGCTTGGATCATATTCATCCAATTCAATGCCTGTACCAACCAAAATCTTTGGAATCTCCCCAAATCCCTCATCTTCAAGAGCCTTAAGGATCCTTTCAAGATACAAAAAAGTATCTCTTTCGAGGATTGAATAAGCTAAAATAACACCATTCACCCCCTTAAAATACGAGAACGTCACTTTTCGATGCCTGTCGATGTCAAGTACTCCTGCTGAATCCCAGATCTGTAAACGTATGACTTTTTCATTAACCACAACCTTCTTCATTTGAAAATCTATGCCAATAGTTGCATTCTCAGGGCCCTGAGAGTATTGATTGGTACAATAACCTTTAATCATGGCTGTCTTTCCGATATTGGTACTTCCTAGGACAATAATTTTAGCCCGATAGTCATAGACAGGATTTGAAGTGTTTTGCATGGCTTTTTTAAAAAGTTTATTTTTGCTTTTTAAGGAAAGGAAGATAAATTTCTTGCGCTTAATTCTCAAATTATATCTGTAGGTACTTATATCAGAAAGTCTCTACAGAAAATTAATATTGTCTCGACTTTTGCGAGGATATTCATCCATTGTTTCTCATAGTTGAAAGATTATTGTCTAAACGAGTTAGGGCAAAATCTCGTCAGTTAAATTGTGTAAAATTTCACGTCTCCCTTTTCCTATTCTAATCAAAAGCTGATAATCCAACTGTCATTGAGTTGAATGAGTTGATATTATTCCCTCAATGAGAAAGCTTTTCTGCATAAAAACAGATGAGTTTATCATCATATTCACGAGGGAAAAAAACTGAGAGAACACTTTCACGGAAAAATAAATATAATAAATGTAAACATTGATCAATAAATAAATAGATTGACTCTCAAACAAATTTCAAATATTCCACTGTAAGAGAAAACCTCACGTTATGATTAACATAAAAAACAGCAACGTTGGGGTTTTTGAAACCTTTGAGGAGCAGTTTTAATGTCATCAATATCAAGGTGATTCAGAATAGCCTTTTCACCCCAAGTTTCAGCTGTACTTTCGTTATTCCTTTGTGCAAGAAATTCTTCAGCTATCAGCAGGGCTCAAAAATGTGTGCGTTTTCCGCGTTTTCCGCGTTTTTCGCGTTTTTTAAAATGAAAAACGCAGAACTTTTTCCGATCCAGTGCGCTCTGCGCTTTTCTTCAAAATTGAGTGCGCCATGCGCTTTTTTCCAGCACTAAGTGCGCTTGATTTTTCACCACAACAATTTTATATATTTTCTTCATCAAAGAGAATTCCCATACTCTTGGACATTCTAAGTTTTATTGAGAGAAATGAATGGGAAATTCATTCAAGTTCAAAGATATAAAAAATATTAGAATACGACTTTATTTTTCTTATTCTTATTTATAACTAAAGAAATATAACCTGAATCATACCAATCAAAAATAAACCGCTATTAATGGTAAGAATCAT
>Ga0182738_1007177_pt1 | contig 11379 bp, 8 predicted proteins | sample eDN5th30CBELigMG_FD_128876 | JGI IMG/M metagenome (GOLD analysis project Ga0182738, IMG submission 128876) | Enriched Miracle-Growth compost microbial communities from Emeryville, California, USA - eDNA 5th pass 30_C BE-Lig MG (version 2)... ...
GACGCCGAGCAGCGCGCCCATGCCGAGCGAACGCATCTCGTCCTCGCCGAGAACGACGATCTCGAGGCCGGTGCCCGCGAACTGCTCGCGGCAGCGGGCGACGAAGCTTTCGGGGTAAATGACGTTGGCCGGCTCGGACACGAGCTGGCGGGTGAACTCGACGCCATCGGCAACGGCCTGCGCATCGGTCCATGCGGCCTCGATGCCTTCCGGCGCACCGATGACGCTGACAGTGGCGAGGCTGACCTTCTGCTCGTCCTTCAGGCGGGTGCGGTAGACGTCATGGCGCCAGCCGCGCAGGCGCAGGCCCAGCAGCAGCGCAGCAGCCTGTTCCGCCGAGAGGTTCGCGCCCGACAGGTCAAGCGCCAGTTCCGCCTCGCCGGCGGTAAGGTATTTCGTGCTCAGGGCTGCGCCCGCGCGCTCAAGGCCCGCGAGCCGGTCGGCGTCATCCGCCTTGCCGACGCCGACGAGTGCGAGGCGAACGACGCTGCCGCCACGCTCTACGAAGGTCTCGAAAACCTGCCCGCTCTTGCCCGAAAAGCGCGCAGCGGCGGCGCCTTCCCTGACGGCGGGTTCGATATCGGCAGGAACTTTGTCCTGCTCGACGACTTGGGCCTGAAGGCGCGGAAGCGGACCATCGGCGGGTGCACGAAACTGGATTTGCATGGAAACTCCGGTGAAATGTCGGGCGGGCACGAGTGGCCGCTCGCCCTAACAATAGCTGGCGTTGCGATTAGTTGCGGGCGGTGCAATAGGCAAGCCATGCCCCCCGCCGCGCAGCGAGCCCTGTCGTGCCGCCCGTTCGACGTGGGGCGTGGAGTCGTGCTTGCCGCACTGCTCGCCTGGGGCTGGTCGTCCGCAGCCCATGCACAGGATGGCGGGCAGGCCCCCGGCCTCCAGACTATCGACGACCTGCGCCGGCCCCGCCCGCAGGTTCCGCGCACCCCGCAGCCGCCCGCGCCTCCCGCGCCAACCGAGCGCGAGATCGACTTCGAGGCTGACGAGCTGCGCTACGACACCGAAGCCGACATCGTCACAGCGACCGGCAATGTCGTCCTGCGGAGTCGCGGCCAGTCCGTCCGCGCGGATGCCGTCACCTGGAACCGCAACACCGGATCGATCCTCGCCGAAGGGGCGATTCGCCTGGTGGACGAGGACGGCAACCAGCTCTTCACGGACCGGCTGGAGCTGACCGAAGAGCTCGAAGCCGGCATGATGGACAATCTGCTGCTCGCGCTCGCCGAAGGCGCCCGGCTGGCAGCGCGGACCGGCACGCGCTCGGAAGACGGCACCATCGTTCTCACCGACGCCGCCTACAGCGCCTGCATGGTCGAGACCGCGGCAGGCTGCCCGAAGGAGCCGAGCTGGCGGATCACCGCCGATCGGGTGACCTACGATCCGCAGGCAGACCGGGTGCGCTTCCGTGGCGCGCGGCTGGAAATGTTCGGCGTGCCACTACTGCCGATTCCCGGCCTCACCGTTTCGACGCGGGGCGAGGCCATCTCCGGCGTGCTGATCCCGGACCTGCGGCTGTCCCAGTCGAACGGCGTCGAGATCAGCGACAGCTATTACCTGCGCCTCGCGGACAATCACGACCTCGTTCTGTCCGGCTACGTCTTTACCGAAGCGCCGCCGATGGGGTCGGTCCAGTATCGCGGGCTGTTCGATTCCGGCGCCGTGCAGCTGACCGGCTACCTCACCCGCTCGTCACGCATCCCGCTCAGCCAGGGAGGCACCAACGAGCAGGAGGATTGGCGCGGGTACCTGTTCACCAACGGCCGGTTCCAGCTCTCGCCCGAATGGAGCGTGACGGGATCGCTGCGGCTGGCGAGCGACCGCACCTTCCTGCGCCGCTACGACATCAGCCGCGACGACCGGCTGCGCTCGATGATCGAGGTCGAGCGGATCGACCGCAATTCCTACCTCTCCATCTCCGGCTGGGCCACGCAGACGCTGCGGGTGGGCGATCCGCAAGGACAGGTTCCGTTCGCGGTGCCGCTGATCGACTACCGCCGCCGTCTCGCCGACCCGGTCCTCGGTGGCACGGTCGAGCTGCAGGCCAACACCCTCGCCATCACCCGCACCGAGGGGCAGGATACCCAGCGCGCCTTCGCGGGCGCGCGCTGGGACATGCGCAAGATCACCGGGCTCGGGCAGGAAGTAACCTTCACCGCACTCGTGCGCGGCGATGTCTATCATTCGGACCAGAACTGGCTGACCGAGACTGCCCTCTATCGCGGCAATCCCGGCTGGCAGGGCCGCGCCCTCGCCCTCGCCGCGGTCGACGTGAAGTGGCCGCTGGTAGGGGAACTGTTCGGCGGCACGCAGGTGCTGACGCCACGCGTGCAGATCGTCGCCAGCCCGCCGGTGCCCAACCTGAAGATCCCGAACGAGGACGCGCGCGCGATCGACCTCGAGGACAGCAACCTGTTCGCGCTCAACCGCTTCCCCGGTTACGACCGCGTCGAGGACAGTGCGCGCATTACCTATGGTGTCGACTGGCAGCTGACCCTGCCGGGCGTCCGCATCAAGTCCACGGTCGGCCAGTCCTATCGCCTGACCAACAAGCGCACCCTGCTGCCCGACGGCACCGGCCTTTCGGAGCGGGTTTCGGACTTCGTCGGCCGCACCGAAGTCCGTTACCGCGACTGGATCAAGCTGACCCACCGCTTCCGCCTCGACAAGGACAACCTCGCCGTGCGCCGCAACGAGTTCGACGCTGCGGTGGGATCGGACCGGACCTACCTCGAGGTCGGCTACCTGCGGCTCAACCGCGACATCGACGAACTGGAAGACCTGCAGGACCGCGAGGAGCTGCGCCTCGCAGGCCGAGTGGCCTTCATGCGGTACTGGTCGGTGTTCGGGGCTGGCGTGTTCAACCTTACCAACCGCGAGGAAGACCCGACGTTCACATCGGACGGCTTCAAGCCGCTGCGAACCCGGCTCGGCGTTGCCTACGCCGACGATTGCCTGGAACTGGGCTTCACCTGGCGGCGTGACTATTCGTCGAGCGGCGACGCCGCGCGCGGCGACACCTTCCAGGTATACCTCGATCTCAAGGGTCTGGGCGGCCGCCGCTAGCTTTGGTGGACAGCGCTATCCGCAAACCGTTGGCACTTTCCGGCAAACACGCTATCCGGCCCTGCTCAGCTTGGGTTAAGCAGCTTCACGCCAAAGGCCCGGCTATGCAAGGAGGCGCCGGGGGCTGCGCCGCTGACAGGATATCATCACGAATGTCGATCCGTTTCACGAGTCCTTTGTGGAAGTCGAGCGCGGGGCTGCTCGCCGCTTGCGCGGTACTTGCCGTGCCGGTCTACGCGCAGCAGCAGCAGGAGGCGCAGGCTGAAGTCATCGCCGATGACGCTTCCTCGCTGAACCTTCCGGAGACGGTCACGCTACTGGGCGAGAACCCCAACGTCCGCCGCGCCACCGCCAAGGTCAACGGACAGGTCATCACCGGCACGGACGTTGACCAGCGCCTGGCCCTCGTGCTGGCCGCCAACGACAATCCCAACGTTTCCGCGGAGGAAATCCAACGGCTTCGCCAGCAGGTGCTCAGCAACCTGATCGACGAGACGCTACAGATCCAGGAAGCCAAGGCGCAGGAAATCTCCATCTCTGCGGAAGAGATCGCGCAGACCTACGCCCGCGTTGCGACCCAGAACTTCGGACAGGACGTGAAGGCGATGGACGCCTACCTGCGCCAGATCGGTTCCTCCCCCCAGTCGCTCAAGCGGCAGATCGAGGGCGAGCTTGCGTGGCAGCGCCTGCTGCGGCGCAACGTCCAGCCGTTCATCAACGTTTCCAGCGATGAAGTGAACGAACTCATCGAGCGGCTCGAAGCCGCCAAGGGCACCGAGGAATATCGCCTGGGCGAGATCTATCTCTCGGCTCCGGGCGACAACCGGGCGGCCGTGGCCGAGAATGCCCGCAAGATCGTCGAGCAAATCCGCCAGGGCGGCAGCTTCGTTGCCTATGCGCGCCAGTTCTCCGAAGCCTCGACGGCGGCGGTGGGCGGCGACCTTGGCTGGATTCGCCTCGGCCAGCTTCCTCCGGAACTGGCGGCCGTTGCACGCGAGCTCCAGCCGGGCCAGCTGGTCGGGCCGATCGAGGTCCCCGGCGGTTTCGACATCCTCTACCTGATCGACAAGCGGCAGGTGCTGGGCGCCGACCCGCGTGACTCGGTCCTCAGCCTCAAGCAGATCTCGCTCGATTTCCCGTCGACCATGGGTCAGGCGGACCGCGCCAAGTTGGTCGAGAAGTTCAACGCCGCCGTGACCAGCATCAAGGGTTGCGGTGACGCGGAATCGGCCGCCGAAGCGCTCGGCGCGTCGGTCGTGGCGAATGACCAGGTTCGCGTGCGGACCCTGCCCGATGCACTGCAGCGCCTGATGCTCGATCTCAACGTGGGCCAGGCCACCCCGGCCTTCGGCTCGCTCGAGGAAGGCGTGCGCGTGCTGCTGCTCTGCGGCCGCGATGCCCCGCCGGATCAGGGCCTGCCGAACCGTGAGCAGATCATGGCGCAGCTGGAAGACGAGCGCGTCAACAAGCGCGCCCAGCGTTACCTGCGCGACCTGCGTCGTGACGCCGTGATCCAGTACGATTCCGCGACAGAGTTGAGCCAGCTCAATTGACCACGCTTCTTGCCCCGCTCGCGGTCTCGCTAGGCGATCCCGCGGGTGTCGGGCCGGAACTGCTGTGCGAAGCCTGGGCCCGACGGGACGCCGAACGCCTGCCGCCGTTTGTCGCGGTGGGCGGCGGCGAAATCCTCAAGGCGGCGGCCGTGCGGCGGGGGCTCGACATCGCCGTAGCCAGAGTTGAAACGCCGGAAGAGGCCGTAGAGCGCTTTCCCGAAGCGCTGCCGGTGCTCGGCGACCATGACGGTGCCTATACTCCGGGCGAGCCGGACCGCGCCGGTGCCGAACGGGCGCTGGCCTCGCTGTCCCTCGCTGTCGGCCTAGCCCGGCAAGGTGCCGCCAGCGGAGTCGTGACCGGGCCGGTGTCGAAGGCTCGGCTGGCGGAAGTCGGCTTTGACCTGCCGGGACAGACCGAGTTCGTCGCCAGCGCCTGCGGTGTCGATGCGCGGGATGCGGTGATGCTCCTTGCCGGGCCGACCCTGCGGACCGTGCCGATCACTGTGCACAACGCGCTCGCCGATGTGCCACACCTGCTGACCGAGGACCTGATCGTGCGGAAAGGCCGCATCGTCGCCAGCGCCATGGTCCGCGATTTCGGCATCGCCAATCCGCGGCTGGCCTTCACCGGACTCAACCCCCACGCCGGAGAAGGCGGCCGGTTCGGTGACGAGGAAATCCGGGTCATCGAACCCGCGATCGCCACTCTCCGGGCGGAAGGGATCGACGCTTCCGGCCCGCACCCGGCCGATGCCCTGTTCACCCCTCGCGCCCGCGCGACTTACGATGTCGCCCTGTGCATGTACCATGACCAGGCGCTGGTGCCGCTGAAGACGCTCGACTTCGACGAGGGCGTGAACATGACGCTCGGCCTGCCGCTGGTCCGCACTTCTCCCGACCATGGCACCGCCTTCGCCATCGCGGGAACCGGCGTAGCCGATCCGGGGGCCACCATCGCCGCGATCCGGCTGGCCGGCGAATGCGCCGCCCGTCGGGCAGCCTCCTGATCGCCTTCCGGCAGGCGACCGAGTGATGACCACGCTTCCACCGCTCAGGGAAGTCATTGCACGGCATGGGCTGAGCGCGTCGAAGGCCCTCGGCCAGAACTTCCTGTTCGACGAGCAGCTGCTCGATCGCATTGCCGCGATCCCCGGCGACCTTGCGGACAAGGCCGTGCTCGAAATCGGCCCCGGGCCCGGTGGCCTGACCCGCGCCCTGCTGCGCGCCGGTGCGCGCGTGACCGCGATCGAAATGGACCGCCGCTGCCTTCCTGCTCTTGCCGAACTGGAAGAGGCCTTCCCCGGCAAGCTGCGGGTGATCGAAGGCGACGCGCTCGCGGTCGATCATGCGGAACTGATGGGCGAGCCTTTCGCCGTGGTGGCCAACCTTCCCTACAACGTCGGCACGGCATTGCTGGTGCGCTGGCTTGGCGGAGAGACGTGGCCGCCCGCGTGGACCTCGCTCACGCTGATGTTCCAGCAGGAAGTCGCGCAGCGCATTGTCGCCACCCCCGATACTTCGGCTTACGGACGGCTGGCAGTGCTCGCCCAGTGGCGCGCGCGGGCGAAGCTGGCGATGAAGGTCCACCGCAGCGCCTTCACCCCGCCGCCGAAGGTGATGAGCGCGATCGTCCATGTCGAACCGGCGGACATGCCCGAGGGCGTTTCCGCGCGCGTTCTGGAGCGCGTCACCGAGGCGGCATTCGGGCAGCGACGCAAGATGCTGCGCCAGAGCCTCAAGTCCGTTCCGGGCGCCCTTGCCGCACTGGAAAGCCTTGGCATCGACCCCACGCGCCGGGCCGAAACGCTGTCCGTCGACGAGTTCGTATCCATCGCACGCGCCCTCTCCTGAGCGGGGTTCCGCTGGCGGTGCGCGACCGCTAGACATTCCCGATGGATAGGCTGTCCCCAGCGGAACAGGCACTGACCGAGCGGATCGACGCGGATGCGATGCTCGGCCAGGTGCAGCGCTGGTGCGCCATCAACAGCGGCACATCGAACCTCGCCGGGCTGGCGCAGCAGGCCGCTGAACTCGCCGATGCCTTTGCCGCGCTGCCGGGAGAGGTTGAGCTGGTCGATCCCGCGCCGGTCGAAGCCGTCGACAGCGCGGGCAACCCGGTCGAACTGGCCCACGGCCGGCATCTCGTGCTGAGGGTCAGGCCGCAGGCCGAGCGCCGCTTCCTGCTGACCGGGCACATGGACACGGTGTATCCCGCCGATCACCCGTTCCAGCAGCTGAACTGGCGAGACGCGCAAACGCTCAACGGTCCGGGCACCGCCGACATGAAAGGCGGGCTTGCCCTGATGCTTGCGGCCCTGCAGGCTTTTGAGACCTCCGAGGGAGCCGCATCTGTCGGCTACGACGTCCTGATCAACTCGGACGAGGAGACCGGCTCGCAGTCGTCCGCGGCGCTGATCGGCAGCCTGGCCCGGGGCAAGGTCGCTGCCCTCACCTACGAACCATCCGCCCTCCCCGATGGCACCCTTGCCCACGCCCGCGGCGGGAGCGGCAACTACACCCTGGTCGTGCGCGGCCGCTCCGCCCACGCGGGGCGCAACCCCGAAGAAGGGCGCAACGCGATAGTCGCTGCCGCCGCGCTCACACTCGGCCTGAAGGCGCTCGAAAGCCGGGAGATGCCGATCAACCCCGCCCGGATCGAAGGCGGGAGCGGCAACAATGTCGTGCCGGATCTCGCGCTGGTGCGGTTCAACATCCGCCCGCGCAGCAATGCCATCGCAGCCGCCTTTCCGGGTGAGCTCGCCCGGCTGGCGGCTGAAGTCTCCGCGCAACACGAAGTCGAAATCTCGATCCACGGCGGCATTTCTCGCCCGCCCAAGCCGGTCGACGGCCCGGCACAGAAACTGTTCGACCTCGTCCAGCGCTGCGGGGCGGAACTGGGACAGGAAATCGGCTGGCGCCCGAGCGGCGGGGTCTGTGACGGGAACAACATCGCCGCCGAAGGCGTCCCTGTGGTCGACACGATGGGCGCGCGGGGCGGCGCCATTCATTCACCGGACGAATACCTGATCGTCCCGTCCCTCGCCGAACGCGCCGCGCTCTCGGCGCTGGTGCTCCATCGCCTTGCAACGGGGAACGCTTCATGACTTTCGTGATCCGCGCCGCCCATTCCGGCGATCTCGAACCACTTTACGAGATGGCGAAGCTGACGGGCGGCGGGTTCACCAATCTTCCTCCCGACCGCAAGGCGCTGGGGCAGAAGCTGGAACGCACCGAAGCGGCCTGGTCCAACGAATCCGACGAACTTTCGGACGAGCTGTTCGTGCTGGTGCTTGAACGTGCCGACACCGGCGAGGTGCGCGGCACATGCCAGATGATGACCCAAGTGGGACAGCAGTGGCCGTTCTATTCCTACCGCCTCACCGTGCTGACCCAGCACTCGGCGGAATTGCAGCGCACGGTGCGGGCGGAAATGCTCAGCTTGGTCACCGATCTTGAGGGATCGAGCGAAGTCGGGGGCCTGTTTCTCCATCCGTCGGAGCGGGCCGGCGGCCTCGGCATGTTGCTCGCGCGCAGCCGCTACCTATTCATCGCCACGCACCGGAAACGGTTCTCCGACCGCGTGCTGGCGGAGCTTCGCGGCATCATCGACGAGCGCGGCGGCTCGCCGTTCTGGGATGGGGTCGCCGGGCGCTTCTTCGGCATGACCTTCCAGGAAGCCGACTATTTCAACGCCATCAACGGTAACCAGTTCATCGCCGACCTGATGCCCAAGCACCCGGTCTACGTCGCGATGCTGAGCGATGCCGCGCGCGGGGCGATCGGCTTGCCGCACCCTTCCGGGCGCGCGGCGATGCGGATGCTTGAGAACGAGGGCTTCCACTACGAAGGCTACGTCGACATCTTCGACGGCGGGCCGACGATGACTGCGAAGACCGACACTATCCGCACCGTCGCGGAGGCGCGGGAAAGCCGGGTCGTGGCAATTGGCGGCGAAGGACACGACAAGGCGCTTGTCGCCACGGGCCGCCTCGCCGGATTCCGCTGTTGCCTTGGCATGGTGCAGGGAGCCGACGGCGGCATTGCGCTCGATCCCGAGGCAGCCGCTGCGTTGGGCGTGGAAGCTGGGGACACTGTCTGGTGGGTGAAGCGCTGACCCTTTCGCCGCGCCGGGCGTTACCTGACGTGCGTGCTGCGCTGCACGGCCACGGAAAGCGAGCCGGATGCTGACCGAGATCAACTTCGACGGAATTGTCGGCCCTACGCACAACTATGCCGGGCTCAGCGTCGGCAACATTGCCGCGACGACCAACGCGGGCGAGACGGCCTATCCGCGCGAGGCGGCGCTGCAGGGCCTTGCCAAGATGCGGCACAACCTCTCGCTGGGCCTCGCACAGGGGTTCCTCCTGCCGCTTCCGCGCCCGAACCCGGCTTTCCTGGCTGCGCTGGGCGCTGACGAGCGGACCGATCCGCACCTCACCGCCTCGGCATGGTCGGCCAGTTCGATGTGGACCGCCAATGCCGCCACTGTCAGCCCGGCGCCAGACACGGCGGACGGCAAGTGCCACCTGACGCCTGCGAACCTCGTCACCATGCCCCACCGGTCGCAGGAATGGCCCGACACCGCGCGTCAGCTTGCCCTCGCCTTTGCGGACAAGCAGCACTTCACCCTGCACCATCGCGTTCCGCCGACTTTCGGTGACGAAGGCGCGGCGAACCACATGCGGTTGGCGGAAAGCCATGACACCCCGGGAGTGGAGATCTTCGTCTACGGACGCAGCGGCGGCCCCTTCCCCGTGCGCCAGCACGAGCAGGCCAGCCGGGCCGTCGCGCGGCTGCACGGGCTGGACCCGGAGCGGACCGTGTTCGCCCAGCAGGCGCCAGATGCGATCGCAGCGGGGGCGTTCCACAATGACGTGGTCGCCGTCGCGAACGAGCAGGTCCTGTTCGCCCATGAACGCGCCTTCGCGGACCCGGACGCGCTGTTCGACGAGATTCGCGCCAAGTTTCCCGCCGCCGAGATCATCGTCGTGCCAAACAGCGCGGTGGACCTGCCGACCGCGATCCGCACCTACCTGTTCAACGCCCAGCTCGTCACGGCACCGGGCAGCACCGGAATGACCCTGATCGTGCCGACCGAGGCATGGGCCAGCGAGCGCGTGCGCCGCTATCTAGAAGAGCTCGTCGGCGGCAACGGCCCGATCCGCCATGTCCTCGCCGTCGATGTCCGGCAGTCGATGGCCAATGGCGGCGGCCCCGCGTGCCTGCGGCTGCGCGTGGTCGCGGACCCGGCCACGGTCGACCCGCGATTCCTGCTCGACCAGGCCAAGGCGGAGCGAATCGAGAAAGTGATCGCCACCCACTGGCCCGAGCAGATCGAAACCACGGAACTCGGAAACGACACGCTGCGCGCCACGGTCATCGCGGCGCGCGCGAAACTGTTGGAAGCGCTCGATCTTTCGGAGCTCGCCTGACCTGTCGGCAGGCTTTACATCGGGTCATCCCGTTAACCATTGAGTTGACCGGAACTCCGTCCGTGGCATGCTCGTTGCTACTCCCCGCGTTAAGGGAAAAAAGGATCGTATGTTCGGCAAACTCCGTCGGCTGTTCGTTATCAAGACGCGGATCGAGGCCTACGTGGTGATCTACGCGCTTGGCCTCGGCGCGTGCGAACGTGGCACGATCTACCTCGAGCAATATCCGGGCTTCGGCGGCAAGCTGCTGTTCCTCGCCTGCACCGGCGCGGTGTTCCTTGCGGGTGCGAAAATCCTCGATGCCCTGCGCATGGAGCGCGAGCGGAAGGCGCTGGAAACGGCAGCCGTTCCGGCGGAGTAGCACTTTCGATTTGAGGTAAGGTGGGGCGGTTCTGTTGCCAGACCCGCACGCTTGGGATTTTTGGGGGTGAAACCTCGGATTATCGGCGGCCGTAGCGCTCAACATCCACGAATAAGGTGGGGGGTTTCTGTTGCTGGGCACGCGTTCCTGTTTTCGGGGGCCGAAGAGATGCGCTCCCTATTTATTTTGATAGCGTGCGCCGTATTGGAACGAGGCCGGAATGGGTACCAAATGGGAAGCGAAATCCTGGCGCTCCTTAGGAATCGGTCGAACTCATAGGCTCAAAGGAGAACCCTCGACGAACTCAGCGCTCGCTTCGCACACTCATCAGCTGCGACGGAAACGCACAGGCAAGCGAGAGGGCATCATCGAGGTCGGCCTGTAGCCACCGGCCGAAGTCTTCCGGGTGCAGGATGACCGGTACCGCCTTTGGATGAATCGCTCCGACCGTGCGGGTCGCAGGATCGCCGTCATAGCTGCACGTCAGGAACGAAAAGAACGGCGCCGGTTCTGCCGGGCGCTCAGTGAGTTTGCGGCGGGTGGAGGGCGCTGTACGGCATCGGCCCCGCCCGCACGGCTTCGGCCAGAGCGTACATCATTAGCGTATCCAGCTCGCCCAGCCACTTCTCCATGTACTCCTGAGAAGCGCCTAGGCGTGATCCGTCTAGGGCCTTCTTCAGGAGCGTCCGCATCCCTTCGTAAACCAGTTCGGCTTCTTCCTTCGTCATAACCATCCTGAGGGTGTTGTCAGAGCAACTGTACCACCTCAAACCAAGGCGCGCTTATTGACGGATCGGCCGCGACAAACGTCGCACGCGCGGTAGGCGCAGTACTCTCAATTTGCGGTAAGGTGGGGGTTTCTGTTGCTAGGCACCCCCGGGCCCCCGGTTTCCGATTCTGTTACCCGGTTCGGTCCGAACCGTGCTCAAAGCTTTGTAAATTCAGGCCGTTA
>Ga0182738_1007178_pt1 | contig 11378 bp, 9 predicted proteins | sample eDN5th30CBELigMG_FD_128876 | JGI IMG/M metagenome (GOLD analysis project Ga0182738, IMG submission 128876) | Enriched Miracle-Growth compost microbial communities from Emeryville, California, USA - eDNA 5th pass 30_C BE-Lig MG (version 2)... ...
CCATGGCAGGGGGATGCACCGGGGGAAAGTGCAGCCATGGTACGAAGAATACGATGAGCACGCCGAATTGGTTCCAGCAAAAATATAGCCCCGGTCAAATCGACTGACGCGGGGCTCAAAAATGTGGATGCTAATGCGCCGGCGGTTGCGCGTCGGGTGTCTGCGGCTGGCCGGTGGTCGGGCCATCCGAAGGTGTCGATCCGGACTTGTCGTCGTTGGTGGAAGAACCCTTGGCCGCACCGCTGCTGCCGGAACTCGCGCCCGACGATGAACCGGCGGGAAGGTCTGGCGGCGGTGGCGACGTCATCGAGGGCGAAGTGGGCGAAACCGTGGCATTATTTTCGCTTCCGGGCCCAACTTTGCCGGGCTTTGCAGTGATGCCGGGCGCACCCGCGTCATTCGTCGGCGAACTGGACTCTTCGGCAAAGGCCGGTCCAACAGCAAACAGCGCGACGGCGGCAATTGCCATGCAAACGGGTTTCATTGGGTAGCTCCTTTTTGGCTCCTCTTCGCCCAGTCTTTGGTTGGCAACGCGCCCGCGCAGCGGGCTGTTCCCCGAATAGCGAACCTCCATTTGTAGCTGTTGCCCGAATTGCGCCTCGCCTTAGCGCTGCGAAACACTTATGTGAGAAATCATGGTGCGACGAACCGGAAGCGCTGATCTTCCTCTGCATGGCGGACGGGTTCCGGCATGGCTGGCTAATCGCATGTCGTCGCTGGGCGCGGTCATTTGCGAAGCCATTGTTCATCACTATGGCCGCGATGAATTTCTAAGCCGGCTAGCGCATCCGTTCTGGTTCCAGTCGTTCGGCGCTGTCATGGGCATGGACTGGCACTCGTCGGGCATAACGACGAGTGTCATCGGCGCTTTGAAGCGCGGTTTGCAGTCGAAAGGCGACGAGCTTGGTATCTACGTTTGCGGCGGCAGGGGTCGTCACTCGCGCCGGACGCCAGAGGAACTCGACACGCTCGGAATGCGCGTCGGATTTGATTCAGACAAGTTGACGCGCGCCAGTCGCCTGGTCGCCAAGGTCGATAGTGCTGCTGTCCAAGACGGCTTCGATCTATATTTGCACGGCTTCTTCGTCACCTGTGACGGCAAGTGGACCGTCGTGCAGCAGGGCATGAACGATAAGAAGCGCCAAGCGCGGCGCTATCATTGGCATTCGGAATCGCTGGCGAGTTTCGTCGATGAACCGCATGCGGCGATCGATGGCCCGCACCAGGGCAACATCATTAATCTTACGGACCACCGCGCCGAGGGATCGCGATCGGCTCAACTGAATTTATTCCGTGGCCTCGGACCCGATCGCATCGTCGAAGAGCTTGTCGCGATCTCCGGCAAATCATCCGGCCAGCTGCCGCTGCCGCATCTCGTCATGCCAGCTCACCATGACGTCCGTTCGAGCGATGTCTTCATCCGCCGTCTGCACGGTACGCTCGCGGCGGCGGCCGATCGTGGTCCCGTTGATTTCCCTGATCTTCTGCTGATGCCGGGCGTTGGCGCGCGCACGGTGCAGTCGCTCGCGATGGTGGCCGAGATCGTACATGGCGCACCATATCGGTTTCGCGATCCGGCGCGCTTCTCGCTGGCGCATGGCGGCAAGGACCGGCATCCGTTCCCGGTCGCAACACGCGTTTATGACGAGACCATCACCGTTCTAAAGGGTGCGGTTCAACGCGCCAAACTCGGAAGCGAAGTGACCCTCGGCGCGCTCCGGCGTCTGGATGAGCAAGCCCGCCGTCTCGAAAATATCGCATCGGGACCGTCGCTTTCCGAGTATGTTCAGAATGAGCTTGCGCAAACGGCTGAATTCGGAGGCCGGTCGGTATTCGGTTGGGAACAACCGGGCGCATCCGGCAACGCCCGCCGCAACGGTTGAGACGAAGCGACTTCGAGCAAAGCCGCCGCACGGACAGGAAAGTCCATGCGGCGGCGTTTTGACGTTAGTGGATATCGACCCAGACGCCGCTGCGCCAATAGCCACGGCCGGCATGTTCACGCCAACGATAGTGATCGTCGCCGTGCCGCCATTTCCAGTGATCCGGATGAACGCGAAGTTTTAATTCGGGCCCATACGCGGGGTGACCGCGGACATGCCAGCAATCGCCATCGTCATTGCAGACAATGGCGGCGGACGCGCCGGTCGCTGCCAGCATGAGACCGCCAGCGGCGGCCAAGAGGGCTTGCGTAATCGTTTTCATGAAACCTCCTGTTTCCGACTCCCGGACAACTCGCCGTCGCGGTGCCGGTTTCCGGACATGATGCGCGGATCGAAAAGGTCGCGTTTTTCAAAGCATGCGCGTAACGCACCGTGGCAGTGAATCGGGGACCAGCCTTATGCCTCGGCCATTGATTACAGCCGGTGCGACGCACTGGTCCGGGTTGGCGTTTTGGCTTTCGAGATCGATACCGGCACGTTAGCTAACGCTCAGGAAATCCTTGCGATTCGCGAGCGACAGCTTCGCGTAAGTAGAGAAGCCGAAATTCGGAACGTTCATTCTTGGGGTGGCGATGTCTGCAGCGAAAATGAAGGCCGTAGCGAAATCCATTCTTCCCACGCAATTGCCGAGCAATGGCAATCTGCGTGCCTCCGTTTCGCTGATTCTGGCTTCGGGCGGCGATGAGCGCATTTGGCCGGAACCCATCAGCGGCCGCAATCGCTACGGAACAAAGATGTTGCCCGCGCCGGATGAGATCGGTTTCTCGTCCACAACCGCCAGCAACATATCGGAGCCGGGGTTCGTGGCAGCGAGCCGTGCCCTGGAACGGCTATTTGGATTTGATGGAAGGAGCATCGTCACGCCTGATCAATGGTGTGATGAAATCCGAAGCCGGATCGGAGAATGCTTCGGCGCCGGCGAGCAGCAAGTTGTGCTTGCCGCGTCCGGCACTGATGCCGAGCTGCTGACGCTTGGCCTCGTCGCGGGGTTGGCCTCGCGCCCGATCACCAACGTGTTTGTTGCGCCAGACGAGACGGGTAACGGCATCCCACTGGCAGCGGCAGGTCGCCATTTCGCCGGACTGACGGCACTCGCACAAACGGTTTCGCATGGACAACCGGTCGACGGCTTCGAGGCCGCACACATCGAGGTGCGGACGATCGCAATCCGCGATGAATCGGGTCGGCCGCGAGAGCCCAAAGCCGTCGATCGCGACGTCGCAATCGTCGTCGAGGAAGAGTTGAAGCGTGGCCGCGACGTGCTCCTCCATGTGCTTGACACCTCAAAGACGGGTTTGACTGGGCCAACACGGCAATTGGCCCGAAACCTTATCGCCGTCGGCCCGGAACGGCTGCGTGTCGTGGTGGATGCGTGCCAGTTGCGGTGCCCGCTCTCACTGATCCAGCGCGATCTGAATGATGGGTTCATCGTCAACATCACAGGCTCGAAATTTGTCGCGGGGCCGGCCTTCGCGGGAGCGCTGTTGCTTCCTCGTGGCCTCGCTGATGAGATTGCGGCGCGCGCGGGCTTGCCTGCCGGTCTATGCGATTACACGGCGGCCTTCGACTGGCCGTCGCCGCTGCGTGACTCGCTCGGCATTGCATTCAAATCGCAAGCCAACATCGGGCTCGGACTTCGATGGATTGCGGCGCTTGAAAGCCTCTCGCGCCTGTCCGCGATCAACGCGTTGCGTCATGCTGAGATCACCAGGCATTTTGCGAACCAAGTTCGAGTCCGTGCAGCCCGCGTCGAAGGTTTGTCGTTCCATCCGGATGACGGGGAGGCCGTCACCCTACCCTCGATCGTTTGCCTCACCCCGCTCGACAAAGACGGCGGGTTCATCTCAATCGAAGAGGCAAATCGCATCCGGACAGAGTTACGCGACGCGAGCCTCGGGCCCGTTTGTCACGTGGGACAAGCCGTTCAAGTTGGTCCGCGTGCGATTTTGCGCATGAGCCTCTCGGCTGGCGACATCGCGGATTTGGCGACGGGAATGGACGGGAGCCAGCCGATCGAAGTGGCGTTCAAACCGGTCGGAGAAAGACTTGATGCGCTCTTCGCCAAGTGGTCGAGACGAGCAAGCCGCGCGCAGTCCGTATGATGCCGGACGCGAACACCTCCGTGGACCTCGATCCGGATGACTGGGACGAATACCGTCGTCTCGCACATGCGATGCTCGATGACGCCATTTCGCATGTCGAACACATTCGCGACCACGGCGTTTGGCGGTCGGCGCCCGACGCGTCGCGGCAGCATTTCGCCCAGTCACTCCCGCTAACACCGCGTCCGCTCGGCGACGTGCTCGACGATGTCCGGACGCATGTGATGCCGTTTGCCGCCGGCAATCTGCATCCACGTTTCATGGGCTGGGTTCATGGGGCCGCAACTCCCATTGGCATCGTGGCTGAAATGGTCGCCGCGACGCTCGACATGAACTGCGGCGGCCGCAACCACATCGGCCTTGACGTCGAACGCCAGATCACACGCTGGCTGCAGCAGGCACTGGGATATCCCGATGGCGCATCCGGACTGTTCCTGACGGGATCGTCGATGGCCAACTTTCTCGCCGTCGTCTTGGCCAAGATCGAAGCGCTCGGAGAAGATACGCGGCGTCTCGGGTTAAAGGCGTCCGATCGCAGACTGGTTGCCTACGCCTCGTCGGAAGCACACGTCTGCATCGCACAGGCATTGGAACTTTCGGGATTGGGTTCCGACAAACTCCGCCGCATTCCTGCGGACGCTGCCGGGCGCATGGATATCGTGCGTCTACAGGCGGCGATTTCGGAAGATCGCGGTGCTGGGCTTCATCCCTTTCTTGTCGTCGCCAGTGCCGGCACGGTGAATACCGGAGCGATCGACCCGCTTTTCGAAATATCGGAAATTGCCGAGCGCGAGCGCCTGTGGTTTCACGTCGACGGCGCGATCGGCGCACTTCTGGCCTTTTCGGAAAAGCTGCGTCCTTTGCTCAACGGCATCGAAAAATCCGATTCGATCGCATTTGATTTTCACAAGTGGGGGCATGTGCCTTACGACGCTGGATTTCTCCTCGTGCGCGATGGAGATAAGCATAAGGCCGCATTTTCCTCTCCAACGTCATACTTGCAGCGTGCCGATCGCGGACTTGCAGCCGGTACGACATGGCCATGCGATTTGGGAGCGGACCTGTCGCGAGGCTTCCGTGCGCTGAAAACATGGATGACGATCGAGACGCTCGGCGCAGGCAAGATCGGAGACGCGATTTCGCATAATTGCCAACTTGCCCTTTATCTCGCGAGCAAGATCGAACGCAGTTCGATCTTCGCGCTGAAGGCGCCGGTCTCTCTAAGCATCGTCTGCTTTGGTATGCGGGGCGTCGAGGACTCGAATATCAATCGAGAGTTGGTTCTCGATCTTCACGAAAGCGGCATCGCTGCGCCATCCTGGACGTTGATCAATGGCGAAACGGTCGTCCGGTGCGCCATTATCAATCACCGCACGACGCGTGACGACATCGACCTGTTCGTTGATGCGATTTCCGATCTCGCAGAGAAGCGTCGCTCAATATCGGATTGAGGATCAGACCGGACGTTGGCTCATGGCTTTGTCGCGCAGCATGTCGGCAAAGGCCGCTTTGATACGGCGCACCGCCGGGGTCTTGTATGGGAACTGATCGTTACGCAAGTGAACGAGCATCGAGGCGTTGACCTCGAAGACCACGACTTTTTGATCTTGCTTGAGAGCACAATCGATTCCGAAGTAGTCGAGATCGAACTTTGCGCGGATCGCGTGGAGCGCCTCGAATGTTGCCGGAGGAAAGACAACTTGCGGCCATTCGAGAAAGACCTTCTCTTCTCCCTGCATCCACAAATGGTTCGCCATGTCGGTCGACGCGTGGTGCACCTTCCATTGATCGTGGATTGCCAGATGATAGGGAAGGATTTTCTCTCCGACGAAAATGAAACGGTATTTCCGGAAGTAGCCATCGGCCGAGCGATAGTCGATAAATTCTGAAAGATAGTATTCCGTGGCTTCGTGAGAACGAACGAACGCTGCGAGTTCGGCCTGCCCATCCAGCCGTTCCATGTCATCGCCGCCGTGTGTGCCCGCAATGCGCGCGATCAGTGGAAATGGCATGTTGAATGTGCCGGCTCGCAGCCTTGCCAACAGCTCATCCCGGCCGTACCGGCTTGTCCGCGGCACGACGCAGCCGGTCGTGCCGTCCAAAAGCTGCGAAACGCGGTCGCGCTCGGTCGAGAGAATTTTGGCGGGCGAGTTGATGACCGGTTTGGCCAATTGCTGCGCCAGACGCGTAGCGTCGGCAAGTGCCTCCGTACTCCGATCGACGTCGGAGACGAGGTTGACGACCACATCGGTTTTGGAGCGCAAAAAGTCGGCGTCATAAACAACGCCGGGAAGCAACATGAGCAGATGGCTTTCAAAATTCGAGAAGCCGATCATGTCGTGAATTGGCGTATTTCCTGAAATGGGCGCGAAAATAAAAAGAGCGCGAAATTCAGGCTCTTTCGTCACCGCCGCGTGCGTGATCAGAGGCCGAACCGCAAACGCGCGCTTGTAATCTTCAAGTGCTTCAGCATTGCGGCCGAGGTTCTGCAGAACATTGGCGCGTGAGATCAGCGCATCGACGGGATCGGAAGCGATCTTGAGAACGGAATCGAGATCGCGAAGAGCGTCGTCCGGTTTGCCGATCTCGGCGTTGGCGGTCGCGCGGTTGATCAATGCGGCGATGTAGTTGGGCTCGATCCCCAGCGTTTGATTATAGGCCGCAATCGCATCGGAATAACGGCCAAGCTCTTGCAGCATGTTGCCCCTCAAGCACCAGGCATTGGCCCGGTCTTCGGTGGCGACGGCAATCAGCGTGTTGGCAGTGGCAAGCGCATCTTCAAAACGCCCGAGCTTGGCGAGCGCCGCGGAACGCCGCGCCAGCGCCCGGGGATAGGCCGGCCGATGCGTGAGCGCCGTATCATACGATTGCAGCGCCGCTTCTATATCACCAAGGGCGTCGAGCGCGACGCCGCGATTGTACCATGTTTCCGGATCGGCAGCCGTCAATGCGAGTGCGCGGTCGAAGTTCGCAACCGCCTCGGCCAACCGTCCAGCGCCCTGAAGTGCCGCGCCTTTGCCGGCGAGAGCTTCGGCATTCTTGCCATTCAGCCGGAGAGCGTTATCGCACCACGTAATGGCCTGATCGTAGTCGTCGGCGCTGAGGTAGATCAGCGTAAAGGCTTTACATGCGAACGCATCGTCGCGTGCTGAGGCAGGCGCACGCGCCAAAGCGAGCCGCGCGCCGTCCAAATTGCCGGATTGTAGAAACGACAGGGCCTGATTGATGAGAGCAAGAAGCGAGCCTTGCCCTTCCTCTTGCGAGGCGTGGACGATCGATTTCGCCGAAGGATGTAAAGGAGATGGTGCCACAGGCATCCCTCTCGCTGGTGCCAAACTTTCGTTTGTGAACGCGCACCTGGTTTTCAGGACCGGCAGAACAAATTTGAGGCGATCTCTGGCTGAGTCGCGCGATGAGCAGAAGCAAAAATCGCCAGCGGTGTCGAGGTCCGAAAATCGGCGGGGTCTTTTGCGCGGCCCGTTTCCGGATATTATTCGGCGGGACCAGCGAAAATTTGACGGGCATATCGTTTCCCCGTTAAGTCAGCCGCCGTGGCCGAAAAGGCACTGTCGTCACTCCAGATGCCGCATTTCTGCTCTCGTTGCCCGTATAGAGACGCGCCGAAAAGCCGATTCGGCATCCTCATTTCAGAGACACCCGATGAATTGTCCCGAACGCGAAGAGCGCGTCCTCGCCACGCGCCCTGAGCCGTCGTCATCGCCACATCAGTTGGCCTTCGCCGAATTCGTTGCTCTGACGGCGGCGATGATGGCGCTGACGGCAGTGTCGATCGACATCATGCTCCCCGCCCTGCCGCAAATCGGTACCGCGATGGGCGTGACCGACGAGAACGACAGGCAGCTCATCGTCATTCTATACATGGCGGGATTCGCGGTCGGCCAAGTCTTCTTCGGACCCTTATCCGATCATTTCGGCCGCAAGCCGATGCTTATCGCCGGTCTCGCAATTTATATTGTCGGCACGTTCGCCGCTCTTGTTGCGGGCGCCTTTCCGACTCTCCTTGCCGGGCGCTTGGTGCAGGGCATAGGCGCCGCCTCTCCACGGGTGATCGCGATCGCTGTCGTGCGCGATCTTTATGGCGGCCGTCAGATGGCCCGAGTCATGTCGTTCGCGATGATGGTCTTCATCGTCATTCCGACATTGGCGCCGTCGATCGGCCAAGCCCTGATACAGCTCGGCAACTGGCACTGGACGTTCTACGCCTTACTGGCGATGGCCATCCTTATTGCTAGCTGGTCGAGCTTGCGCCTGCCGGAAACGGCTCGCCAAGCCCTCGGCGTCGAACGGCCGATGCCGCTCGGCGAAGCGATCCGGGCTGCGTTGTTGTCGCCGCAGACGATGGCCTACGGTGCCGCCGGAGGATTCATGTTCGGCTGCTTGCTGGCATACGTTGCAAGTGCTCAGCAGGTCTTCGTCGAAGTCTTCCGAACGGGCGATGCGTTCCCCGTCCTCTTCGGCGCCATCGCTTCGGTGATGGCCGCCGCTTCGTTCGTGAATGCACGGCTGGTTGAACGGCTCGGGATGCGTCGTCTGTCGCATAGCGCTCTTGCCGCCTTTGTGGCCGTCTCTTTGGTGCTGACCGCCGCCGCGGCTACCGGAATGGCGAGCCTGCCGGTTTTTGCCCTGCTGGTTGCCGTTGCGTTCTTCCTGTTCGGTCTCATTGCTCCGAACTTCAACGCCATCGCGATGGAACCACAGGGCCACAATGCCGGAATGGCGTCGTCGGTCATCGGCTCCCTCAGTACCGGGATCGGGGCTGTCGCGGGCGGCGTCGTCGCGCACGCATTCGATGGGACGGTGGTTCCAATTGCTGCGGGCTTTGCCGGTTGCAGCCTGATCACGTGTTTCGTCGTCCTGGCGGTCGAGGGGCGGAAAGGCCTTTTCGGCCATAATCAACCGGCCTGATGGAGGCTGGTAAGCGTAGGACCTTGTTTCACTCTGTGGCCGCCGCGAGCCGCTGTATATTGGTGGGGGCGGCGCCCCGCTCCTGATCGGTCCGACAGGATCGGGTTCACATATCGGTGCTCGAATGAGAATTCTGCTTCTTGAGGACGACGCCAACACAGCGGCCTATGTTTTGAAGGGCCTCCAGGAGGAGGGCCATACCGTCGATCATCTTTCCGACGGCCGCGAGGCCGTCGCTCAGGCGGTTGGCGAAGACTACGACGTTATCATCCTCGACCGCATGCTGCCGGGTCTCGATGGACTGGCGATCATCAAAACGATCCGCAGCGCTGGTCGCCGCGTGCCGGTGTTGTTTCTGACGGCGCTGGGCGGAGTCGATGACCGTGTTGAGGGCCTGGACGCGGGCGGCGACGATTACCTCGTCAAACCTTTCGCGTTTTCGGAACTTCTGGCGCGCGTCAATGCGCTGGCCCGCCGCCCGCACACCAAAGGCGAAGAAACGAGATTGCGCGTCGGCGATCTCGAGATTGATCTCGTCAGCCGCAAGGTGACGCGCGGTGGCGATACGATCGACTTGCAGCCGCGCGAATTTCGCCTGCTCGAAGTGCTGATGCGCAATCGCGGTCGCGTCGTGACCCGCACGATGCTTCTCGAACGCGTCTGGAGCTTCCACTTCGATCCCAAGACGAGCGTCGTTGAAACACACATCTCTCGTCTGCGCGCAAAAATCGACAAGCCCTACGGCAAGGAGCTCATTCACACGATACGTGGCAGCGGTTACACCGTGAAAGATGGCGTTTAGCGGTGCGGGATCTTCTGAAACGCACGCCCTTCCGCTTGGCGGCGACGTTCTCGCTCTTTTTCATCACAACGGTTCTGGCGCTCTTTACCGTCATTTATCTGGTGGCCAGCGCCCGGCTGGTCAGCGACATCCGCGACCGCGTCCGCACGAACATGGACTCGCTCGCCGTACTCGACGGGGATAGAACCTTCGACGATCTCGTGACCGTCGTCGCCGAGGAAAGCCAATCCGTTCGCGATCCTGATTTCATTGTCGAGCTTGTCGATCAGAACGGAAAATTTCTTGCAGGGAACGTCCGCGGCGTTCCGCAGTCCACCCATTGGATGACGCTCAAGCGATCCGATCTCAACTTCACGATGGACAGGGGCGAGCCCAACGACGAGTTCCTGGCGCTTTGGAAACCGCTCGCGAAGGGGCGCCTGCTGGTTGGAAGCGATAATAGCGAAGTCAAGCAGATGAAGTCATTTCTGCTGAAGCTTCTGGCATACGGGCTTCTGGCGACATCCATTCCAGTCATATTGTGCGCCGTCTATTTTGCTCGCCAAACGCGACAGCGCATCGATGCTTTTGTTACGCCGCTCGCTAAGGTTTCGCAGGGTCACGTCGCGGCGCGCGTGCCGATTTCTGGCCTTGAGGACGACATCGATCAAGTCGCCTCGCAGGTGAACGGGATGCTCGGAAATCTGCAGCGGCTGATTGAGAACGTCAATCAGTCGTCGTCCGACATCGCCCATGATTTGAAGAAGCCCTTGAGTCGGCTGCGGCAGCGCCTCGACAACGCTCGACGCAAGGCTCAGACGGCAACCGAGTTTCAAACAGCGCTCGAAGATGCGTTGCTCGATATCGATTCAATCACTGAAACATTCGACGCGCTGCTTCGCATAACCCAAATCGAAGCCGGAGCACGCAAAGATCGGCTCGTGCCTATCGATTTGCGCGTCCTTTTGGCCGAGGTGCACGATGTCTACGATGTCGTCGCGGAGGATGCGGGCGATAAATTGACTTACACAGCCGACGGCCAATCCCCGGCAAACGTTCGCGGCGATCCCGAGCTTCTCGTTCAGCTCTTTGCCAATCTCGTCGAAAATGCCATCCGCCATTGCCCGTCAGGAACACGTATCGGCCTGCGGTTATCGTCGTCGAATGGAACCTGCGCCGTCGCCGTTTCCGATACGGGGCCGGGAATTCCGGCGTCGGAACGTGAAAACGTTTTCCGTCGTCTTTACAGGCTGGAACGCGCCCGCTCGACGGATGGCAGCGGTTTGGGCCTTAGTCTCGTCTCGGCAATCGCCGAATTGCATGGCGCCAAAATCGTGCTTGCCGACAACGGCCCGGGACTTCGCGTCGAAGTCAGCTTTCGGGCGGCATGACGCTAAGAGAAGATCGGGTGTGTAAGCAGCGGGCCGGTGCTGGGGTTTCATGCGGATCCGGCCCGCTGCTGACGTGCTTAGAGCGGCGAGACGGGAAGTCCAAGAGGCTCTAAGACGTTTTCGAATCCAAGCGTATGTTGGCTTGGAATTATGATTTGGCGCACAGGTCACGCGCGCCGCTACTTGCTCAAAATGAGTTTCCCCGCCTCGGTAATGCGCAAGCGATAATCCTGAC
>Ga0182738_1007179_pt1 | contig 11378 bp, 10 predicted proteins | sample eDN5th30CBELigMG_FD_128876 | JGI IMG/M metagenome (GOLD analysis project Ga0182738, IMG submission 128876) | Enriched Miracle-Growth compost microbial communities from Emeryville, California, USA - eDNA 5th pass 30_C BE-Lig MG (version 2)... ...
CCACGATCACCAGCACGCTCCGCGTCTATCCGCACCAGCTCGCCTACTTCAACGAAGCCGCCGGCGGTCCAGAGAATGGGTACAAGCACCTGCTGCACAGCAATCTGGACTGGGGACAGGATTTGTATTGGATTGCAAAAAACTCTCGGTTGCACGACGACAACCTTCCGGTATTTTGCGCACTGGATTGCCTGTATCACCCATCTGATATTGCTCGCGGAATTCGAGATTCGCCGCCAAATTCAAATCTAAGCAAGCTTGACCCTGGGTTATATTACATTAGTGCAAGCCTGTTTTGGGGCCCCAAAGGACAAACTCGAGCTGGCAACGCAAATAATTTTTTTGTAAACGAGCGATTCATTAGAAAACTCAAAATTTATGGTGTGCCCGTAGCATCTCGAATTCCCTCCATTTGTCTCATTAAAGTTTCTGTAAATGAACGTTGCAATTAGTGGGACAATGGATTTCGCAAAAATTATTTCAAGTCTATTGTAAATCCGCCTATACGGGGAGTGAAGTACATTCGGGCAACAGAGCCTTCATTGCCGTTCAGGGCTAGATCGCATTCACCCCGTATGGACCGATTTATCGCTTCGCTGTCGTCAGCAGCGAACCGATGAATCGTTGGATTCTCTCTGCAAATGTTTATGCGTACGATGAACAATGCGGAAGTAATACGCTCTAGTCAATGAGCGATTTCGCCAGAGTTGAAAACTCCAGACGTAATTATTCAACGGGCGGCGCACCACAAGGTGATACTGAACAGTCAATATCGGAATCCTCAGGGAATTTCGTGACCAGTACCGTACAGAGTTATCATGCATTCAAAATTAAAATATAGTTTTATCATTATATTTATCATTGCGTTTCGGAATACCCCAAAACACCTGTATTTCAGTCAGTTTTTGCCCCGTATACGGTTACGTGACGTCATTGGGAGCAAATCTTCTGTTGACATGACTATACACACTCTGCTGCACATTCGCATCCGAACTCCTAAAAATATACTGGATCCGTTCAATGGCCGAAAAGTATAAACCATTACGCCGGTTGTGGCACGTTGTAATTTCTGCATTATTTACGTTATCAATAGCCGCCGCTTGTGCTTATTTATGCTTCCACTGTTCCTCATGGACCCAGGCGACTTCAGCTCTAAATGGTCGTGTCTTGTTTGCGATAAATCCAAAACAATGCATTGAAAATATGCATCCGGGAGATGTAGCAAATGTAGGCTTCCAAATTAAAAATCTTTCTTTGAGCGACATCACAATTTTCGGTGCCGAAACGGATTGTGGATGTTCCCTTGTCGAAGATTTACCCAAAACAATTCATCCTGGAGAATGTGACGATATAATATTGAGAATTCAGACTTTTGGCCAAGATGCAGGAACGATATTTACAAGGAAAGCCTACCTGATCCATGATGGTGGCGGTCCGCCTGTCACGGTGTCCGCGAAAATTCACGTTTCCAAGATCACTGATGACCTAACTTTCAAAAACTCTAGAGCCATACAACGCACTTGACGTAAAGGAGCAGTTGCCATGATAGTTGTCGAAACATTGTTGCGAATTTTGTCAGGAGCTTCCATTGCGGCATATCTATTGTCGGCAATATTGATGCTCCCATTAAGCGTCCTTGCGGGAGACACTGAGGCAAGTGGATGCGACACAACCAGCTGTACTGAGACCGATACTGGTGGCTGTGAGAACCCAAGTGCTACGTGCCCAAATGAGTCGACTTGCAACTGCCAGGCGATTACTACGGGTTGCAAGTGCAAAAAATGACATTTCACAGATGCCACGCGGTGTAATGGATCTGGATTTAATATTGTACTCCTGACCTGATCATTGGGATTTACGACATACGGTTTAATGCATTGGTGATTTGATTTACCAATCTGTGCAATACAGATGGAGTTCATGTTTTGAACGTGTCCGATAGATTTCAAGAATTGATCTAACCGATTGCAATTCCTAGAAATAATAACGAGTCAGCAAGTGCCAAATTTTCAAGGGAACGTCAAAACAAGTTCTACATGTTTGACGACTTGCCCACAAACTTGGGAGACATGCATGCATCGCAGCTTGCGAATTGCAATTTCAGTAATAGCAATAATATTGTCATTCCGTGATCAGTCACTGCTGGCTGAAGATTGGGCGAAACGTTTCAGGATGGAGTATCCTGATGCCGCAGTTCGTGTAAGCAATTTTTATCATAATTTAACACTTTCCGAGGATGAGGTGTCCGGGAAGCAGGAGCTATTTACGGAATATAAATCACTGAACAACTCCATGGCAGTGAATGTGACTATTAAAGGCCAGTCAGAAGGCTCTAATCGCGTTTATGTATATCGGCCAGACCTATTCTTTATTGGCCATCGGAATTCTCTAAGCCAAGCACTGGTTCTTGAGAGCATTCGACGGCCGCCCAGCTTGGACAACCTCGATACGATTCGCATTAGAACCAGGCTTCCATTCGCTGCCTACAGTTGGCTGAATAGTACAGTCCTGGAAACAATACAACGTTCCACATTTCAGACTGATGACGTGCTGGAACGAGTAGAAGAGGATGATGAATTTCTTATTGAAGTTTTTTGGAGATGTACATTTGGAGATGAGAACGGCCCGGGTTTAAAAAGGCAAGGGTCATTTTTGTTCGACCCGGCATCAAATTGGGTATTGCGAGAATATGCCGTTGGGCTTGAAGGAAAGTCTTCCAGGATGAGAGCTTCTATTAAATATGATGGAAGTCACGATGGAATTCCACTAGTGAGCGAGGCAAATTATTGGACTGATCGTGATGGAAAACGCTCCCAGGATGTTAAGGTTCGGCGTCTCCAGCTTGATCTTGAGCCTCCGCCGAAAGAGGTATTCGAGTTGTCGTATTATGGAGTTCCAGACCGTGTCCTTGCTGCTGACAGAACATGGTCTTGGCGAGTAAGGTTATTAGTTATTGCGAATGTGTTATCAGTTATCGCGGTTGGGATTTATGTTATAAGAAAATTGAGTTTTCATTGTTTCAATACGAAGTAACCTAGGATCTGCTAAAAACCAGTGTTTCACGCAGCTACTGTCCTGGTGTCGCACTTTGCAAATCGATCGTTTGGAAACAAGAGCAGTGCTGGTCTTCGAATTGTAGGTGCAGATGAGCTTGCGGCAGTGCGAGGTGGGGACTGTTGGGTAAATGGTATGCGTGAATGCCCAGGTTGCCCAACGATTTGGCCATGCCAGAGTTGCGTCGAGGCTATACCAGGCGTCCAGTGGAAATGCGAGGCTCAACAGCAGCCCAGGCCTTCAGTGTGCGAAACCCAAGGCCCTTATTCGGAGGCGAAAGCCATTACTGACCAATTTTCGGGCCGAACTGGCAAATTGGAGACAGACCCATACACCTGCGTACGTTTAAGATATTGTTCGCCGAACTGCATGCCAGTTCTGGGGACTCCAGTTTGCATCCAGGATGTCGTGTGGACAGATGATAACCCGGTACAGCCCACAATCACCGATACTCTCGATCCATTTTCGCTTATCTGTTTTCCTGGTGGTCAGGAGCATTGAAAGCTCGTCAGCAACGCTTGCAGTGTTTCTTTTTAGTTATATAGATAGATATCGAGATGTATTTGAAAATAGGTGTGTCGATAAAGTATCATGTCGTGGGCTATCCGGAAAGCAGGGATTATTGGGCGCGTATCCTTCTCGGGTGGGGTAGTGGTTAAGTATGCAAGAACAGGTATTGCCTCTCTTGAGTCGCAAATGAATCACTTAAGAACAAAAATGGATTTTAAAGAGAAAGCATGCCTGCAAGGACTTCGCTTGTAAGCCTAGGCTAAGGTATGATCAACCAGCCTGGGGCGCGATTTTTCTTGAGATTTCTTCAGTTGCAGAGTATGGTTACTAATTATTTGCAACAAATACCTATCCTTACGTGTCGATATTACATGAATAATTTATACTTTATGAGATTTGTGTGTTTGTGTTACGGGTGTTCCACATGGTTAAGCTGTTTTGGACAAGAGCCTGAAAGGCCTGTTGTTGAACGTTCGGTGATTTTGCATAATGATGATAGATATCAACACATTAGAGATGCCATAATTGGCTCGGAGGGTCAGCTTAGAACTGGCAGCTACAATGCTGAAGTTGCTTTTGAATCAACAGGCCAAGATCTAGGTGAATCCGTTCTTTTCAGCATTTATGAAGTTTTTGACAAGGAGGCTGGAAAACGCCGATTTGACCGCTTGACGAAATCGGAAAGATCTCGTGCTGCCTCATTTCCCAATACCCATGGAGAAGAAGCTAGATTCAAGATGATTGAGTCGACTGATGGCAGGCTTCTTTGGAACCCGGCGGCACATGCTCTGTATCAGTCTCCGCTAGCTGTCGATGTTCCAAGCTACAAAACTCAACTTGCACCAATAAATCTATATTCATGGGCGTTCCTGTATCCGCACGAGCACAATCAGCCTTGGCCTGAATTTGTAGTGGCGTTGGATCGAATTTGGAAAAATCAAGATCTAAAAATAACAGGCTTGGAGGAGTCGGAAGATGTCGCGGTCGTGCAATGGGAAAATGGTGGAAGTGTTTTTACCATTCGTGTGGATAAAACGCACGATTGGACAGTTAGTCATTTTAAAAGTGTCGTAGACCGCCCGGAAGAATATGGAGGGCTGACTGTGGAGCTGGAAAATAATATTCAGTGGGAGTTTCACAACGGAGCGTATGTTCCTGTGTCGGTTCAGTCGTATAGTTATAGTGGATATGGGGCTGATTCCCATGTAAAGACTTCTACTGTTACTTTCGTGTGGAATTCTGTTAACGATCCAGTTGATCAATCTCTTTTTGAAGAAGAGAGTTTAGGTGTGCCTCAGGAAACGATAGTAGTCGATTATTCTCTTCCCACGCCAGCTGTTGTCAGGCGCGTGGGGGAGGATCGGGCTGTTCGGGCTCAGAAGTTTTTGGCTGCAAGCGGTCTCAACACAATTGAGCAGCAGCCAGCTGTCAAATCGAATGGCGTGCGAGTTCTTCTTTGGTTGAATGCACTAATTTTGTGTGCAATAGCCGTTGTTTTTATAGCTCGCCGATTCTGTTTGCGTTGATGTGTATCTATAGTCGGATCCCGGGTGCTCCGGTGAGGGGTGTGGGGAAATTGAGGACCAATGCTGTGCGAGGGGTGGCGAACGTTGACTGACGCCCCTTTGCTCTTCGACATCTGAAGGGCAACGAACTCGACATCACTGCGGTCCAGGTGTTTAATGGAGTGTGTTGCCCCCACCGTGCCGGGCACCCTTGCAGAGTGGTGGTACAAAGTCAATCGTTCGACTTCCACTGGGGGGACTCGTCCCTGCTCATGTCATGTCAGCAAGATAAGCAAGTAGGCGAGATTAAGGTGTGTGACTGTGAGGTAAGACTGCATGTCAATCTTTCAAACCGATCAACGATCAATCCACGCATCCGCTTTGTGCGCGGTCATTGTGCTGGCGTTGTCCGTGATCTCCGCCAGCACTTGCCCCGCAGCGGAGATTCGTCCTGGTTGGTCGGCTCTGGTGTATCGGGATGCGGAGGGGGGTAAGCATGGGTATGTGTTGTTTGTGCCTCGCTCTTATCAAGCTGATCAGAAATTGCCGGTGCTCATGTTTCTGAATGGGAAGGGGCAGAATGGAGGGGATGGGGTCAACCAGATCAAGGGGCAGATTGGGATTCAGGCCTGGGAGATGGCGGAGTTCTTTCCGTTTCTGGTGGTGGCGCCGCAGTGTCGGTCGAATTCGTCCTGGTCTGGAGATAATGATGACTCCCGGTGGGCGATGGAGATTCTGGATAAGGTCATTCAAGATTTTCATGCGGACCGGGACCGGGTTTATCTAACGGGTGTCTCTTCCGGAGGGGCCGGGGCATGGAACATCGGAAGTCAGTTTATCGATCGTTTTGCAGCCATGGCCCCGCTGTGCGGGAATGGAGGAGATCTGAACACGATTGCCGAACATTGTCTTCCCGTCTGGAACTTTATTAATGACGGCGATGCTGCCGGTTTAGTAGAGGGAAGTCGGCGGGCACAACTGAAACTGATTCAGCAAGGTCAGAGCCCGTTGTTTATGGAGTTTCATCAGGCCGGGCACGACTGCTGGAACGTCGCTTATCGCATGTCGGCACTTTATGGCTGGCTGCTGGAGCAACGGAAGTCGCGGAACGGGACAGATCCGCTGTTCACATATCTTCCTCCGAATAAGCTGCTTTCCCAGTGGGAGCAACAAGGGGAGGCCCGTTGGTCGGCGGGGGATGACGAAACACTGGTGGCCATGAGTCACGACGGCCAGCCGGCCCGGAGTGAAAGTTTTCTATTGTCCAGCGTGTCCGCGTCCTCTCAGGAGCTGCACATGGACATCTGGATTGAACAGGGAACCGGTTTCACGCTGGCCCTTATCCCGGAAGATGCTCAGCAATCCGAAATTCGCATTGTCGGCCTGCTTCCCGATTCCGGGGCGGGTGGAGTTTTTCAAACGGGAACACCAACCTGTTTGAGCAGTCTGGGGCTCGCGGCTGAACAGAGCCTGAAACCAAACTGGTGGAATGACGTGCGGGTGCGAATCCAGGGGGGGCGATTGACGGTCCGCCTGAACGGCAGGCCCGCAGCCGATGTTTCCTTGAGCAATGGCAATGGCACCAGTTCTGCTTGTCGGTTCGCACTGGTGCTGCCGTCGGAGAGTCCCGAAACCCGCTGGCGATATGTACGGTTCAGGGAACTGGAGTAAAATATGGAGCACATCCAGAAAAGATCTCTGAAGCAATTTGAAATCCGTTATGATGAAAAGTATTTGGACTGATTGTTTGCTGGGGGCCACGTGGCAGGCCCCGGCCTATCCGGGGTGAATACGCTCTCATGAGCCGATGGTTCCTGATTCTCTGGATGTTATTTTGCGTCCCAAATCTCTGGGCGGACGAGGTTCCCGTTTCCACACTTTCACCGGAAGTGCAGCAGGTTCTGGATTGCTGGAGGCTGCATGCGCAGGAAACGGATTGGTCCTCTCGAGCATGGAAAATTGTCCGACAAAGCCCATCAGAGAATTTTGGCCAGGCAGACCTTCCGGAGAGTGCTTCATTCGTCATCCAGATCATGCACGATAAAGATCATTGGCGGCTGGAAGGGGAATCGATCGTACCGCCAGGCCTGTCCAGGCTGACGTTGGCGCTGATTCGTAAAGAGAGCAGCAATGGTGAAGAATTCCAGGCGGCGCTAAGTGATCGATTTCAGCAGCCGATGCCATTCCTCGAACGAGTGCCTTATCTTTTCATTGTCAATCCGGGCGAAGAGCGGCATCTCTGGTGGTCGAAGAACGAAGCGAAACCGGTTGCTGTCGCGATTTGTGCACCAGGGACCTCAGCTGCCTGTTTTGACCGTCCTTTGTTCTCCTATCTTCTGGAAGCGGAAATGTCCCTGGCGGGTTCAGGGATGCCACTGCCTGCTGATCAGTCGGTGAAGTACTCGCTGTTATCGGAAACCAAGCCGATCGCTGGGGCCCCCTGCCACGTCTTACAGGCCTGGACGAATAACGAAAAGAATCCGCAATTGATGTGGGAACTCTGGCTGGAAGCGGGGGACAACGTCCGCTTGCGCCGCTGTCGCCTGTTCTCACCTGACCAGATCCTGGTACAGTATGAAGAAGCCTCAGGATCATTTCCTCAGAAGCTGTCCCTGTTGCGACTGAATGGAAGCGGAGATGTCGTGGAGCAGATGGTCGCCATTGCTCAGCCAGTTGAATCAGAACTGCAGAGCACGGGCATCAATTGGAATTCGCCACTTCCTGAAGGGATGTTGGTCGCCGATTTTGTCCAGCAGGAACGCATGATTGTTGCTCAAGACGGAAATCTCCGGCCTCTTACTCCGGATGACCTTCCTCTCTCAATCATTGAAGTTATCGGGCGTCGGTTTGAACAACTGAATCTCGAAAGGCCTCTCACGGCAATGCTGATTCACTGGTTCTCCTGGCCGTGGGTTCTGATTCCGATAGGTGGCATCTACCTGGCTGGAGGACTCCTGTTGAAAGTGGTCGGGAAACGACATGTTGATACTCGCAGTCATCGTCCAGCGGGTGAGACTGCAAAGCTTGAACTGCATCATCATCAGCACTAGTGCCCTGTCAGGGCTTGGATCTGGGGTGCGTCATCACGAAACGTCCTCCGTTGTCGGACTTTGTGTTTAGGCGAACCCCAATTTTATAGTAGACGAGGCACTAGTGCTCTAACGCAACTCAAATTTCGGTTAGAAATAATGTGAATCGAGCGCCAACGGAGCGGAATCACGAGAAACCATCCCGAACCCCAAGCTGCGGAGCAGCACTCGAGGAAGTTGCTCTGGCCTGGGCCTGCGCAGCACGCGTTTCGACTGGTGAAAGGCAACTCGCCGCGTGGCGGAGCACGGTCGATGCAAGATGAATGCGCTCTACCTAAGTCAAGACTGGAAAGGGGCCGCTCATGATGGATGAATGGTTTTGGAAGCATCACGGAGAGACCCGGGGACCAATCTCCACGGCAGATTTGGACGACTTGATTCAGCACCACCGGATTGACAATCGTGATGAACTGCGACCGGTGAACAGCACTGAATGGATTTCGGGCGAAACTGTCAAAGCCATGTTTGCCGGGGCTCAGGAGACGGAGAATGCAACTGTGGATGCCGCTGCGCGCCTGTTACAGCAAAAACGTATTCCTGGTTCAAACACAAATTCCACGAGTTCAGCCACAACCTTCGGCGAAAACCTCGCCGGTGCTGCAAAAAGTACCGCCGGCCTCTTGAGCGGGGTGCTGGATCTCATCATCACGGGAATCTCCACTGCACTTTTCAGTCTCCGCCGATTGTACAGTCCATGGCTGATGCTGGGCGTGGCCGTACTCATTTTGATTTCCATCCCCCTGAGCCTGTTGGATGTGACGGGAGCGGAAACCCGGAGAATCTATCACACATACTCGCAGATTCTGGAGGAGGCTCGCCAATTGCATTCAGAAGAGGCCGCCGAGGCAGAGTGGGACCGTTTGCGCATGAAATATCAGAATGAGGTAAAAGCTTCACAGAGCTGGATGAAGCAGGCAGCACTAAAATACGCTCCTCAGTGGAGATCGTGGCAATGGGACTTTGAGGCCACAAATTACCTGGCTCGACGCAAGCTGATCCAACTCTCCTATGCGATTGAGGAGATCCTGAGTGGGTCCAAAGCCAGGCGGACCAAATGTTTTATCTATGTCGACGAGTCTTATGCAGCAGCCACGGATGCGATTCGTGGAAAGACACTTGAACACCTGAAGGCGCAGACGGTGACGGCACGGAAATCCCCCAAGCCTGCGGAATCGAAGAACCGTCTTGATCCCACGATTGCAGGAATTCTGGTGATCGATGGATTGTTGCTCATCGGTGGCGGCTTCTTCGTCCGGCGTCGACTGATCAGACGATAGCGGATTGACGACCAACTGATCTTTAACGATCGAACGAAACGACCATTAGAATCATCCACCGGGGAGAGCGAGCATACATCGCACCACGCAGACGACTCAAAGGAATGTGCATGAGCCAGTGGCTGGTTGGCTGGCCTGTGCCGCCGTCTGGGTTGTGCTGAACTTCATGGTGATCGCCAGCATTGATGAACGGATCGATTGGCAGCGTTTTCATCAGATTGGCGCCCGCACACAGATGGCTTATCAATGGGTCTCTTCCGGGCCGGACCCTCACTCGGGGCTCCAGGCCCGATTCCTGGCTCCCTCCCGCTTTCGAGATCGCGTCCCACTGGTCGTGTTTCTGCACGGGGCGGGACAGCGGGGAGATGACAATATTCAGCAACTGCAGACGCTCCCGCAGCAATTATTTCTCTCCAACAAATTTCCCTGCGCCGTTCTGGCTCCCCAATGCCCACTCGGTACGAGTTGGGGCCACTGGCCAGATGAACTGGAACACTTAATTGAACAAACAATTCAAAAACATCACATCGATCCGGCCCGGGTCTATTTAACAGGATTGTCGATGGGCGGCTTCGGCAGTTGGGAGCTGGCCGCTCATCGCCCGGATTTATTCGCGGCAGTTGTTCCGGTCTGTGGCGGCGGAAACACGCAATGGGCTGAAGAATTAAAAAACCTTCCCCTCTGGGCGGTCCACGGCAGCGACGACACCGCGGTCCCGCCCGCCCGCTCCCGCGAGATGATTAAATCCATTCAATCCCTCGGCGGGGCTCCCCACTACACCGAACTCCCCCAAGTCGGCCACGACAGCTGGCGGCACGCCTATGATCCTGACAGCGGCATTCTGACATGGATGTTTCAACAGCAACGAACACTGTCCTGCTCAGATGTCGATCCATGAGGACAGGACAAGGGCGCTGACGTTCTTTCGGCGACAATCATCCCGCCAGACGCGCGAGGATTCATTCTCATTCAGCAGCCTGTTGAAATTCACTCAAATCGAGATTTTTCGGACTTGGAAATATGAAACGATCAATGTTTTGGAAGGGGGTTCGGCACGGCAGGAGCCTCGCCTCCCGAATTTCAACGGGCTGTTAGAGCCGGGTGCCCATGGTGGGGTTGAAATTGGGATAGGGGTAGGGAAGTCCGATTGGTTTCGGCTCCCCTCCCTCCGAACCGGACGTGCGGGTCTCCGGCATCTGGCTCTCCGGTTGATCGTTTACCTTCGTAAGGATTGACGGGCCGACGCATGGGCAGCAACCAGACTGAACAGTCCCTGCTCGGTGAAGAAGGCATTCTTCCAACAATGATCGTCTCCTCCCTTGGCACATCCCCTGCGTTTTGTCCGCTTCTTCAGCATCGACCGCAGGCGTTGGTTGCCGCACGAAGCGGTCGACCTTGTCGAAGTGGCGTAGGCTGGGTCAAGACCCAGTTTTGATGGCTTGATTTCTCGCTGACGTGATCTTTGATAATCCGGTATGATTGATTTTGTTGAGTTGACGGAGCATCGGCATGCGACGCTATCGACGGAATCGCGAAGGGAGCATCTTCTTCTTGACGCTGGTGACACATCAGCGGTGGGAGATCCTCACCACAGAACTGGGCCGGAGAGCCTTGCGGGAAGCGATCCGAATCGTGAGGAAGGAGCGTCCATTTCAGATTCAGGCGATCGTCCTGCTCCCGGATCACCTGCACGCCGTCTGGAAACTCCCGAGGAACGACAATGATTATTCCACACGCTGGCGATTGATCAAGTCACGTTTCACGCGGAGATGGATTCAGCTTGGCGGAGAATGTGGCCTGATGACGTCATCCCGCAAACGAAGTGGAGAGCAAGCTGTCTGGCAGCGTCGTTTTTATGAGCACACTTGCCGTGACGAAGCAGATGTCACTCGTTGCATCGAATACATTCACATTAATCCGGTGAAGCACGGGCTGGCACAGCG
>Ga0182738_1007180_pt1 | contig 11375 bp, 3 predicted proteins | sample eDN5th30CBELigMG_FD_128876 | JGI IMG/M metagenome (GOLD analysis project Ga0182738, IMG submission 128876) | Enriched Miracle-Growth compost microbial communities from Emeryville, California, USA - eDNA 5th pass 30_C BE-Lig MG (version 2)... ...
ACAACCCCACAACGGCTTCAGGTCTCTGTTTTCTCCTCAATGGTCTCGGTTTCTTGAGCAGTTTATTTGAAAAATCCTCCAAGCCCTCCCAACAAGTCCTCGTGATCAACAAGAAATTATCAAAGAAAAACTGCTTTCTCTAAGCAAACGAGCATCTAGTTGGCGTCTTGAGAGTCTAATATATGTAGAAAATGAAGAAAATAAGGGATCGAAAGGGGGTGGATTGAGAGTTGAAGAAGGTTCAAACGAGAGGCCTGTGCAAATCAGGTTTAACTTGTCTAAAAATTGTTTAAATTAAACTCGTAAATCAGTAAATTTTATCAGTAAAAATCAAAGAATTTTTTGAGTAATTTTTAGCATATTCTGCAAGAAGTTTTGGACAAGGCAACAGCGCCTCTGAAATCCTGCTATCTTCTGTCTCTATTCCTTTGAGCGACAAGGCTATTTTCGCTGAAAGAGATGTTTTTTCTTCAGAGTTTTTCTTGGGTTTTAGAGAAAGAGTTATGTCAAGGATTTTTTGCCAATAGCAATCCAGCAGCTGTTAGTAGATTTGCTTCGACTGATAGAAAGTTTTTCTTCATTCATTATGATCTTAGGTCATTTTCAATGTCAAACATAAAAAACTCAATAAGATTTCTTGATGAGTTCTCAATCTTGATGACTTTATTCTTAATTTTTCTAACAATAAGGAGCCTAAACTGGCCTTTTCTTTCAAAATACGTAGTCAATTCTTTTCGGGAAGATGTTGAAATTCGACAAACAGCATTCATAGACACCCTAATTTTTTTTTAGTTTGTGAGAGAAACCCCAAATCAAAAACTTTCACTAAAAATTTCAATCTTGTTCACTTTCAGCTCCTCTCCAACAAAAAAACCTCTGATTATTGTCAACTCCTTCTTGAAAAGCTACCTTTAGGAGGTTTTTGTTTATGACGTTGATCAGTTTTTTTTTCTGAGGGATGCACATATTCTAACTTGTTCATGGACGGAGATGTCCTAGATCACAGGAAAATTTCAATCCTTGAAGGTCAGTAGGTGCTACAGGAACTAAAAGATTTAAAAAATGAGAAAGAAAGAGGACAAGTTTGGGAGTGATTTTTTGAGAGGGCAATCATTAAATGAAAAATCATAGAAAAGACTTTTAGTTTTTAGAGATTTCATAAAAAAACTCATATTCATCGATCAAGTAGTTTGATACATTATTTTGCAATAGTTCGCGCTAAAAGACCCTTGAGCAAGAAACCACAGAGTTCTCCAATCCCTTGATTCATTTTCAACAGCCTTTGATGAGGAAGTCGAAGCCAATAATAATGAAAAATTAATGAAAGAAATTTTCTTTTAGATTGTTCAATGAAGAGTGTGAGAGGTTAGAGATAAAGGCCGAGGTTCAGAGCTTTGTCTGTAATGTTCATTTCAAGAGGCTTGAGAAAGGAAAGCCGGAAAAACTCCTCTTGTTTTACCGTCTCATTTAAAAAAACTTTTTCTTTCAACTTTCCTCACAAATTTCCACCTCGGTCAATAAGGGCAATAAGGGTCAAGGATGAGTAAAATGTTCCAAAACAAAAAATTCTCAATTTTAGACATGAAGGAAAATTGTAAAACTAACAAGCTTCTATTGTCTTTGTCTGTCCCCTTTCAAAATGTCACAAAACTTGAGTTATGATCTCAAAGGAACAAAGTCTTAAGAAGAATAAAACTGAATAGAATTAGAAAAAACAATAATTAGACTTAAAAGTTGATAATCTCCAAAGAAAAATCTCTCAATCAAAGTCCTCTACTCTTTCTCTCATAATCTCATGAAATCAAGTCCAGAATCCCCATCTCTCTTGTAAACCTCATTTTGGATCCAACTAGGATAATATCTGAAATCTAATACTTCTCCAAATCGAATCCTCAAGGATTTTATGTGCTCCACTCGAGCTAAATAAATTTGAAATTTGTTGTTATTCTCTCTCCTCCCTGAAGCATTGCTGACTTTTGTAAAAGGGTATTTCAAGCTGATCAAGCATCTCTCAAGGGTTCCTTTACATAAAAATAAATTAATAACAAAGGCTTCCCGAGGTTTTTTGAATCATCTCACAGATCAAAATTATAAAGCCCTTTATTCAATTTGGATCCACGTCAGAATATCAAAATTATTAATATCTCTATCTGTCCTTATTATATAATATTCTGACCTTCCTAATCTCAATAATTTTATTATAAATTTACACCTCAACTCAACCATAACCCATGTCTTCTTCCCAGCAAACTATTGAAGACCTTGAAGGCTACCTCTTTGCTGAGGATCGGCAAGCTTTCCTTGACAAACTTGTCGAAGGCAGCCAATCCTTCATGTTCTTCTCCCTTTTACACAAGATCAACTCATCATCCACTATCTCCTCCCAAGTCTACGAGCGAGCTCGAGATTTCAAAAACTACTATCCCAGTACTCCTTCTACAATGATTTATCTTCGAACTCTATTGGAAAGATTCGATGATCCTGCTCTCACTGAGCCCCAAAAGAACTCCATTATTGAAGAATTACGAGTTCAGTATCTCTACTTCCAATTCAACTATTCCAAGCCTGCTGATATCACCACTTCAACTCTTAGCTCTGATAAAACCCAAATTCCTTCCACTCTTAACCCTCAACTCGTCACGTTGAATGATAAACTTAATGATGTTTACCAAAATGTCTATTCATTCTCACAAATTTCCCCTCTAGCTTACACAAGACTTGACACCAAGAAAATCGCCGAAGCAGACGTTCAAATCCTTGAGAGATTCCTCAATGGAGCTGATCCTGCTGACTTTGAAGACTTCCCTCAATTGATAATTTCTTTGATTCAAAAGAAAAAGACAGGAATTGAATATGCTTCCTCGTTTTACGATAAGCTCACCCGTGAACAATTACACACGCTTGGCCTCCTTGAACCTGCCTATCATAGAGAATCCCAATACGTCCAAACTCTTTGCAAGAAAGAATTCGACGCTAGGTCTCTTCAAGATATAGGAGCTGACCTCCCCAAGCCCGAAAAAAGAGAACAGATGTGGGAACTCTACCAATGGGCCAAGAAAGCAAAATTCCCTTTCCCCAGCTTGATAAGCAGTGTTCTTTACGAAATTTTACAGCTCGATTTAGAAATGAACAAGTTTGACAAAGAACTCTTTATTGAATATTTGGCCAGCCCGAAAAATAATTATTCTTATATGACAAAGAAATATCTCAATGTACTACATCAAAAGCATCCTCAAGAGAGATCTCTCGCCTTTGGCAGTGAAAGAATTGCTCAGGTTGAGTTATTCAAGGCTTATCTCGAAGAGTTTTTCAAGACCGCTAAAGATACTGATCCATTTACTCAATATCTGGAGTCCACTTATCTGAATGATATTTTCTATTCAACAAAGCTTATGCTTGGAGAAACTCTTGATGTGAACCAAGTCCTCACTCCTGGACAATTGAAAAGCCTCGCGGAGTCAAAGGAAATTACCATCTGCAAATATAATAAAGAGTTTTACAAAGGTTCTGATCCTGTTGCCTTGGATATCCGTATCAAAAATATCCCTTCTCTCATGATCAAAGTCTTTGAATTCAAGCCAGAGAACTATTACCTTAAAGCCAAAACCCAACTTGATGGCTCAATAAACCTTGATGGTCTCGTCGCTGCAGAAGAATTCAACATCGATTTCAATAAAGAACCTCCCATCAAAAGATTTATCCACAGATTATCCCTCGATTCAGTCTCCAAGAAGAAACAAGGAATCTTTATTGTAGACATGATCGGCAATGGATTGTCCTCAAGAGCAGTAATCCGCAAAGGAAAGCTCACTTTTATTGAGCAACAAACTGTCGCTGGCCAAGCCTTTACCCTTATTGATGATGAGACGAATATCTGCAAGGGAGGCCGCACAGGAATTTGGATCAAGAACCGTTTCTATGAAGCTGATGCTCAAGGCAAAATTCTCATTCCCTTCAGTTCTTCTCGCTCCGAACAAGCTATTCTGATCCACAACGACTTCGCCGAGCTCGCTGACATCCAACTAAAAGGTGAAAATTTCGAGTTCAAATGCGCTTACATTTACAACTTCGAGTCTTTCCTTATGGGCAACAAGGCTAAAATCCTGGTCCAACCCCGTCTTTTCCTCAACCAGCAGCCAGTTTCCATGGATGTCATGACGGATTGCAGCGCTGTTGTCATGACCATGAACCAAGACGGCATCCCATCTAAATCTACCTTTGAAAAACTCAAGTTTTCCTCTGCTCAAGACCTCGAACTTGAATTCCCTATTCCTGCAAAACTTGCCAAAATTGCCATTCAAGTCAAAGGTCAAATCACCCCTATTAACAAAAAGGACCCTGTCGATTATACAAGCACTCATCAAGTCCCTGTAGACACTATGCCAAGCTCAAATACCTTCTGCAGCCTTTATTTAAGGTATTCTAAAGAAGGATATCAAGTTTTAGTTCTTGGAAAGAACGGAGAGCCCAAACCAGGCATAACCCTCCAACTTTCCTTCCAAAATAAGTATCTCAGCCAGGCCCTCATTCAATCACTCAAGACAGATGCTGAGGGCAGGGTTTCTCTTGGAAAACTTGAAGAAATCAGCTCATTTACTGCCGAAGTTCAGGCTTTAGGGGACATCAAATCTCTGAAGAGATCTTGGAATATAAATTCTCAAAAGACTGCAAATTATCCTACAAGAGTCTGTATCTGCAAAGGAGATGAATTGGCTCTTCCTTTGCCTTCCAACGAGCTCAACAGACATAAAATCACATTCACTCAGGTCTTACAAAATGGTATCGTTGTTCAGAATGCCTTGAAACTTCTCAAAATTGACAAACAAAGACTGATCATCTCTGGCCTTAATGAAGGTTTCTACATCCTCCATCTCAAAGATCTCGGCAAAAAAATCACCATTGTCGTCCTGAAAGGAAGTTACTGGTCTCAAAGTCCCAATTTCCTCCAAACTAAAGATTCCCTTATTGATATCCGCAAAGATACCAATAATATCATTATCTCCAATATCCAAGTCAATCCCAAAGCCAATTCCTCAGACCTTGCTGATATCACAATCCAAGCTTATGTAGACCAGCCTCAACTTGCTCGTTTCCACGTATTCGGAGCTCAATTTATGGAAGCTAATGTCAACAGAGTTCTCGAAGGAATGGATGGCAATCTTCCTCCTGAAACACCCAGAGTAGTTAGGTTAGGCCTCAAAGAGACGCAGTTCTTGAACAATAGGAGCCTGGGGGATGAGTACTGTTATGTCTTGGATCGTAGAAACAAGACGAGGTATATGGGAAATACCCTTGAAAAACCTCCTGTGCTTCTTAAGAAAACCTTTGTCCGAGAAACTCAGACTAACGAAGAACAATTGTCAAAGACTCAAGAATATTCTTCTGCTCCTATGAGAGAACAAGCTAATCTCATGGATTTTGATGACTTCTTTGTTCCACCTCCAAAACAGAACTATGCTGCTGCAAAATGTCTAACAGGAAATGAGGATTTGTTTGGATTTGCCGATGTGCCTTCATTAACCTCACATGCACTTACAGTTCAAGATAACAGTCCAAATTTCTTGGCTAATGCAAGTCTTATTTACTCCAACCTTAAAATTGACCAACAAGGAACAATCACAATCCCAGATTTCCCTTACAAAAAATACTCTTTACTCCAAATTATCGGCTCAAATCTCACATCAAATATCTGCGAAATCTTCCCCCTTGACTCCACCCAAGTCCTCACTAAAGACCTCAGACAAAATGCTCGCGCTGCGGAATCAGTTTTTGCCATCAATAGAGCCAGCAAAGGAGTTCATAATGGAGAAAAAGTTCAGATTAAAGATCTGACTTCTACCGAAATCCAGATCATTGATTCTTTGCCTAGATTGGTTGATATCCAAAAGAACTTGGTCCTTAGTGGTCCCAATGCTCATGTGAGCTACAAATTCGAACAATGGGATTGGATCAAGGCCTGGAAAGAGCTTTCTAAAGGCGAAAAATTGACCAAGTATGATAAGTTTGCCAGCCATGAGCTAAATCTTTTTGTGTACTTCAAAGATCGAGAGTTTTTCAATGAAGTTGTCCTTCCATTCCTCAGGAATAAAATTGAAAAGAGTTTTGTGGATTATTTCTTGCTAGATGACAAGAAGTATCTCCAAGAGTTCACCACAGCTCATGAATTCAGAAACCTCAATACTCTTGAACAAATTCTCGTTATCCTCTCTGTACAATCCACAGATCCTGCTCTTGCTACCAAGCTCACTAAATCCCTTGAAAACCAAAACAGTTTAAACAAAGCTGATGTCAACACCTTTAATAGATATTTCGACACCGTTCTCACCTCAAAAAAAGCTGAAGAACTGACTGGTAAAGCAAGAGATCCCTATTCGAATCTTGCTCAGGCACAGTCTCAAGCTCGAATGAGTTTAACATCTTATGGAGCTGCAAGAAAATCTCAGCCAGAAGCTGAAGAAGATTATGATACGGGATGCGGCGGTTTATTCGGTGGAGATGATGGTGGTGGTGGCGGTTATTACCCCTCCTCAGGCACTCAAAACCTTCAAAGCGCTCAAAACGAAGGAATGTGGTGTGACGATGATGATATTGACCTTCTATGCGATGATGCTAAGCCAAATCTCGCAAAAAGAGCTCAGATCCAAGCAGGATTCCAAGAGTTGGAAAAAACCAAAGAATATGCAGAAAGACATTATTACGAGGTTGGACCTCAAGTTTACATCCCATTAAGCTCCTTCTGGGTCGATTTGGCTCAACACATCACCCAACACACTGGCAATAAGCCTTTCCTTTCACAGAATTTCATCTATACACATACTAATCTTACAGAAATGATTGCTACTCTCGCTTTTATCTCACTTCCTTTCAAACCTGAAAACCATAAGCAGTCTTCCTTTGAAGGTCGTGGCCTTGAAATCCAAGCTGCTTCGGACTTTATCACCTTCACCAAAGCTGTCACTGAAGCCGAATCAAATCCCAAAAATGACATCCTTATCACTCAAAGATTCTTTGATCCTTTACAAAAGTACACCGAATCTGAAGAAGAACCTGGCGTTAAAGTCGAAAAAGAAGTTGATCAATACATTATCAACAAGGTTTACGGCAGCACCGTGATCATCACAAACTCCTCTTCTTCAAGCCAACAGCTACAAATCCTTGTCGAAATCCCTGAAGGCGCAATCCCAGTCAATAGCCTTGATTATACAAAGACTCATAATTGCCTTATTTCAGCTTTCACCACCCACATCATCGAATTCTTCTTCTATTTCCCTGAAGTTGGCACCTTCAAGGTGAATCCCCCAAGTGTCTCGAAGCTCGGCAAGGTCGTTGCCGTAGGCAAACGATCCGAAATTCCAGTGAAAACTGAGAAAACTTACACTACTTTAGAGACTCTTAATGCAGTTCTGACGAAAGGTTCACAAGAGGATGTCTTGAATTTCGCCAGAACAAAGAATATTTGGAATCCCAAAGTGTTTGACTTCAACTCTATCTATTGGCTTTTAAAAGAAAAAGATTTCTTCCTTAAATTCATTGAAATTCTCAGAGATCGTAGATGTTTTGATCTTAAAACATGGACCTTCGGATTCTATCATAATGATGCTCAGACAGTCAAGGAATACTTTGCAGTAGACACCCAAAATAGTGTTTCTAGCTACTTCCAATATGTTGACTCCTCGCTCATCAATGTCGACAAGCTCAAATTATTGGAATACCACCCTTATATTAACCAAAGAGTTCATCTACTAGCCGATTCCAAAAACAGAATCCTCAATGTTCAGCTCAAAGAGCAATACGAGAAATTCATCTCTTACCTTTGTGAAAGAGATAAGCTCAATACTGAACATTATCTTGGGCTAATCTACTATCTTTTACTTCAAGATCGTGTTGAAGAAGCCATCAAATTCTTTGGTAAAATTGACAGAGAACAAGTCCGTAAAGACCAACAAAAAGAACTTCAATATGATTATTTCGCTGCCTACCTTGACTTTTACATGGGATATCCCAAGTTCACCGTTGCCAGAGAAATCTGCAAGAAATACCTTGATTATCCTGTGCTTTCTTGGAGAAGTCTTTTCCTTGATGTTTCGAACCAATTGGCCGAGTTCGATGGGCAAGACACTATTGAAGATGAGACCACAAAGAAAACAGAAAAGAGACAAAATAAGGAAAACGCCCAAAAGGAAGAAATTGCACAATTAGAGATCAAGGACGCTCAGCTGCAAATCACCCATCAAAACGTCCGTGAACTTACCCTTTTCTTCTACAAAATCGACCTTGAGGTCCTCTTCTCTCGTAATCCTTTCATCACTCAAGGCAAAGATGAATTCTCTTATATCCAGCCCTCTGAAATCCAAAAGATCCAGGTCCAAAATCCTCAAGATTTGCAAAAGAGGACCGTGAGCATTCCTCAAAATCTCCAAAAGCATAATTTGCATGTGGAACTTCGCGCAGAGGATAAGACTTGCTCTGTGACTTATTTCTCAACTTCACTTCATGTTCATATTTTGGAAAATTATGGACAGGTCAAGGTCCTCGATTCCAATGATAAACCATTAATAAAGGTAAATTTTTTCTTCATTTTTAATGATATTAATTTCTTCAAAAGACTTATGTGAAATGTTTTGCTCAAGCAAAGACTGGCAAAGTGTCCTTCTACAAGGATGGCTACACTGATTTGAGAGGAAGATTTGATTATGCAACACTCAATTCCAATGATATCAGTAATATTGAAAAGTTTGCGATCTTCATCATGAATGATGATTTGGGCTCGGTGATTAAGGAAGCTAAGGCTCCAAACAAACTTTCTAGAGTCTCACATGAATCTATATCACATTAGATCACATTAGGAGAAAACAATAATTTATTTTAGAAGATTTACAAATATTTTATAAGATTATTGAATAATAAATTCTTATGGTTATTTTATGAGAATCATGAATTATTTGAAAAATTACACGAGAAACCTTTTGACATTTTTTTCAATCAGCAATAGTGCCAATTGTCCATAAAACCTTCCGACATGATGAACAAGTCGTCGGAAATCCTCTCTGCAAAAAAGAAAAAACATAAAAAACAAGTCTCAAAAATTTTTTTAGGAAGTTGGAAGAATTTTTGAAAATTTTGGAAAAAGTCAGAAAGTCTGCAAATACTTTCCACCAGTTTGCTGAAAATAAAATTTCCTATCAGCAACACTGCCGCTCAGAAGAAAATCTTTGTACTTTTTTCTTTCAAATTTTTTTGAAATTTTTTCCCACTTGATTTCTCAATGAAAGCTCTGAGAAAATTTGAAAATAAGCTAATCATAATTTTTTTCATCATTCCCTCTCAAACAACAACCTTTTATCCAAAAACTTGTTCGTTTACTATATCTATCCCCTTTACAATCTCAAGTTTCTCAAAAATCTTTGCCAACAGACAACCTCTTTAACACAAGCCAAGCATACGGGCCTAGAATCCCTGTTGCTTAAAATTAAGATAGATGGCCGTTTAGCTTCGTTAGATACAGTAAAATCCTCAAGGAATGACTTCGGATTGAATAGATTAAATTTTTCCTGCTAAAAACTTCACCACTACTATAATTAGCTCAAATACCAAATTAGAAAAAAGGTTAAATTTTCGATCATTATCACACCTCAACCCTGTCTCTATTCCTTCAAGTGAGTTATGTTGTGCGATATAAAAGCATAAATTGACCATTTTATACTCAAAAATTCATTTTTTGCTAACAAAAATATCACAATTTTCACAAGCTCAAGATACCAAATTATAAATTAATTTAAATTTCTTATCATTATCACCCCCTCAATCCTACAAGGATTCTCATCAGAATTAATCTCATTTCTCTCCCTATAAAACCTACCGATATCTCTCAATAATTCATATCTCAAAAACTAATCAACCAGTCCCCATGCAATTGAATTTCGAAAGGTCAATCAAGCTCAAATTCATGCTTATTGGAGATCCTCAAGTCGGCAAAAGTGCCATTTTTCAAAGACTTACAAGCTCCCACGACAAGCCCTTGGAACCCTCTTATCAACCAACTGACATGATCGCTTTTGCAACAAAACGTGTTAAAATTTCAGACAAAACTTACGAGTTTTTTTATTGGGATACAGAAGGCCATGAAAAATCCCTTGAGATCACTAAAAGCTATCTAAGACATGCTCAAATTGTGGCTTGTGTATTTGATCTCACCAATGAAGAATCCTTTAAAAACGTTCAAAGGTGGATTCAAATAGCTAAGGAGATTACGAGTGAAGGGACTGAATATATGTTGGTCGGGAATAAAAAAGACTTGCAAGAGGAGAGAAAGGTCAGTCATGATGAAGGGGTGAAGCAGGGAGAGTTATATGGAATGAAATATTTTGAGGTTTCTGGAAAGGATTGCTCAGGAATTGAGGAGTTTGGGAATGAAGTAAGACAGAAAATGATCCAAGGATATGAAAATAAGAGTTTTGGTAATGCAGAATATTTTGACTAAAAAAGAGAATTTTAATTTTGCATCTATGAAATAGTTCCTATTGAGGGATTAAAAAAGTTACACTAAATTGTGCAATCTCTTTATCTGTTTAAAATAAAAACTTTATAAGCAAAAACTTTAGTTGAGAAAATTTGTCTCTTCCCAGTTCTTTTGAAATTTACTGCAGAACCAAACCCCATTCCCCCATTGAAAAAAATCCCAGAGCCAAAATTTTCTATTTTTATTCAAGGAACATATTTTAAATGCAATTCTTTCAAAATACAATATAATTATAAGTTCTTTTAGAAAGTAAATCTTTTGATTTCAATGTGATATTATGCAAGGTTTTCTCAAAATAATTCTTATTTCAAAACGGTATTTTTCATCATTGTCATGCTTAATTGCCACCGACAGTGCTAGCATCAGCCCAATGAGCTTCACCACCATCTTCAGGAACAACAAGGACCTGATCATCAGCTTCATCAGAATCATCAGAGCCAGCGCCTCCAACTTCAACGCCATCCTTTGCAGGGGTAAACTCATTCCATTCATCTTCATAAACCCATTCAAACTCATTTTCACCAAATCCTCCTTGATTTAGATTCGCAAACCAATTATAAACAAAGTCAGAAACAGTGAAAGCATAAACAATGTCTCCATTCACAGTCTTGGCAGCAACGTGGACAGTATAGTTAGCAGTCCACCCAGATCCTTGGCCGTTGTTCACTTCAAGAAAGAATCTGTAGTCGTTGTCCCAATCATCATGATGATCAGTATCTTCACCATTATCATCATTATGACCATCATTATCATCGTTATCATTGTCATGATTGTCATCATCGTCGACTTTCTTTTGAACAGATTCAATGGCTGAGACATGGTAAGTTCCATTGGGAATATGACCTTTGGAAATTGC
>Ga0182738_1007184_pt1 | contig 11370 bp, 7 predicted proteins | sample eDN5th30CBELigMG_FD_128876 | JGI IMG/M metagenome (GOLD analysis project Ga0182738, IMG submission 128876) | Enriched Miracle-Growth compost microbial communities from Emeryville, California, USA - eDNA 5th pass 30_C BE-Lig MG (version 2)... ...
AGGCCAGATCGGCGGCCGCCCGGTTCGCAGGCGTGTCGCGCTTGTAAGCGAAGCCGTGCTCGGCCTCCGGGTAGTAGGCGAAAGTCGTGGGGTATGGGCGGGAATAGAGCGCGGTCTGTAGTTCCGCATACTCGGCTGCCTGCGTCAGGTCGTTACCGGGGCGAACGACTTCGACGGTGGCCACGGCACGGCTTGCCAGCGCAAACTCGTCGAGCGTCTGGCCTGGAAAATCGGCTTTCGAAGTGAGCGTGGCGCTGATCGGAACCGGCCACCGCGAATAGATCGTTGGGTTATACGCCGACGCCGCAGCGACGCGCTTGTCGCGCCCCGCGATGAGCAACGCGAACCGGCCGCCAAGGCACCACCCGATCGTGGCAAGCCGCGTGATGCCGCGCTGCTCCACAAGGTGATCGACGACCGTCACGAGATCGCGCATGACGGTTTCATCATCCAGCCGCTTCGACCGGATGACCTGCGCCATGACTTCGGTCGGTGCCTGCTCCCCATCATAGGGGTCCCAGACCACGGCCCGGTGCCCAAGCCCCGCCAACTCAGCCGCGGTCTTCTTCATGTAGTCATCGATTGCCGCGATGGTCGGCAACAGCAGGACTGCGCCGCCGGATGGCTGTGCGGGTTCGGCTACGTGCAGCCTGACCCGCCCGAGCCTTGTCTCGGTGGCAGCGCGTACGCTCGCGGAGGGAAACGCGGCGCTCGCGGCGATGCCTGAGACCGCCCCGATGAAGTTGCGGCGGTTCACTGCGCGGCCCTCAGTGGGTCACGAGCGCGCAGAGCTCGATCGAGCTGGTCACGCCCAAGCGCTGGTAGGCGCGCTTCCGATAAGTCAGCACCGAGGTCTTCGCGATTCCCAGATCGAGCGCGGTGGCTTCCACAGTCATGCCAACCGCTGCGCGGGCGCAGACCTGGCGCTGGCGCAAGGTCAGATCGGGGAACCGCTGGCCGAAGCGCTCTTCGAGCTGGTTCACCCCCAACCGACGCGATTGCACCGGCCGGTTGCGGTTGAGCGGCAGCATTGGCAACGCAAGGCATGCGAGGCTCAGGATCACACCGACTTCCTCGTCCGAGAAATACCCGTCGGAGCAGTGGCGCGCCACACTCAGGACGCGCCAGGCGTCCGAGCCACGCTGGATGATCGAAAGCCGCTCAAGGATGCCCGGCTCCTCGTAAAACTGGCGGCGGAAGGCACTCGACGGAATATCGTTCGGCCGGACGCGCAGGATGGCCACGTTGTTGTTTCGCGGCACTGCCTGGTAAGCGTCACACACCGGGTCGAGCGGCTGGTACCACTTGTTGTAAGCCGGGAAGAGCTCGGCCACCGCCGGCTCACAGAACGAATACTGGAGGTCGTTCGTCTCGCGCCCGGTCGCCTCGAAGAGGTAGACCCGCCGAGCGCCGGCGGTCGACGCCATGATTGCGTCGCGCACGGTCGAGCCGAAATCCTCCGACCCGATCGAAGCCAGCATCTTCTCGTAGTCCGCCCCTATCCTCGTTGATGCGGTCCAGTCGTCGACTCGTGTCAGTTGCACCATTCCGGCCTCCCAGACCTAATTCGCTACTGCTTCCGTCGTCGCATCGGCTGCGGTTGCCCGAGGCGCGCGTGACAGCCCGACCACCAGGACAGCGACAGCCGCCAGGAACGCCGGCACGGCGAAAAGCGACATGACGGTCGTTCCTTGCATACCCTGCATGAGCGCGAACCCGATCAGGATCGGCGCGACGATCGTACCGAGCCGCCCCACGCTCTTGGCCCAACCGATCCCCAGGGCTCGCAGCGAAGGCGGATAGTATCCGGCGAGCACTACGTTCACGCCCCCGTATGCTCCAAGCACGAAGAACCCGCAGATCCCGAGCAGGATAAGCAGGACGTTCGACGAGGCGACCGCGAGGATCTGACCGATCAGGAACAGCATGGCGACGGAGATGAGGAGGAAGGTTGTCAGCACGCGCGTTGCCCCCCAGCGGTCGATCAGCACACCCACCCCGAGCGCGGCGATGATCCCGCCGAGCGAGAAAGTCGTGATCGATATAGCGGCGACGGACTGGCCGTGGCCGACCTCGACCAGAAGGGTCGGCAGCCACGAGTTGAGGCAGTAGCTGATCGTCAGCATCGAGACGAAGAGCAGCCACAGCATCAGGGTGCCGAGCGCATAGCTGGGCGCGAAAATGCGCAGCGGGTTGCTGGTCGGCCTTTCTTCAGACGCCCCCTCCCCGCTCGTCGTCTCCTCGTCAGGGGTGCGGAGCCAGATCCAGACCACGATCGCCACCATCATGCAGCAGACGCCCACGGAGATCAGCGCGCTGCGCCAGCCGGTCTCTCCGAACACGGCCACGGCGAGCCCCGAAAGGGTTGCTCCGAGTCCGTAACCCGTAAACAGCGTCATGGTGACGATCCCGCGCCGATGAAGCGGCGATGCGGCAGTGACGATTGCAAGGCACGTCGGCAGGGCGCCGCCGAGGAACAGGCCCGTCAGCAGGCGGATCACGAACAGGGATTCCCAGTTCTGCACGAACCCTGCGGCCAACTCGAATGTGCCGAAGCCTGCTGCTGTGAGGATCACCACCTTCCGGTTGCCGATCCGCCCGGCAAGTATCGGAAATGCGATCAGGCCGATGGACTGGCCGATCAGCGTGGCGGAAAACACCGGGCCCATCTCCGCATGCGAAATCTGGAGCGAGCCTGCGATCTGCGGGGCCAGAGGGCCAAGAATCGAGTGTACCAGCCCGTCCAGCAGGTAGACCAGGGTGCATACGGTCAGGATCGGCCCAAGCCGGCCTGTCGGCACCTCAGTCGGTTCGGCCGAATAGCCGGATTCGCTTGTCGCCGTCATTATCCTCACCCAATTTTGCGATTATTTTGGCACTCCATCGCATACGTTCTTGTCCTCTCGATAGAGGACAAATCGGACGGTGTGTGCCAATTTTGACACGCCCCGAGGAGAGCGGGAGTCCCGTCCGCTTCTCCGGTTGCCCCAAGATTGGAGCGCCACTGGACTTTCCGGCCAACAGTATTTACATACCGCACGATATGGAAAAGCTCGCCACCAGGGGTCGTCCGCGCGAATTCGATGTCGAGGATGCTCTCGCTGCGGCGTTACGAGTGTTCTGGACCAAGGGATACGAGGGGGCATCGCTCACCGACTTGACCGAGGCAATGGCGATCACTCGCCCGAGCCTTTATGCGGCTTTCGGCAACAAGGAATCCTTGTTCAAGCAGGCGCTCGATCTCTACGAGACCGAAAAGCTGGCTTACGTAAAGGGGGCTCTCGCCGCTCCTACGGCGAGGGGCGTGGCCGAGCGTATGCTCGCCGGCACCATCGACAACATCACCAGCGAATGTCGCGGCTGCCTTGGCGTGATTGCCTCGGTCAACTGCAGCAACGAGGCCTCCCCGATCCGCGACGACGTCCGCGCGCGGGCGCAGTCTTCGCGCTGCGCGATTATCGAGCGGATGCAGCGCGCGATCGACGAAGGGGACTTCACCATCCCGGTCGATGCCGAGGCGATCACGAATTACCTGATGGCCGTTCTGCAGGGCATCTCGGTCCAGGCCGGAGCCGGTGCGAGCAAGGAACAGTTGCGCAAGGTCGGGGATGCCGCGCTGGCCATCTGGCCGAGCCGTTAAAGCTCCGGTTTGCTGCACTGCGCATAAAAATATCGAGCGGTATAAAATTATCGCTTGACCCTGAACGCCAGATTACATACCTCTCGGTATAGAACGTGGGACCGGTAGTGCGCGGAGTCCCTCCGAGCCGAGTTCCGACAACCGAAGACAAGTGAAATCGCCTTCCCGGCGCAACCGGGTGGCGAGCCCATAGACCTGCCGTTGAGGCCCGAAAGCGCTGCTTTCGGGAGCGGTGAAGCTCGCCCTCGCGATGCCTGCCCGTGAATGAGGACCCATTTCATGAACGACCTGTCCCCCATCGACTTCACCGAGATCGAGAGTCTGGACGATGAGCCGCGCGGGAAGCGCCGCGACTGGCGCCGGTTGGCCTGGATCGCACTGGTTGTCGCGGGCGTCGCGATCGCCTGGCTGTTCCTCCGCAGCGGCAGTGCACCTGCCGCAGCCCCGCCGATGCCGGTCGTGACTGTCGCTACCCCGCTTCAACAGGAAGTGGCCGAGTGGGACGACTACATCGGGCGCTTCGAAGCCAGCAACAGCGTGGAGGTCCGCCCTCGGGTCTCCGGGCAGATCGTGGCGGTTCACTTCCGTGACGGCGACGTCGTCGGCAAGGGCCAGCCGCTCTTCACGATAGATCCCCGGCCCTACACGGCGGCGCTCGCTGAGGCGCAGGCAGGTGTCGCCACTGCGCGCAGCGACCTGCTGCTTGCCCGCAGCGACCTAGACCGCGCCCTGCGCCTCGTCGAAGCGGACGCCGTCGCCCAGAGCGAGATCGACCGCCTGCGTTCGCGTGTAACCGCCGCGCAGGCCTCCCTCGCCGCAGCGCAGGCCCGCGTTCGCTCACGCAGCCTCGATGTCGAGTTCACCACCGTCCGGGCGCCAATCGCCGGCCGCATCTCGGACCGCCGGGTCGACCCCGGCAACCTGGTCGCCGCGGGTGACGGCCCGGCCGCTACGCTCCTGACCACGATTAACGCCACCGATCCGCTGCACTTCGTGTTCGACGGTTCGGAAGGCCTGTTCCTCAAGCACCGCCGCGAGGGACTGGACAAGGGTGCCCCGGTCGAGATCCGTCTGCAGGATGAAGCCGAATACAGCCGCCAGGGCACGCTAGACTTCACTGATAACGGCCTCGATCCCTCGTCCGGCACGATCCGCGCCCGCGCGGTGGTGCCGAACGCGGACAACTTCCTGGCCCCCGGCATGTTCGGCAACATGCGGATGACCAGCGGCCGCACCGAAAAGGCGCTGCTGGTGCCGGACACCGCCGTGCAGACGGACCAGACCCGCAAGCTGCTGCTGGTCGTCGCCCGCGACGGGACCGTCGCCGCCAAGGAAGTACAGCTCGGCCCGGTTCTCCCCGGTGGACTGCGCGTCGTCCGCAACGGCCTCGCCCCGACCGACCGGGTGGTGATTGCTGGCACGCAGATGGCCATGCCGGGAGGCAAGGTGCGTCCGGAGCTCGGCCGCATCGCCCAGCCGACCACCGCCCAAGTCAAACCGGCCGCAAAGCAACCCGCCGCGGGCTGATCCGCCCTTCCGCGCTGCCCCTCGATTCTGATCGGAGCCCGAAATGCGCCTGTCACGCTTCTTCATAGACCGGCCGATCTTCGCCGCGGTCATTGCCATCATCATCACGCTGGTAGGCGCGATCTCGTACTTCTTCCTGCCGGTCGCTCAGTACCCGGAGGTCGTGCCGCCGACGGTGACGGTCACCGCGACGTACCCCGGCGCTTCCGCCGAGACGGTTGCTGACACGGTCGCCAACCCGATCGAACAGGAAATCAACGGCGTCGACGGGATGCTTTACCTGTCGAGCGAATCCACCGGTGACGGGCGGGTGACGATCACCGTCACCTTCGAGCAGGGCACCGACCTCGACGAGGCACAGTCCCTCGTCCAGAACCGCGTCGCCATTGCCGAGCCGCGCCTGCCGGAAGAGGTCCGCCGCCTCGGCATCGTGACGCGGAAGACGACCCCCGACTTCCTGCTGGTGGTGAACCTCATCTCGCCGGACGGCTCGCTCGACCGCGAATACATCTCCACTTACGCCCAGACCCACATCAAGGACCGCCTCGCCCGCATCGAGGGCGTGGGCGATGTGCAACTGTTCGGCAGCCGCGAACTCGCCATGCGGGTGTGGATCGATCCCGGCCGCGCCGCCGCGCTCAACCTGACTGCGGGCGATATCGTCCGGGCCCTGCGCGACCAGAACGTGCAGGTGGCAGCGGGCACACTCGGCCAGCCGCCGAACCCCGAAAGCGCCTTCCAGCTCAACGTCGAAACGCAGGGCCGCTTCACCGACCCCCGCCAGTTCGAGAACGTGGTGATCCGCACCGATGCCGAAGGTCGGCAGGTGCGCGTGGGCGACGTCGCCCGCGTGGAAATCGGCGCCGAGAACTACAGCACGTCCGCGTACCTGGACGACAAGGACTCGGTAATCATCCCCGTCCTGCAGGAGCCGGGTTCCAACGCCCTCGCCTCTGCCGAGGTCGTGCAGGACACGATGGAAGAGCTGGCGGCGAACTTCCCCGCCGGGCTTGAATACCGCATCGTCTACAACCCGACCGAGTTCATCCAGCAGTCCGTCGACGCAGTGGTGGAAACGCTGATCGAGGCGATCTTCCTGGTCGTGCTCGTAATCATCGTCTTCCTCCAGAAGTGGCGCGCCTCGCTCATCCCGGTGCTGGCGATCCCCGTTTCGCTGATCGGCACGTTCGCGGTGCTGGCAATGCTGGGTTACTCGCTCAACAACCTGTCCCTGTTCGGGCTGGTGCTGGCCATCGGCATCGTGGTGGATGACGCGATCGTGGTGGTCGAGAACGTCGAGAGAAACCTCGAACACGGGATGACACCGCTGCAGGCCGCCCGCACCTCCATGGAGGAAGTCGGCGCTGCGCTGGTCGCGATCGTGCTGGTGCTCTGCGCGGTGTTCGTGCCAACGCTGTTCATCGGCGGCCTCTCGGGCGCGTTCTACCAGCAGTTTGCGGTGACGATCTCGGCTGCGACGGTAATCTCGCTGGTCGTGTCGCTGACGCTCTCTCCGGCGCTCTCGGCCCTGCTGCTTCGCCACCGCACACCTGCTCCGGCAGGCCCCTACTGGCAGCAGCTCGTCGAGCGTGCTGGTGATGCGTTCAATCGCGCGTTCGAGCGGTTCAGCGAAAGCTATGCCCAGTGGACTGCGCGACTGGTCGCCATGCCCCGGCGCATGATGGTGGCCTATGCCGGCCTCATCGCGCTCACCGGTGCCGCGCTGTGGATCACGCCCACTGGCTTCATCCCGCAGCAGGACCAGGGCTACTTCCTCACCGTCATCCAGCTGCCGCCCGGCTCCTCGACCGCGCGCACCGACGAGGTGATGAAGAAGGTCGCCGAACGCATGCTTCCGATCGAGGGCATCGAGGGTACGGTCATGCTATCCGGCTTCGACGGCACTTCGGAAACACAGTCCGCCAGCGCCGCCGCCGCCTATTGGGTGCTCGACGATTTCAAGGAGCGCGCCTCCAAGGGCCGGAATATCGACCAGCTCATCGCCGACGCGCAGGCCGCCACTGCGGATATCAACGAGGCACGCCTGATGATCGTGAAGCCGCCGATCATTCGCGGCATCGGCTCGGCGGGCGGCTTCCGCATGATGATCGAGGACAAGGACGGCAAGGGCTACCGCGCGCTTCAGGAAGTTGCCAACGCGGTCATCGCCGAAGCGAACCAGCAGGAAGGGCTGGCCGGCGTCTACACCTTCTTCGACACCGGCACGCCGCGGGTCCACGCTGAGATCGACCGCGACAAGGCGCAGATCCTCGGCGTTTCCCCGGCGCGGATCTTCGAGACGCTGCAGGTCTATCTCGGCTCGGCCTTCATCAACGACTTCAACCTGCTCGGGCGCACCTATCGCGTCACCGCGCAGGCGGATGCCCAGTACCGTGACGGCCCGCAGGACATTGCCAATCTCCAGACGCGTTCGCTCAACGGTTCGATGGTTCCGCTTGGTTCGGTCGCGACGCTGACCGACACGACGGGCCCCTATCGCGTCACGCGCTACAACCTCGCGCCCGCCGTTGCCGTCGATGGTGACACGGCGCCGGGTTACGCCTCCAGCCATTCGCTGGCGACGATGGAGGACGTGGCGACCAAGGTGCTGCCACGCGGTTATGACGTCGAGTGGACCGGCATCGCCTACCAGCAGAAGTATGCTGGCAACACCGCGGTGCTCGTCTTCGCCTTGGCTGTGCTGCTCGTCTTCCTCGTGCTCGCGGCGCAGTACGAAAGCCTGGTGATGCCGTTGGCGATCATCCTGATCGTGCCGATGTGCCTGCTGGCGGCGATGATCGGCGTGAACCTGCGCGGCATGGACAACAACGTGCTGACGCAGATCGGCCTCGTGGTTCTGATCGCACTGGCGGCGAAGAACGCGATCCTGATCGTCGAGTTCGCCCGACAGGGTGAGGAGCATGGGCTGACCCCGGCGCAAGCTGCGGTCGAAGCCGCGCGCACTCGCCTTCGGCCGATCCTGATGACCAGCTTCGCTTTCATCCTCGGCTCGATCCCGCTCGTGATCGCGACCGGAGCCGGAGCGGAGCTGCGGCAGGCGCTCGGCACGGCAGTGTGCTTCGGCATGCTGGGCGTGACCGGCTTCGGCCTGATCTTCACCCCGACCTTCTACGTTGTCAGCCGCGCACTGGGTGATCGCATCGCCCGACTGCGTGGCCGTCTGGGGCGCGGAAGCACCGCGCTGCAGCCCGCCGAATAGGTGCCATGATGAACCTACGCACTCTCACGCTCTCAAGCCTTACCGCGCTCGCCTTGTCAGGGTGCGCGGCAGGGCCGGACTACGCCGTCCCCCCCAGTCCCCCCGCGTTGTCCGGCCCTTTCCTTTCCGCTGACGATCCGGCCTTTGCGCCGACCGCCCTGCCGGACGACTGGTGGCGTCTCTACGACGACCCCGTCCTCGACCAGCTGGTGACCGATGCACTCGCGGCGAACACCGACCTGCGGCAGGCGATCGCTCGCATCGACCGTGCGCGCGCCGCCCTGCACGGTGCCCGCGGTGACCGGTTGCCGCAGACCGCCATAGGCGCAGGCGCGACTTATGGCCGCCTGCCGGAAAGCCAGCGACCGGCAGGCTCCCCGCGCGAGGACTGGTCTTTCGACACGGGTATCGATGTGGCCTACGAAGTCGACCTGTTCGGCCGTGTCGGTCGCGGCATCGAGGCGGCGCGCGCGGACCTGGCGGCCAGCGAACGCGATGCCGACGCGGTGAGGGTGATCGTCGTGGCCGAGACCACCCGCGCATATGCGGATGCCGCATCCGGTGCCGAGCGGTTGCGGGTGGCGCACGAGATCGTGGAACTGCTCGACCAGTCGCTAACCCTCACTCGCAAGCGGCATGAGGCCGGCCTTGAGGATGGCCTTGCCGTCGCGCGCATCGCCACCTTGCGGGAACAGCGCGCGGCGGAGATTCCGGGGATCGAGGCGCAGCGGGCTTCGGCACTGTTCCGACTGGCCACTCTGACCGGCCGCACCCCCTCGGAGCTGCCGCCCATCGCCGGGGAGCGGAGTATCGCGCTCGAGATCGAGCAGCCGCTTCCTGTGGGTGACGGCACCGCCCTACTCGCCCGCCGTCCCGATGTGCGCGCCGCCGAACGACGTCTTGCCGCCGACACGGCGCGCATCGGGGTGGCCACGGCCGACCTCTATCCCCGCATCACGCTGGGCGGATCGATCGGTTCGACAGGGCCAGACATCGGCGACATCTTCACCGGCGGCCCGCTGCGCTGGCTGCTCGGATCGCTGCTGAACTGGAGCTTCCCCAACCAGGAGCCGATCAGGGCCCGGATCGACGCGGCGGAAGCTGACACCCGCGCCTCGCTGGCGGCGTTCGACGGTGCGGTGCTTACCGCACTCGAGGAGACGGAAGCCGCGCTCACGAACTACGCCAAGGCCCTTCAGCGCCGGCAAGCCCTGCAAGCCGCCAACCGCGAGGCCGAGCGCGCCGCAGCCATCCTGCGTGCCCAGCAGCGCGAAGGTACGGTTAACTCGCTGGACCGGCTCGACGCCGAGCGGACGTTGGCGGAAGCCACTGCGCAACTCGCCGAGCAGGACGCGGAAGTCTCCCGCGCACAGATCGACGTGTTCCGGGCACTCGGCGGCGGATGGGCGCAATCAGCGTCACAAAGCAGCTGACCGCTACAATCCCGCTTGTCGGCGGGACCGAGCCGACCCTATGACTTTGTCCCTGTTGACCGGACGGGCGGGATAGCTCGCCGGGCCGACGAGGGGAGAGGTCACCTTGGGGAGCAGGACGCCGGCACGGGACATGGTGGCCGCCGCCGCGATCGAGACGCGGGTAAAGCGCAAGCTCACCGTCTGGCTGGTCCTGCCGATTGCGCTGCTCACGTTCGTCAACTCCATCGACCGCGTGAACGTCAGTTACGCCGGCAGCGCGCTGTCGCAGGACCTGAGCCTGAGCCCGCAGCAGTTCGGGCAAGGCGTCAGCATGTTCTTCGTTGCCTACCTGCTGTTCCAATATCCGCACGTTCGGCTACTCAACAGGATGGGCATCAAGGCGTGGCTGTTTGTCTCGATGATGCTTTGGGCCGCCTCTGGACTGTGGATGGCGCACCTCGACAGCGTGGAAGAATTCTACGCCGCGCGGTTCCTGCTTGGCATGGCCGAAGCGGGATTCGCGCCCGGCATGACCTGGCTGATCTCGAACTGGACGCCGCCATCGATGCGTGCGAGCGCTCTTTCCGGCGCGCTGCTCGCAGTGCCCGTCTCGATGGTGCTCGGCGGCCCGCTGTGTGGCTGGTTGCTCGGCATTGCCAATCCGCTCGGGCTGGAACCTTGGCGGTACATGTTCCTGGCGATTGCGATACCCAACGCTGTCCTCGCGGTCGCGGCAGCGGTCTATTTCGTCGACCGGCCGGGCAAGGCGCGCTGGCTTTCGGCGGATGAACTGACTTGGCTGGAACAGCAGGTCGCGACTTCTCCGGACCGGAGCGATCAGGCCCCTCCCGCTTCCATTGGTTCAATCGCGCGTGACCCGTGGCTTTGGCGCTGCTGTGCGGCGTGGCTGCTGATCATGACCGGCGCCTACGCGCTGGCGTTCTGGCTGCCGCAACTCGTCCGTCAGCTGGACTTGGGGAACAGCGAGTTCCTGATCGGAACGCTCAGTGCGCTCCCGATGCTCGGAATTGCCATCGGGCTCGCCATCAACGGAAGGCTGTCCGACCGCGCCGGAGAGCGCTTGCGGCACGTTGGCCTGCCAAGCGCCGCGGCCGGTCTTGCCATGCTTGTTGCGGCATTCCTCGCGCCGGGATGGCCGATCCTCGCCCTGCTTTTCGTGGCGGGCGTGGGCCTCGGCGCCGCGCAAGGAGTGTTCTGGGCGATACCGAGCGCTGTGCGGATTGGCGGCGAGAAAGTACCGGTGGGCGTGATCGCGCTCATCAGCATGTTCGGTACGTTGGGCGGCGTTATCGGCCCGTGGCTCGTCGGGGTGCTGCTCGCGTTCAGCGGCGACTTCTCACTCGCCGTGGGAGTGCTTGCCTCGCTGCTGGTGATCGCTCCGCTTACCTTGGCCCTTGACCGATCGGGCCGAGGCAAGCCGAGGGCGCCTCCTGACCGACCTTTAGGCTAGCCGCGCCTGCCTGATCAGATCGGCCGCCTTCTCCGCAATCATCACCGTAGGAGCATGGGTATTGCCGCGAATGACGTTGGGCATGATCGAGGCGTCC
>Ga0182738_1007185_pt1 | contig 11370 bp, 15 predicted proteins | sample eDN5th30CBELigMG_FD_128876 | JGI IMG/M metagenome (GOLD analysis project Ga0182738, IMG submission 128876) | Enriched Miracle-Growth compost microbial communities from Emeryville, California, USA - eDNA 5th pass 30_C BE-Lig MG (version 2)... ...
GAGAGGAAATCATGAATTGCAAGGCATGAAGTCCTTAATTCCTACCCTACTGCCTAGAGGTCCTTCGTACTTTGTGAGAGAGAATAAGAATGGTTTTGCAAATAATTACTTGCCACCCTGTATAAAGCAGGCGAACACCAGAGTTTTGATTCTAGTTTAAGGCAGATTAATTGGGAATTAAATGCCATCCATAACAAAGATTGCCTTCAACCAAGAGAAAAGGTTAGCTAAAACCCCTAATTTTTTTATCAAACGCTAGAAAACAACTTTTTGGAGCTCAAACCCAATGAAACTAGAAGAGTAACCTTTTTTCTCGGGTTGGTTCCTCTAAACCCCTTCTAGCTCTCATGACTTTCACACATCTATCCCTACAATGGAGATTGCAAGCCCTGGAAGAAAACCTGCTTCAAGAAAAGATTCAGAAAATCTCAATAGTATGCATAGAATCCGTTCTTCCCTTTATTTTATATCCTCTAGATATGGGGGAACATAACCCTTTCAGGGTGCCAGCAGATCTCGAGCAAGCTAGACTTCATGGGGTAAACCATTTTTACAATAGAGGAATATTGAGATTTACGTGTAATATAGGAGGCGAAGAAAGTTTTTTACCATTCAGTGAAAGCAGATGATCCAAGAACAGTAGGAAGATTAGCAACCTATAAGATCAGTCCTGATGTTCCAGAATGTGCTCAAGTCTGCCCTTGCTGTGACTTTCAAGTAAGAAAATGTTTTTAAAGAGAAGAAAATGAACACAATAGGTGGGTCAGAGAATTCCATTGAGGACACATTTGATTGAATTGTCAGATTTGGGGACCGGATATCCACTGTATTTCAGGTTTTTCAAGTACTCGATCGGAGCTTTGCTGTTGATTATCGCATTGAGTGGAATGTATAATTTGATATCGAATGTGAAAGAAGGAGCTTGTAAGCAAAGTCAAGAAGAGGCTAAGGATGAGACTTCAGAGACGTATTGTATTGAAGGATATAATATGTCGTTTGCGCTTTCAAATAAGAGGGATAATCCCGGACTTTTGACGGCACAGATCGCGTTGAATCTTGTGACAGTGATTGCGATTATCATCTTCTTTCAGATAATGAGGTATCGGTTTAGAAAAATGAAGATTGCTGCCGATGAAAAGACGATTAGACCGTCAGATTATACAGTGCAATTACAGAATATTCCTTTTGAAGCAAAGAAAAGTGATATCAGAGAGTGGATTTATAAGACTTTTCCTAATGAGAATTTGGATATTGTTCGTGTCATTAGAACTCATGCAATTGGTGAATATATCAAATTGATCAATACAGGCTCAGAACTTCGAGTCAAAAAGGCCCTGTTGAATTATATGGCAGAGAAGTTAAGTGAGAAGGAGAAAGCAAAAGAGAAAATCATTACAGAGAAATTGGCACAAATCGAGAATAGAATAGAACAAATCCAAAAATATAGATTGTTAAAACAAGTTCCTATTGTCTTTGTGACCTTCCAAACAACTCAAGGTAAATGAGAATTAGCTTGTTCTAAAGAGTGTTTTAAAATAGAGGCAGAGATCGTGAGAAGGTTCCAGAAATCGTGGTTGGACATCGTGATTGAGATAATCAGACCACCAAAGGATTATGCTTGTTATAAGTGGGACGAGAATCATATGATTAAGATTCGCAGAGCACCAGAACCAAGAGATATATTATGGGAAAACCTTGAGTTTTGTGATCGTGAGAAAGCCCCCACAAAGCTCTTTTCATATTTGATGACTTCTTTGGTCATTTTTACTTGCTTTGGAATCGTCCTATTGATAAATTGGGCTCAGGTATTTTTGAAAGTCAAGGGCTAATTCTCATGGCTCATAATAGGGAAAAGCTGTACAAAAATTTGGAAGAGAGTCAAGTATAATTCAAGGATTGTCGATTATAGCTTCTATTTGTGTTTTCTTAACGAACGAAGTTTTGTCTATTCTCGCTAAAACGATTGCTCAGTATGAGAAGAGGAGAATTTATAGTCATTTCCTGAGAGCAATTGCAAAGAGATTAGCTATCGCGCAATTTTTGAATAGTGGTCTGACAAATTTCTTTGCTCAGATTATTCTTGCTGATGATCATGGAGACTTCTCAAATCGAGTTCAAAACATCAATTACTATGGCAAGGGTAAAAGAACTTTTCGGAATCCTGAAGTATCTTACTCTCTCATTATAGGAGGATTATTGGAAAATATGTATTGGATTTTTGTTACAAATGCTATTTTGACTCCCTTGGTTACGATTTTCGACCCAGTTTATCTTTGGAAACGCTTCAAAATCTTCTTGATGGAGCGTCAGGAAGAGAAGGGCGTCAAGAATAAACTCACTCAAATCCAAGCTAATGGGTATTTCTTCACTAAAATTTTCATCTTATTTCATTAGACTTTATGAAGGGCCAAATATGGACTTACCAAAGAGATATGCTATGGTGATTAAATTTGTTCTCTTGGCGACATTCTACGCTCCAGCCATTCCTTTTGCTTTGATCTATACCGTTATTGGACTTGGTTTATGGTATTGGGCAAACAAGGTAGTTTTACTGATATGATTTGAGAATAATGAGTTGACAGTATATGCTGTTGAGAAAGATGGTGACACCAACGCCAATCAATACGGATTTAACAGATACTATGGTGAGCTATTTAGAAGGGGCTAAAGGAGCTTTTGCGGTAAATACGAGGAATTGATTGAAAAGGCTCATTATTGGTTAGGTTGGAAATTTGTTGTATGTGTACACATTGAAGAACAAAGCAGATGAGCTGGCATTTACAAATAAAGGACTGATATGGATCACGTTAATTATTGGCTTATTGCACTTTTTCTTACCAATGAGTTTCATCAATGAAAAACTGTTTCCGACTGAGAAAAAAACTAATAAAGTCCAAAATTTCCAAAAAGCTCGTCTTGATTTCTTCACTGTAATATTATGAGAGATAAAAAAGAATTTTACTTTGGCTAGGATTATGATATTGAGAATCCAATAACACATGAAAAGGCTGCAAATGAGCTTAAAACGCTTAAGCAAGCCGCTAACTCGAAGAGACGTACTAGAAAAAGTAATATCTTTCCTCTTAAAGAGATCTGTTAATGAAAAAAATAGTTAGTGATTTTCTGCATTCGCCTACAATCGATTCACCAACAGAATATTCAAATATGCTTTCAATCGGAAAGCCCAGAGAGCGGAGAGAAAGTGCAAATGAAGATGAGGGTGAAGTTGATTTTGATTTCTTGAAAGTCTATGCTGCAAGAATCCACGGTTCACAGTTCACGACTCCTGCAAGAAAATCAAAGGTTATTTTTGGGTAAAGATCTTTTTTCTTAAAGAGAATTAATATGAATCTTTTAGAATGTTACCAAGAGCGATGAGCAAGTTTAAGAGAACAATACATGAAAAGCGGACAATAGTGGGAAATGATGGAAATCTGAGTATTTCGAGTCTACAGCAAGAGCGAAGTCATAGCAATGCTCAAATGCTTGAGGTCAGCAAATTTAAGCCTTTACAAGAGCTGTCAAATCAAGCAATGGAAGATATTTTAAAAGCAAGAGAAGAAGAATTAGATCAAAATGCTCAGGAACAAGAGCAGGGAAATAATGCTGAGATCAAGGTTGAGAATCAGGAAAATCAGGTGAAACATCCTACTGAAAGTGAACCTGAATCGGTAAAAGAGAAGAAACGAATAAAATTAAATGACGCGCTATATCATTTGGGAATTGATGTGAGTCCAGAAACTGACCAAGAGGAAACAGAATTCCGTGATTAATAATATTAGGAATTCTTTGGTTGTTGGAGGAGAAAAATTTTATGAGTGGCTTTTAAAGAGAAAAATCTTTAAAAATGAATGAATATAGAGATGATGAGAGTATACTTTGTGTGTGATGATTTTTATTTGTAAAAAATTTTTAATGAAAATGTCTGAAATTCGATTATAAATATTTTTATTTTGCGTTGAGTTTCTCTCTTTCTTGTCTAAATAAAGAAAATCGTTTTCTTGCCTTTCGAGGGAATTACTTTTTTCGAAACATTAATTGATTTTCCGCAATATATTTTTCATTCAAAACTTCAGAATCATGGGGAAGAATGTCAAATCAAGACATTCTTGAAGCAAAAACTCAATCTTTGGGGCTGAAGATTTTTTAAAAAAATTTTTTCATCTATTTTTTTGTTGAAAATTTCAGTAAATTTTTGTTTATGAGAAAATTTTTGAATGCATTTCGATTTTTGACTTGCAAAAAATTTTTTGATGCTGAATACCAGAGAGAGAGTGGACTGTAAATAAGAGAGAAAAGACTTCCTCTCATCTGAATTTTCCCATTTTATAGCAGGATGATAGAATTTCATAGAGACTCTCTCAAGGGTAGTCTTTTGAAAAGGAAAATTTCTTCACATCTAATGGTCGAAAATCTGCGTTGCTTCAATTTTATGAGAGAAAAACTCGTACCAAAGTGATGAAATTTCAATTTCGAGCCTGTTTTCAATAGAAACTCTTTCATTATCAATTTCTTTGACTCAAAAGCTCGAAGGAAGTCTAAATATGAGAATTGAAGCCTGTATCCGATACGCTTTGGGTTTTGTGGTCAACGGGACCCAGGGCCTAAAATCTATTTCACCATTTGATCAAAAGCAAAACATCAGCAGATTTTAAGACGAATAAAAAAATAATCACTTTTTTGCTTTTAAAAAGAAAAAATCCGAGAGCAGATTAAACGTAAAAAAACCTCGTTCCATCTCATGCATTACCATTAATTCTTCTTTTCTCAGTTCTCCTCTTCCTTAAAAACCCTTCAACCTTTCAAATCCAGCCTGTTCTTAAATCTGGTTTTTCCGAGTTGAACAGTTTTTCGAAAAACCATCAAAAAATCATTATTATTAAAATAGTGAAGCCACAAAAAATTAAGCTTCAAACTATCGATTTTTTTACTGAATAAACGCATCTTCCTTTTGTTTAAAACCTGTTAAAAAACAATAAAAATCCTTTCCAATTATCAACCATATGAGAAGGTAAAGGCCCTTTACTATTGTTCTAAATCGCTCATCTCCTTTAGCATCATTTTACCTATCTCACCTTGTTCAGAAACCTCAATCCCATTTGTTGGGACTCTCCAAGAGAAAGATGACACTGGTATTTCATTATTTCTACGCCTTTCTCACATCATCTTTAGCAGGATATAACCACTACAAGATCCCCGCAGACCTCGCCGAAGCCAAGAAACATGGGGTAAGCCCTGGATGGTCCGATAATATCTCACAGAAGTCATATAGAATGCAAAGAAAGTGTATTATTATGAGGCAAATGTGTTTGTTAATATGGACGAAGATGCTGAAATCTGCCAATGTTGTGGTCTAAAGGTAGCTATCTTCCAAAGAAAAGCTCTCTAATCTATATAGGAAGGGAAGCAGATTCCATTATCAGCGGGAGTGGATCAGCTTTCACATCTCGGAAGTGGATATCCATTGTATTTCAAGTTCATAATCTATTGTATAAAATTGCTTGTGATTATGATGATTACAAGCGGGCTGTACAATTTGATTTCGAATATTGCAGAAGGAGATTGTAGTTCAGCAATGGAGACAACAGAAAGGGTCTATTGTTTGAAAGGATATATCATATCATTTTCTTTATCCAATAAAAGAGACAATCCGAGCCTTTTGCAAGTCCAATTGGTGTTGAATTTGTTGACTGTGATAATAATTATGGTGTTTTTTCATGTGCTGAGATATCATTTCAGGAAGATGGAGATAGAGGCTGATATGATGACATTGACTCCTTCTGATTTTACTATTGAAATTCAAAATATTTCAAGAACGGCGACGAATAAGGAGATTGAAGAGTGGATAATGAAGTTTGGGAATGAGAAACAGCCGTTGAATATCAAGAGAATTGTGAGAACTTATGACATAAATAAGTATGTCAAGCTTGTAAATAAAAAGAAAGCACTAGAAGTCAAAAAAGCACAGTTAAATTGCAGTCAAAATGGAGAGGTTTGTCAAGGAAAGAAGGAGAAGATTGATTTGGAGTTGGAGAAAGTGTCAACAGAGATTAAAGAAATGAAGGACTCTGGCACGCTACAAAAGTGTCCAGTAGTTTATATCACTTTTGAGACTCCTCAAGGTATTGAAAGATTTTATTTAACTGGATGTGTTAATAATAATAGAAGCTCAATATGTGCAAAAGAAATTTCAACAATCCTTTACAAAAGAGTTTTTACATCGATTTATTCCGTCGCCAGAAGACGATTCGTTGAAATTTCAAGAAAAGACAGTCGAAGTGAGAAGAGCGCCAGAACCAACAGATATCCTCTGGAATAATTTAAACTACAGTTCTTCGAGCAGATTCAAAGCAAGACTAGTTTCCTTTGTGATAACTCTGTTGATTATTGCATTTTGTTTTGCTGTCATTATTGTGATCAATTGGGCTCAGGTACCAAGAATTAAGAAGAAAATTATTTGATACGATAATTGATTAGGAACAAATAGCAGATAAATATGGAAGACATTCAGGTATTGTTCAATGGCTTTCTTTCCTGGCTTCTCTCATTATTGTTGGAACCAATTATATCCTTGTTATTATCACTGAATTTATCGCCAAGTAAGAGGGATTTTTGGGTGGGGTCTGAATGATTCTTCATAGATATGAGAAACATATGACATATACACATTATTTGAAGGGTGTTGCAGAAAAAGTTGCAATTGTAAGGAAGTGTCTTTTATTTTATGATGGCTTATTTTCTCGGTAAAGTCTCAATTTTTGAATACAGCTTTGAGTAATCTATTGGCGAAATTGATCCTTGCAAAATACAGTTCTTTTGCTAATAAGGTCTTGAACCTTAATTTTTATGGAGATGGTAAAAAGAAACTCCTCATTGAGAAATTTATAACTTTTTCTAGGTGGATTATTGGAGAATGTGTATTGGATTTTTCTCTTAAACGTCTTTTTATTGCCATTATTCACATTGATCAATCCCCTTTATTTATATAAGCTTGGAAAAAGGGCCTATATAGAGAGAAAAGAGAAGAAAGGCGAGAAAAACAACATGACACAAATGGAAGCAAACAAATTATATGAAGGTCCAAATATTGACATGCCAAAGAAATATTCTGGAATTATTCGACTGATGCTCTTTGCGACTTTCTATGCTCCGGCAATTCCTTTTGCTTTGATTTTTACACTTTTGGGACTGACTTTATGGTACTGGGCTGATAAGGTAAAATTTTGAAGGGGAAATGTGAAGGATTTATATGGTAATAGTATACGTTATTGAGAAGAATAGCATTGCCAAAATCAGTGAATAATGTTTTGGCGGACTCGATGGTGGAATATCTTGAATGGGCGGCTGGAACTTTTGCTGTAATACTTTTTATATTGGAATAAATTCTCAGGTTTCTCATAGATTGGAAATGTAATTTATACATATACGCTGAAAAATAGCTTTGGAGACCCAGCTTTTACAGGCCCATGTAAGGCGCTAGCATGGATTACACTTGGAATTAGTTTGTTTCATATCTATTTCCCAATGCAGTCTTTGAATAAAAAAGTGTTTGCTGTGAAGGTTGATAGTGCTGAAACTGAAACGTTCGATTTCGCTAGAATCAATTTTACAACTGTAAGTGCTGAGAATCCTTTTGGTGGGAAAGAAAGAGAGAAATAGGAAATCAGGGGAGAATTTTTTTTCAAAAGAAATTGGCAAAATTTTTTCTTATTTAAAAAATTTTTTTTTCCTTAAACTTTGAAATAGGATTATGATGTGGAGAACCCATTGACACATAAAAAAGCATTAGAAGAGCATATAGAAAGGAGAAATGAGAGTTCTCCCAAATTCCGAAGAAAGAGAGCCAACACTATAAATGCCAAGACACTTGTTAACTTCGATTCTCTCGATAATTATGCTCAAAGAATCCAACGAAATCAAGCCACTCCTTCATTTACTCAACAAATAATGTAAAATTGTTGAATAATAGACCTTGTTTTATTGTTCTTAGAAAGAAGACTCTTCCAAAAATTGTGAAAAGATTTTTGAAAAGGGACACAGTTTCAAGCGATAAAACAATGGATTCCAAGGATCACAATGAGGAGACTGGCCAAGGACTCAATGGCTCAAAATCAAAGCTATTTCACCACCACAGACATACACATACGCTTATTGATTGTCAGAGTCAAGAACTTAATATTAAGAAAGAAGACACTTCAAAAATTGAAGAAAATAATCAAGTTACACAAGAGAAATCATTTGGACAGATTAAACCAACAGAAGCTGCTGCAACTTGGAATCTCCTTTTCCCTGAAGAGAATCCTGATGTTGGAGGATCTGTGAAGGTTGATTTCAGTTTAAAATCGAGAGAGATGGATTTTCAGTCAGAATAAATAATTAAAAAATGAAACGTTTTTGCTATTAATAAAAATAAACTCAAAGGAGGGTTAAGTTTGTCCCTTGACCTTTTGAAGGTTACATATTTAATATTTATCGTCCTCGTATTTAATTTTTCAGCTTATTTATATTCATTATCATTCTTACTGTGAGAGAGGGTCTCAAGGGATCCCCTCTAGAAACATTTTTTTTATAAGAGAAATTTTTATTGAAGAAATCTCACGTAAAACATGTCTTTTCCCCTAAAAACATTCAGTTTTATCTCAGTGATTCCTCATTCTGATTGAAGTGACACGAAAGAGCATAAAAGAAGTTAAAGGGGGAAAAGTTGTCAGCACTCTTTTGACCCTTTTCTATTCAATACGAGAGATTTTGATCAAGAAAAGCAACGAAAACATAAGAATGTGACGATTTTATTCAGGAAAACAAGAAGGTTTAAGCCAGAAAATTAGCTGAGTCGCCATCAATGAGAAAAAATAAACTCAAGGCTAAACTTTGTGGTTGCTGAAAAATAAAAATTAATTCAGCCCAAAAATAGTAGTCCGATGACTGCAACTTTCAATTTTTAATCGTTCTCAAAACCTTTTAACTCTCAAATTTTTGAGCCTTAATTTCCTAAAGATCATTCTATTTGGGCCTCATGTGCGATATAAAAGGAGACATGTTGATTTGAAGTGACTGGGGAGAAGATAAGGACCTATTTAGTGAGAAAAGTTGAAGTTTTAACTACAAAGCTCTGAGGAGATGAGGTTAAAAGATTACCTAGAAAGTTTCAGAGATGATTATCTAGGTTGAGAAAGTGAAAGAAAAATTCTTGAATAAAAGTGTGGACCAGAATGTTCAGGTTATCGAGTTTATTAAGTCTGATGTCAAGGTTTAACATTATCACACGTCAAATTAGCTAATGAAGGGATCAATTTCGTTCTCAGTCTCGTTGAAAGAATACTGATGCCTCTTTCTTTTCAGAAAGGGAGAAGGCCTTTAGTTTTGAGTCATTCGAGGAGGACTTCTGAAGAAGTCTGAGGGTTGTGTTTCTGTGAGATTTATGGAGGCGAGAAGTTTATAATCTTGAAAGAGCACTCGAGCGTTTTTTTCTTTAGAAAGATTGCTCTTTATGAAGACTGTTCAAATTTTTCGTCTTTGTAAATGGTTTTTTGGGGGTTTGAAACAGAAATAGAATCATCTAAAAATTTAATCTCCTCAAAAACTGAGACAGAAAGAACTACTTTGAGTGAATCTTGGAGAAACACCCTCGTGGATCTCATAGAAAAGCTTGAGAACAATATTTCATAGGCTTCTGTGCCAACAATTTTAGATCAGAATCAAGCTTCGTAGTTGATTCTGACGGCATATAGTTGATTCTGATTGATTAGAAAAACCAAATATTTTAAGGCAAGTTGATCAGCTGGAACTAAGAATAAAACACGGCACTCTCAAATTCATCTCTCCTCTTTCATGCTGCATAAGAAAGCGCCCTTCTATCAACACCCCTGTGGCTCATAAAACCTCTCTTTAGAAGCATTTTTCCTGCCTATGAAAATTTCGCACCTAACCAGTAATGATTCTCATTCGTTCAAGGCTTTGATTAAAAATGAAACTGATGAAATTTTTCCCTCTTAATAAATTCACTACGAAGAGAGCCCTTAAACTGGAGCATCGACTGCATAGAGAGACTCAGAATGTGAGCTTCTTTGACTTGAGGGAGGGTTTAGAGCCACTTTTAAGGAGCGAAAAAATCGAAAGAGTTTTTCTCTGAGATTGTGGTTAAAAATAAGAAGATGCTGGTTTCCCAGTACGATATGCATTAATTTTAATGAATTTAAAGTGTGACATTCCAAAGCAAAACTATAATCAACCCCCAAATTAAACTTTAGATTTCAGAAATGAAAAACCATCGAACGTAATCCCCTTTACTCGAATTCTTTCCTCTAACCTTCTTAGTGTTGCTCCTGGTGACGCCACTCTTGATGTTGATGAACCCCTTGTTCAACCTAAACAAATCCCACTTCAACAAGCCGAAGAGAGTAATTCAATTTCCTCATGAATGATTCTCATGAACCTTGTTAGACTATGACTACTATAAAGTCCCTGCTGACATTGAAAAGGCCAAGAAACACGGAGTAAGGCGTTTCTAGCTTGTGAAATTAACGCGTTTTTAGAGAGCAAAGAGAGTTTATTGTGATTCTCAAGATGCTGATGATACTGATATGTGCGCTTGCTGTGGCTTTAAGGTAAAGATCATTTCTCAGGCTTGCCTAACATTCTAAAGAAAGGAAAATTGCTCCCACTAACGGCACCATTGACAGAGCTTTATCATTTAGGAAGTGGATATCCATTGTATTTCAGATTTATCAGATATACAATTGGAATGTTGGTCACCATGTTTATCGTGAGCGGAATCTACAATTTGATTTCGAATGTGGCTGAAGGAGACTGCACAAGTCAAGACTTAGCACGTGATGAGGAAGCGTACTGCGTGAAAGGATATATTCTTTCATTTGCTTTGCCAAACAAGAAAGATGATAAGAAACTCTTGACAGTTCAATTGGCTCTCAATTTTGTGACTGTTATTGCCATTATGATCTTCTTCCATCTTTTGAGATTCAGATTCAGAAAAATGAAGGCTGATGCTGATCAAAAGACTGTCACTCCTTCGGATTACACATTGGAACTCAGGAATATTCCCCTTGAAGCCAGCAGCCAAGATATTGAGAAATGGATCAAAGAAATAGCCTCAGACGATCCTAACCTCAAGGTTGAAAGAATCATCAGAATCTATGCTATTCATGATTACATCAAACTGTTCAAGCTGAAATCCTCGTTAAAGGTGAAGAGGAACAGATTGGAGGCTGAGAACGATCCAAATAAGGAAGAAGAAAGAAGAAAAGTTGCACAACAAGTCAAAGAAGTTGATGATAAGATGGACAGCTTAAAAGATCCCGCAAATAAAATGGCCACCCTTGACAAATGTCCCATTGTCTTTGTGACCTTTGA
>Ga0182738_1007186_pt1 | contig 11370 bp, 3 predicted proteins | sample eDN5th30CBELigMG_FD_128876 | JGI IMG/M metagenome (GOLD analysis project Ga0182738, IMG submission 128876) | Enriched Miracle-Growth compost microbial communities from Emeryville, California, USA - eDNA 5th pass 30_C BE-Lig MG (version 2)... ...
AGAATCTTGTCAAAGGAAAGCCTGAACTTTCTCTCGAAGAACTTTTTAAGTGACTCCCGTTTTTGAAGGTTTTCTTTTTGTTTGAGGAATTTTCATATGCTCTCTGTATTTGAGAAAACAATCTTTTTATCAAGTCCTTCCATCTTGACAAATGATTTTGAGCAAGAAAGTGATCCTTTAAATTTTAGGATGGCATCCATCCTTTTGATTCGTCCCTTTTAGTTTTTATTGGTTTTCTAGAAATTATCATTTTCCTGGACAATTTTTCTGAAAAGGACTTTTATCTGAGAGAAAGACGAGAATAGTAAGTTAGAAGATACCACTTTACTTCTGTCTGTAAATGAGCAGATTCTTTACGAATCCATTTGACAATGAAGATTTGATCAGGGGAACATTCTTTTTGCAGTTTTTATTTGATAAGTCTCGACTCTTTTTCTTGAAATCATAAACACCTTTGTATTTGGAAAATCAACTCAACAATTTTCTTAAGCTAATCCATTAAATCGATTCAACAAAAAACTGTGCTTTTCTTGTCAAATAATGATGTGAAATTTTCTTCATTTCACCGAAGTAAAATGTCCGATTGATCTAGATGTAAAAAGCATAAGATAAAAATTTTAAAGGTGGTATTTTTTCATTTTGTTAGAGACTTGATCTTCTTTGCTTTTCTGATGAGCATATTCTATTCATTTTCTGGGTTCGAAAAGCTGTTTTTTTTAGAAAATAATATTTTCCTTGATCTTCCAATTTTTAAGAGGCCACTTTGAAAGTTCTTTTGAGTTCAATTTCCCTTCATTTCTTCCCTTGCAGTTCTTGATAAAATTTTCAATGAAGCTTTTATGATCAAATTCTGGTTGATTGAAGCTTTTTCAGGCCAAAGAACTATTTATTCCTCCTTTTTTTTAGATGTTGAAAGTATTCTTTGGAAGAGAGATTCGAAATACATCATTATGCGTAACACTGATCAGATTTTTTCTTCTTATCCGTCTCAATGATTCTTATTTTTTCTTGAAGAAGATTCATCTCAATTTTTTCTTCAAGAATCTCCATTGCAGCTTTTTTATTGAGAAATTTCTCTTGTTGAATTATTGTCATGATTCATGAAAATTCTTTTCAGCCCAGCCGCCTTATGAATTTGATTTAAAATATCGGGAGTGCTGTGTTACAAAACAGTTGTTTATTGTGTCGATTTTCTCAGAAAAGGAGAGGCTTTGAGGATTTTATTGAAAAAAAATCTGTGGTAGATATTTCAATTAAAATTTTTCAGTGTGAGAATCTGAAAGTCTAAAAATTTTTAGCAGTTAAAAAATGGTGCTTGTTTGGTCTTGAATCTTGCTATTAACAAAAATTGAAAAGGGACAGCAGCTGCATCCATATTGAAAGGTGGCAAAATATGGTAGCAAATCGCCCTTTCAAAATCCTTCGTCCGATTCGTTCTAATGAGCTCAAGCCCACTTAGTTGGAATATTCCAGCTTGTATATTCTACTTTTCTATTTGTTGGATTTGGATTTTTCAATAAGTTTCAAATCTTGAAGAAGATGATTAGTCCTTCAGTTTGGATACAAAGATTTTTTCTCAAGCTATGAGATCCAAAAAGATGTTTCTATTGTTCGAATTTAAATAGCAAGTTCAGTCAAAAATGAGCTTGTATTCTCTTGTTTGCAAGAGATGAAGTATTGAGACCTAATCATTTGGAAATCAAATCAGAATCTGAACTTTTTGCATGGCAGACGTGTATCAAAATTTGCGAGGGCTTTCCTTTTTCTGATTAGAGGATCTTTCTTTCAGATCTACTCACGTTCCTCTGGCGAACTATTTTGTTCGGCTGCTTTGAGAACAGCGATAAGTTGAGGCATTTCTTCTCTTCATTGATTTTCAGGGTTTTTGCAAGAGAAGTGCAAAGCTATTTTGATGAGACGAAGTCTTTGTATTTTCTTCTCTGTAGATTTGGTTGTGATAATGCGACTATCTCTGAAGCTTTTTCTCTAATTTTTCAAAAGGAACTGTTTTCTTATTTTCTTGCTAGTTCTAATTGAACCAAAATATTGTGAATTCCAATATAAATTGATGGCTGCTTGGTGTTTCTTAGCTCCAATAAAGAGCGTATTTTGAGATAATTGTCATGGAATAGACACTCAAGGTTTTATTCAATTCTTTTCAACTGTTCTCGCAATGCTATTTGAGAGTTCCAGAGTGGATATTTCTTGCTTTGGGAAATTATTTTCTTTCGAATAACAGCGAGTCTATCACTCATAAGCTTTACCCCCAGAAAGCTCTTTCAGCTTTTTCCATAAGTCCTTTGATGTCGTTGTTTGAATTTGATCAAACTAAAATGACGTTCGCAAGTCTAAAGAGAAGCAAGCAGTCTTGATTAATTATTCTGTGTTGCAGTCTCATATAGCTCAGATGAATTTCCTCTTTGGATTTATTTTTTTCTGTGCAATAAGAATCAAGAAAAATTTTTTTTGCTTTCTCTTTCTCTCATCCCAATGATGCTGAAGGAGGCAAGTGAATCCAGCTGCTCGGAATTTTATTTTATTTGGAATCCAATGGGTTCACCAGGCTTGACTTGACTCCTCTGGAAAATTGGCTCATATTTCTTCTGATAAAATCAGAAGCAATTGAACTGAAGGTAAAGAGATATTTTTGAATGGCCATTTTAATTGAGCTTTGTTTGATTTTTCTTTTCTGGAAAGCGCTCGGAGATCATTTATTTTCAAAGGAAATACAAGAATTTTCAAATGAAGCCCAAAGCAGAAATATTTGATCTTGCCAAGTTTCATTCATTCATTCACCACAAAAGAAATTTTTCAATGGAAATTTTAGGCTCTATTTTCAATCTTCCAAGACTTGATCGTCATTTTTCATTGCCTGGGATCATGCTGAATTTTTGTGATGGATATATTCCAAAGTTGCCGAAGAAAATGCAGGTTTAAATTGCTAGGACATTGACCATTTGCTTGAAGCATTCAACATATTTATCTTAAATTATCTGAAGTACTAAGCAACCTTTTATCTCAGAAATCACTGCTCTTTTTTAGTCTTTTTAAATTCTTTGAATCAAAATTTCAATCAAGTAATTTTGTGGATTCTGCTATTCGACGATTGAGAAATAATGATTTTATTTGATTTGCCACGAAAAGCTATCTTTATTACATTATTCTTTGGGTTTAAAATTGAAAAAAAAACTGGGGTTCAATTTCGGTTTGAGTGAATTTCTGACCTCAGTGCTGAATCAAATAAGAAAGGGAGGAAAAAATGGCTCTTATTTCATTTAAATCAGATTTAAGCTGGAAAGTCTTCATGACTGAAACAAACTTTGGATCTGTTTGCAACCTTTTTGTTCTTTATATCTTGGACTTTTGATTGGAGCAGGTGCCTATTAAATTAGTTTTTCTTTCTGGCTCGGTTTTGTGTTGGAAGAAAGCGAAGTCAGGAACCTCAGAGAAAAGTCTTTCTTTTGGAGAACCCTTTATGTTCATTCTTCTGAAGATTTTTGTGTGGAAAATAATCATTGATCGTGTTTTATTTCAATCTTGCAAAATTTTCTGAAGGTTCTTTTGGATGTTTGAAATCTCTCCTTGGATCAACTTGATATTGTCCTTTGCTCAATGGGAGCAACTTTCATAAATCTTTTCTCAGGATAGTTTATGACCGAATTCAATATAGTTTCAAATTTTTGCCAGAAAGCTTAGGATTCAAAATAACGATTTCCACTTGAAATATGTATTAAGAGAATCTGCGATGACAGTTTTGAGCTTTTTCCATTAATTCAGAAAATAAGCAAGTCACAGTTCGTGTTTTATTAAATCGTATAGGCAATAAAATTTATGAAAGGCTTCGAGCTGAATAGAATTTCCTTCAGATTCTTATTCTTAAGTCAGCTTTTCTTTGAAGTTCTTTTTTTGAGGAAAAGAAAAGTCATTGCTGTTTCCTTGTAACTCCATTTGGGAAGACATAGGAATTTTCACTTCTTCCTTCTCTGTAAAGAAATCTGAAGCCTCGAGTATTTTGCTAACATTATTTGAATTGTCCAAAGCATTTCCTCAAGTGAGTCTGCGACTCTTTTTTATTTTATTTGAAATCACCAATCATCTTTCAAATAACGAGGACTTCTGAAGAAGTTTTAGTTTCCATTTATGGGAAAAAATCTTGATTCTTTTTGGCTTCTCAATTAATAAAAAATTTTAATTCATTTCTAACTCCAAAAATCAATCAATATTCTTGTTCAATTTTTGATCACTTTAGATATCTTGGAATAGCCAAATGATAACCAAGCAAAAGAAAAGGTGACCTGCTCAAAGTTTTGTGAGACAGTTTTGACAGACTGCACCAAGGGACTGGAATAAAAATGATATTTCAAGAATTCGACTTCATCTAGAAACTTCGAAGCTTTTTGGAGGCATCCCACAGAGTACTTGTGAATAGTGGAGACGATCATCCATCTATTTATTAAATTGAGCTTTTCACTATTTCATCTGAGCTTTCAATCAAAATATGCACCCGTTTCCATATGGAAGCACTGAGAAAAATATTGACAAATATGGCTTTGCATTCGAATCTCGATTACTCTGGAAAGTTAAAGTCACATAGTCTCCATGTTTTTCATGTGGGAAGTAAGGAAGACAGCAATACATTCTATTTTTTCCATTGCTGAATTAAAGAGCTCACCATCCAAGAATCTATTGATGTAAATTTATTTGGTTTTTCACTTTCAGCTGCTTGCAAAAACTGCGTCTTGAAGAGACAGTTTGGCACTATTTTTTTTATCAAAAAATATTTTTAAGCTATTCAATTATTTACAGATCCATTTTGACTCGAACCGTTCTCTTTCAAAATGGCCCAAAATAAATTTTTTTTGCTCATTTGGAAGCTGAGAGTTTTGTCTCTCTTGTTTAACTCTTCTTCTGAAGTTGTTCAGGCTCTTCAATAGGGAAAAGTCGAATTTTTAAAAAGATGTTGAGATGGATATTTATTCATATCAAGGAGTTTGTAATTTTATGATCTTTTCCAATCTTTTGGCTCAAATCTGGAAAAAGAAGAAGAATGCATCTCCGAATCTAAATTGTTTGACAGTCTTTAAAGAATTTTTTGATGCTCCAATTCAAAAAAAATTTTATCGTTGTGATAGTTCATTCATTGCAAAAAGAAACCTCATGATATCTAAATGAGGGATTCTGGTAATTCTGGTATAACAACGGTGTCACAAGTTGCTTAGAATAAATCCTTCTATTCTCAATCATTTTTTTCCTTGAAGTCTGATGGAAGGCCTTCAAAATAAATCCGTCATCGGATTTTTCTTTATTGAATTGTCAATCTCCCGAAGTACAATTTTATTGGAATGAGTATTATCATCGATGAAAAGCAATAAACTGCTCTCAGAATTGATAGATTGAGCTGACTTCCGAGGTTTATAGAAAGTGAAGGAATTTATTCGATTTTTCTTTTTCAAGGAGAATTGATTTCACTCAGGATTTTCCTCCAAGAGCCTTGGCGGCGTTGAGATCATTTCAGAGGTTTAATTTATTTTTATTTTTGGAAATTAAAAAAGTGAGGCCAGAGGTTCTTTTGTTATTTACCTGGATCAAATCGTGTTGATATGAAGAAGTTTATCTTTAAGATGACAGCGAGGGACCAAGCTTCAATTACAATTTGAATTCAATGATTCTGGCTCTTTTCTTGTTGACATTATTTCCCTGAGGATTTTAACACGCTTTTCCCACAATAGACTGTCAAATGAGAAGCGTAAAAATCCTCTGATCGCTTTTCGCTGTCCAGAAATCTCTCTCCGTATTTCTTATCTTCGGCTGGAAAAACTTTTTACACAGAAGTTGACAGATTTTCCTTTAATTCTATAATTCGACCAATGACCCAATGGCCAAAATCAAAAGTAGAATTTATTGGAGTATTTCTGAAAAAATAAAGATCTTCTCGTTCTTCCAACTTGAAAGATCACATGAAGAATTTACTCTTTAAAAGGATTTCAATGTCCAATTTTTCAGATCAAAGGGTGCGCAAGTCTCATCCATTTCATCGATAGCAAATTTTCATTTTTCTGAAGGAATAAAAATGTTTCTCTGCTATTTTACCTCAAATGCTCGAACAAGCTATTATGATTTAGGTTGAACTCACAAAACGGTTATAGATGGTCTTTATTGGGGTTGCTGATGACAAAAGTCTCATATTCAAATATATTAACCTTCAATATCCTTTACCATTTAAATGATTTGGCCGGAGAAAGATCATGAAAATCCAATGTTTTCCTTGGTAACCAATATGTGTTCCTGCAGCAACAATTCGAGATAATTCTCTTGCAATTTGTTGGCTCTTTGGCGATTTAGGTAAAATGCAGTTGCTCTGCCCATATTCCAAAAAGCTAGCTTAGTGAAGGCTGATGGTATGCAACACTTTGCTTATGTGAAAATTTTTTTGTCAGCACTTCCAAACTCCAGCTGATAATAGATTTCCGTTTTTTAGAGTATGAGAGAATTCTCAAGAAATTTTAGATTTGTTGGACGATGTTGGAAGAGATTTATCAGAAATATCTCTTTTTGAAAATTGCAAGGACTCTCAAAAGACGTGGTATGGAGAACTGCAGAAGACCACTTTAAAGACTCCTTCATTTTTTGGGAAACAGAGTTATCAATTATTTCTGGCTAAACAGCTTTTTTGAATTATCTTTTAAAATTTCAAGGCAATGAAATTGAAATTTTCCTGTCAAGGTCCCAGAAGATGCGGTAAAAAATTTGCTATTTTGATTATCTTCTGTCAGAAAAATTAAAGAAATAAAAACATGAGAAGAAGAAAAAAATCAACTCCCTTATTCATGAAAGGGGAAGGCACAGGAACTTCTAACAGCTCCAATTGTCCGCATTTTTAATGATTTTTTCAAAAGTTTAATTGATGTATCGAATTTTCCTTTGATCAAGGATGCTATTTTCTTTTCAAATTGAATTGGATATCCGGGAAAATTCAACGAAGTTTTTTTTAATCAGGCATCTCTTAAATTCTCTTTTATTTGTCACATCTATGTCGGAAGAAAATATCTTCTAATCCGCCTTGCACAACTCTCCTCACCATAATAAGCTTGAGTTATCCCTCCGAGCAGTGAAACATCTGTCAGTTTTGACTCAAGATCCCAGAGACTCTCTGAGGATATGTTTCATGACTGGCAGAATCTTACACCTGACTGCAAGCCAAGCCTTTTGTATTGAGGACTCTTTTAGATTTCTCATGATGATTGAGTAGATTGAGAAAGGCCAAGCATTCAATTTTATTAATTGCTTTTGGTTCTCATGTATCAATTTTGAGAGGAAGAAATATCCATTGAGATTCATTATCAAAGAGCTTCTGGGGACTGTCTAGAAAATTTTGTTGAAAATTTTTTGGTGAAGTCTGAAAGTTTTCAAAAAAGGATTGTTGATAAATTTTTGTATGTATTGTTGCCCAGAAGTTTCAAATCAATTAACTTGGTGTCTGTGTCCAACGATGCTCTTTTTTTTCACTTTCAAGTTTTTTTCGAATTCTCTTGGCTTATTAATTGGGAGAAGTGTTTTTGTCTTTTCCCAATTGAAATGGATTTGGAATTGTTGACAAAGGTTTTCAATAGATTTATTCAATTTCCAGAATTTTTCAGTCTTATAATTTTAAAATTTTATCAAGTGAAACTTAAATTTTTTTAATGGGGGAGAAAATATTTTGATCTTCTTGAGTGATTTTCTTAAGAATAAAGTTCTTCTCATTTTTGTGATCAAAGGGAAATATTTAAATTGCCTCATTAAAACCAAATCAGAAGATCTGTTTTTCTTTGTATTTTTTGTGATTTAAAATACTTTGATTTTTTTTTAATTGAAGAGAAAAGCTGGAAACTCTCTGTCAGGAAAAAAGAAGAACTTGAAGTCAAAAAGAATTCTCAATGAAAATTTCCTGAGAACAAAACTTGGGAATAAAAGAAAATTCATGGAAAAAATTCCTCTCATGAATTTTTCAAACAAAAAAATCTGATTAAAACTTTTATGAGCCCTGAAAAAAGTAAGTCCTATGAGAAAAAAAAAATTGATTTAAAAAAATGGTCAATGGAAAAAATTATCAAAGCGCTTAGAAATGGCAAGGAAAAAAAATTATGATGACTTTCATTTTTCTCCAAGGAATTCATTTATTCTTCATAAATATTAATTTTGTTTCTTTAGATATCGAGTAAAGTAAACATTCTACCACAAAATAATTTAATTAATTTTTCTCTCACCAAAAACTTTATCAATCAAATTCAAATGAGATAAATGGCATGAGGCCCTTTCCGAACTGATTTCTCGCTTCATCTGAAATCTCTCTACATCCCCACAAACTAATCCTCAAACACCTCAGCGAAGTCAACGCCAGAACTCCACTTTTCAGATAGCCCAATCCTTCATCTGTTATGTATGGAGAATTCGTACATTTGAATGAAAAGTCTTGGAGATTTGGGAGATTTCTCAGAGCATTTTTCAAATTATTCAAGCCTTTATTTGTAATTCTATAACACTTTCCAAAATCCAGCGATAAATGTCTAAGGTATTTGAGCGAAATCCAGCCAGAAATCACGTGATTGAGCCCTTCATCAGTGATTTGATTACAGGTCGAAAAGTTCAGTGATAAATGCTGAAGATCTGCGAGGGGAATGAGGGAATTTTTAATAGAATTTAGGCCATTATCTGAGATTCTCTCACAGCCAAGAAAGTCCAGCGACAAATATTGCAAAGATTTCATAAAGGAAATACCTTGTTCTAGATGCTTTAAGCCTTGATCTGAGATCTGCGGACATATGGTGAAATTCAAAGTGAGATGCTGAACAAATCTGAAGAAGTTTAGAAAGGAGTTGAGGCCTTCATCTGATATTTTCTCACATTCGATAAGGCTCAGAGAGAGTTTTTGAAGCGATTTGTTGAAGCCGTTCGAAAGGTAAGCCAGGCCAATGTCAGAAATTTTTTTACATCTGCGGAAATTAAGCGAGAGCTTATAGATATTCTGGAAGCTTTCCTTCAGAGCTTGTAATCCTTTATCAGAAATATTGGGACATTCATTGAAATTCAGCGATAAATCTTTAATATAATTGAAGGAATTGGTAAGGTGAGCGAGCCCTTCATCTGTTAAATCTTTACATTTACCGAAGTTAAGGGCAAGAGTGTGAAGTGAAGTGAGCGGTGGGAGGAGAGTTTTGAGAGTTTTGTCGGTAATCCTGTTACAGTACTCGAAATTTAGCGATAGAGTGCGTAGTTCTGTAAGGTTATTTAGGAGGGAATCCAGGCCAGAATCCGAGATATCGCACATTGTGAAATTAAGCGAGAGGCTTTGGAGGGATTTTAGTTGGAGATCTTTGAGGGAGTGCAGGTCGGAACCTGAAAGGTCGTAGGAGTTTTCGAAGTTTAGTGAGAGCTTTTGGAGATTCGTGAGGTAATTTAGGGAGTTGGACAGCCGATTTAAATCGTCTTTTGAGAGGATGAGCTGAAGGGAAAGTTGCTTGAGGGAGGTTAATGAAGCGATTGTTTTGTGGAGGAATGAGAAGTTTTCTGGAGAATATGTACGATGTAGGGCTAAAGTGAGATTTTCGAGGGATGTGAACTGGCTGGTGCATTCGATCATGTCGAAAAATTCATCATTGGGATCGGTACGATAGGGTTCTTTCATTGAGATATTGAGGGTTGTAAGTTGAGTTAAGGTTTTGATGTCTTTCCAGAGCGGTTTTAGCTGCTGGAATTTTTCTAAAGTCTGTTTGGGGAGGTTGAGTCTCTTCAGCTCTTTGTTTGGAAGAGGATCCTTTGTTTCTTTGAATTGTATTTTATTCAACATCAGGAGATCATCTAGATTCTCCTCTCCAAAATAATGAGCCAGCACGCTAAGACTGCTTACCACGAGAGTATTTCCTCCTAATTTTATGCTCTTTATGTTGGTATTTGCGATCTCTTGGAGGAGATTTTCGTCTATTCCTGAGTTCCTTATCTCCAATTTCAGAACTCCTTTTAACGATCCTAAAAGCTTCAAACTTTTCTGTGAAGGTAATCCCTCGAGAATTACAACTCCACCTTGAGATTTTAAAGTCATATTTTCTTCGGATTTCCTTGTGATTTTCAAGCTAATTTCATAGAAAGTTCCTTCGGTAAAACGAATCTTGCTCAACTTAAAGACCGTTCCTGGCGCAAGAACCACCTCCTTTTCTTCCGCGAAACGTGAATATTGAGTCACATCTATTATTGCTTCGGTGTCATACTCACCTTGAATTACAAAAAGAACTGGAACCTTTGGTTCGTGAGGCACTTTTTTGAGGGACAATTTGGCAAAATTCATGGCGATTGTTTTCTCTTGGGAAACCGAAGTAATTCCTTTCCAAGAAAAATACTTGATTTTGTTTGGATTATACAGCCGTTCAACGTCTTCTCTTGAGATGGCAGTGCCTTTATACAGTTCCAATTTTGGCTTCACTACAATCCCAACAAGACTTTTCATAAGCCCCTGAGGTTCTTGATACCTAATTACATGTTCTCGGAGCTTAAAGGCGTTCACTAAGCACACTAAGTATGGCGCAAACATGCTAATTTCTTGCCAGTTTTCCTTTCTCAAAACCTCATTCACCCGATAACAAAGAAAACTCTCGAGAACATAAACTTTTAGTATCACTTTGAGAAAGTCTTTTAAACTCTTTGACTTGTCTCTTATAAGAGAAACAAGGCTTTTTGCCTCAGAAAGGGCTTCTTTTAGTTCTCCTGCTTTCTCTATACTCACCAAAACCTCTTGAATAACATCCTGAATTTCATCATCTCTACAATCAAGAGGGAGCTTTCTCATTCTCTGGGATAATTGATAGGCCTCTGGCGCTTTTGTAAGGAGATATTCAAGGAAATCCTGAGGAGTTCCAAAGGATTTCTCTTCTTTGGGGAGGATTTCTGGCCCAGAGATTTCCATCATAAATCGACTTTTTTCTTGTCTCCTGACTCTTCTAATTCGATTCTTGTCCTTCTTGTTCACTTGAAGCATCTTTTTGAGGTCGATTTCATAGTTGTCGTTGAGGTCAACGAGGTCTTTATGGAGGGAAAAAGCTTGTTCGATGATGAGGGAATCGGAATCTGAATAGGGTTGCCAGGAAAACTTGGAAGGGTCCTTTTCTTTCCAAGGGTCGGGAGATGGACCAGATTGCCATTGCCAGAGGGGTGAGGAGAAGGATTCTGAGGAAATTTGGGGATGATCGTTGTAGAAATCGATTGCTCTGTGTCGTTCCATATGGGGATTTGTGATAAATTTATTTATGTATGCAAGGGTTTTTGATTGAGTTCTTTTGTTGTTGATTTATTGAAGACATACAGATTAATATGAAGGAGATCTCCAGTGAAGTTCTTAAT
>Ga0182738_1007189_pt1 | contig 11366 bp, 14 predicted proteins | sample eDN5th30CBELigMG_FD_128876 | JGI IMG/M metagenome (GOLD analysis project Ga0182738, IMG submission 128876) | Enriched Miracle-Growth compost microbial communities from Emeryville, California, USA - eDNA 5th pass 30_C BE-Lig MG (version 2)... ...
CGTGCGCGGTAATGCGGTGAGCGCAGCAGTAGCCGGCGTCGTTATAGCAGTCGTGTTTTTTGTCGTGGGTGTCTATTTTTGGAATGCTAAGAATAAGCAGTCACGCCGGATAAAAACAGAATCAGTCGACGATCTTTAGGCGCGAAGAGCTATTCTCGTTACGAGGAAGAATCTCTCGGTGAATGGCGCCCGCTCCGGTTCGCCGGGGCGGGCTTTTCTGCGTTTGGGCGTCCGGTTAGGGGTGGGAAGCTGACTGGCGGATAGTGTCCGAAATCGCAAATTAGCAGACACGCATGGCTCAAGTTTGCATTACTCGCTCGATTAGAGTGCGGCGAGCTCGTTGTAGAGCAGCGCGTTCAGCTTGAGGCTGGTGCGAACGAAGGCATCGGCGAGCTCGTTCACCTCAGGTATGCTCCACTCGTGCCCGCCCCGGAACAATCGCTGATCGCCGTTCAGAGCCGTCGCCGGCTTGCCGTGCAACAGCCCATTGCGATCCTCGACCAGGGCTTTGAACTCGTCGGCAGGTTCCGCTATCGCCCCCCGTAGGACAGGGTCAGTTACTGCTGCCACCATCTTGACCAAGTCGCTAGCGATCTTCCCTGCAGTCTTTCGCCGCGGCTCGATGGTGGCGATATAGCCAGGCTCCAGTCGCTCGCAGCAGTAGGAAGCGTTCCATTCAAGGCGTGCGAACGCCACGATCGCAAGGCCCAACGCGTGCAAATAGGGATCGTCGATCGGGATCCGCAGTCGCTCATCGGTCATTCGACACCCTCCTATACGTCATGCCGCCACGCCAGTCGCTCAGCGCGCCCGACTGGCAGCTTTCCAGCAACAGCAGGAAAAAGCCGCCATCGACGTAAGCGATGCTGCAACAGAATTGATAGTTCTGTTGCAGCATAAATGGTGCGGGGGCGGGGAATCGAACCCCGCCTGAGGGCTCTTCTGCCAGTCTTATACAGGCCGATCCTCGAACACTCTCGCTTGCATCGGTCGGATTTCCTGCCAAGCCCGCAGCACCTCAATCCTCACCATGCACTTCCGAAATGTATGCATAGCCATCTCCCAAGCCAGATTGGTTGCAAGTGAAGCAAGCAGAGGCAGGTATCCGACCCATGCAGCGATAGCCATCCAGATCACGACCTGAAGACCTACGGCGAAGCTGGTAAGGTATTTATACGCAAGCCCGTCTTGATCGGCAAACCTCTGCGATTTGAAACAGGATCGTAGTATTCTGTTTCACGACGCGAATGTCCGCTTCAAAGCATGGGCGGCGGCTTCCTTATCGGCCGCAATGAGGTCGAGCCTTCACTCCATATCCGGCACTTCACCGGCCATGAACAGTGTCACCGGCTCGCCATATTCGCCCAGCGCGGGATTGGCTTCCCGGCTCCACGCGATCACGCCGGCATGCTTTGATGCCAGCGCCTGAGCTGTTCGGATCGCGACCGGCTTTTCAAGCTTAGGCAGACATCCGTGCAGCGGCGGATAATCGGTCTCGCGCGCGTTTGTAACTCAGTTCAGCTTTTCGGATTTCGCGGAGCGCGTCACTGGCTTCGACGTAGGCCATTTCGAGAATGTACGTCAGAAACTCGTTGCCGGGCCTGTTGTTCATGTCACGCAACTCACGCAGCATTGCTTGAGAATACTCGAGCGTATCGCGTCTGATCGTGTTCATGCCTTACCCTCCGCCTATTCAAATAATGCAACCGATGTGGTTGCCTCTTTCCTCACGCGGCCTCCAACCGATGCGTGAGAATGGTTGTTATCATCGCTGTCTCGCAGCGACGCAGAAGGGGTAGAAGAGTTGATCTAACTCAAGTCGCAATCTGCATAACTTATGTTAAGAGAGGGCAACAGAAGTTAGCCATCTCCAATTTTCATTGTGGAATGCTATGGCAAAGAACGACAAGCCCCCGCTTCCCGAATCTATTGTTAAACAGATTCTAGATGAGATGGAGGGCCAGGCAAGTGGACCATTTGCCAACTATGAATTGGGCCTGGAGGATCGCCAGATCAACTGGCTTGGCGATTTCATCGTCAGGAAACACGGCGATAAGGCCGAACAAATGGCGATGCGCTACTGTAACGATCTAAAACAGAGTGAATTTGCCAAGCGCGTTCTGGCCGCTGTCCGTGAAAGGCTCGGTGCCAGGCATTAGCGAGATTTTTGACGTTCGCCTTGGGGCTATAGCGGGTTCAAAGGTCCGATCAGGCCCGAATGGTCGGCGCCGTTTCTTGTCGAGTTGACCTCCCGGCCGACGCGGTGAAACTGCAGGTCGCCGTCGAGATCCTGTTTCAGAAGGTTTTTAGCTTCGGCAACCGATGTGGCAGGGTCGAGCCACGCATCGTATCCATCCGGTGCCAGGATGATCGGCTGCCGGTCGTGAAGTTGCCGCATCGGCTCCTGTGCAGCCGCGGTGAGGATCGTGCAGCTGGTGATATCCAGTGCAGAATTGTACGCCCACAAGCCGGCGAAGCTGAATGGCTGATCTCCGGGAAGGTGGATAAACCAAGGATCCTTGCCGCCGTCTTCGGCATTCTTCGTCCATTCATAGAAGCCGTCGGCCGGTATCAGACAGCGCTTTTCCTTGAACGCATCTCGAAAGGCAGGCTTGTCGGCCGCATCCTCTGAGCGCGCATTGAATGTCGGAAACTTGGGACGTTCGTTGGCCCAAAACGGTGTCAGCCACCAGATGCCGGTTCGCACGCGCTGGAAGCCTCCGTCGCCTGCCGTGACGAACAGCACCTCTTCGGTCGGCGCGATGTTGTAGCGAGCTTCCGTGTTGCGACCGCGCTCGGAATCGGTCAGCCGGTACATCCGGTGGATGTCCGGCCAGGTATGAAATCGTGTAAAGCGCCCACACATTCGGCTTCTCGCTCCGGTTTCATCCGGCCAACATTAGCACGCTGTGACGTTTTAATCGCGGAGGATGGCCGGGACCTTCAGCGGGCCACTCTCCAGCAGACGCGTCCAGACGCCTGATCGTTGCCACCAGCCGCGGCGGCCGCCCTCACGATCTGTGTCCGGGTTAAACAACTCGCCGCCAAAATACGACTGGAACAATTCGGCATCCTCGCGCTTCGCAAAGCAATGCAGCCGCATGTCCTGATAGCGTTTGTCCGGCCAGACCGCCTGAACCCTGCGGGTTTGAAAGGGCAGGGCGTGGTCGCGACAAAAGGAGGCTATGAGAGTGAAGTTGTGGTCGCAGCACATGTCGTCGGGGAGGGCGATCTGGTGGGGCCACTCCCGGTCGATCCTCGTTGGTGAGGGTGTGTATGATGCACGTGGTGCCATGCCTGCTGAACCTTTGGCCAGGCGGGTTCTCTGCCATGTCCCACTTGTCGAAGCAATGGATTTGTTCTTAATTCGTTCTCGTCGGAGATGAACACCTGGGCTTGCATAGAGGCCCGGGTCATTCAGCCATGCAGGACACCGCGGCGACGTCGTTGCGAGCGCGGGAGCCAGCGCGCAGGCTGATTGGCGCATGCCGCCACAGCAATCGTGGCAATCGCGGCGATTGTGTCCGCATCGACTTGCGAGCGGCTTCTGTCATACCCAAGCATCATATATGCGACCCATATCGGTATCGGAGCCGGAAATCCTTTTCGGGTGACGCCAGTTTCCAGCGCTCGGATCGTATCGACATTCAGCCCGAGTTTTGTAGCCGCCGCGTTCAGGGAGCCCAAATTCCTTGCCCGCCAAGCGCGAAACTCCTCGGGCGAGGGGATTTCGACGGCCGGCTTCGGGGTGTAGTGGCCGTGCTCAATGGTGTCGCGGACTTGGGCGGCTCTGTCAGGTGAGGCGATTCCTTCTTTTCTCCAGCGCGAAACGGCCGGCCGCGACACTCCGAGCGCCGCCGCAAGTTTCGATGGCCAATGAGGTCCGAATCTGTCGATAGCGAGCCGTTCAAGCTCATCCGGTGGCAGGCTTGTGTTATCCATCTCCACTGCAGCAGTTCGCGCAGAACGCCTCCCATTCGTCCGGCATCATATCACCTTTCAGGCTGTTGCAGTGCCGGCAGGACAAGACGAGATTGTCTCTCCCATTGCCTCCGCCTTTCGATAACGGGACGACGTGGTCTACCGTCGCATCGAAATCGTTCTTTGGAACCCATGGAAGGACCGATGGCATTTTGGTTTGCCGGTTGCACCAGTGACAAATTCCATGCCCCACCTCGTAGTAGAGATAACGAAGCGCGCCATGTGTGCTATACCTTCGATCGCCCATCCCACACCAAGGTCGAGTATAGTCACAAACGGAGAAGCCCCACGCAAGCGTGAGGCTTCCCACAGTTCAGAAAACGCGCACCAGTCGGACGCAAGAGAATCAAAGCATAAGCGACTGGTGTCCGCAAGAGCCGAATACAAAAAAGCGCCCGCCGGAGCGAGCGCCTTATTTGGTGCGATCTGAGCGCTTGTTAACCGGTTCCCGCAGGAGCCGGCAACCAAGAAACCTCTTCAGTCACGCCATATTTATATCAGGCCGAACCGTTTTCGGCAACAGGCCAGTCCGCTGGCCGGTATCCAGCCTCATAGGCTCGCATCAGGCGGGCGACATGGGTTGGTATCTTGCGTGGGTTCGTTTCGCGCTCCATGGCGGAAATGTTGAGCGGGTTGGCATAGTCGAGGACGGTCGCGAGTTGCTGCTGCGTCAGGCCAAGCCTGTTCTTGCGGATGGTGCGAAACTCCAAACTGGTCATGTCGCCGGGCGCCGGCAGCCTGTAATTGCTCATGGCGGCTTCCGCCGATGGGTCCTTCAGGTCGATCCTCTCGATGAGCTTCGGCTTTTCCGAGAAAGTCCACACCTCGAAAAATGGCAAGGTGTCATGGATGACGCGACCCGATCGCTCCTTGCCGTCCTCATAGATGCGGAAGGATGAAGCGACCGGCGCGGGATGCTTCATGCGCCAGTCGGCCTTCGGGTGGCCGTTGGGCCGCAGAGACATGATGCGATCCTCGTGGGCCTTCAGTTCACGGTAGATCGACAAAAGATGTTCGACGGTCAGCTTCATGGCTTCCTCTCTCAGGCCTTGTAGGCGCGGACCCAGTGCAGCAACTGGTCGATGATGTTTGATGCGCCGCGCGTAGTGGTATTCTCCGCGCGGACCCGGTCGAGCATTTCCTGGGCAATCTTCTGCGTCTGAGTCAGTGCCAGTTCCGGGTTGTAGGTCTTCGAGATTTTGCCCTTGACCTCGACCTTGGCAGCCATCAGGCGCTCGACCAGGCTTTCGGTGAAGGCGATCTGCTTTTCGGTTGCGGCGTTCATCTCGATTGCTCCTTTGTTGTTAGAAGCAATCTATATCGTGCGATTTAGTATGTCAAGTGATATAGACTAAGATTTCCGAAATGCACTCGACCGCGCTATATATTGCGACGGCAATTCCGCCAATGACAGCAAGCCAGAGAGTGAATGAAACATCTCCACGGAAGCGGGTCATAGGCTCCTCCAAACGGTTTCCAATTCACGATATGTTCCGGTGGTTTTGGGTGCCATCCATCACCAGTATTGGAAACTGCCTATATTGAAATTACTACCGAATTTAACTTGGCAGCTTTCTCTTAATCAGCGGGTCCACAGTTCGATCCTGTGCACACCCACCATTTTCTTCCCGCAATAAGCAATCCGATCTACGCCTTGGGCGCGAATGTTCGCGCTTTTCCTCAAGAGAGGGCGATCGCTGAACTGCCATGCCTGGCTTTGCCCCGCCAGACCATGATGCCGAAAGGTGTGAAGCGGTTTTCGGACGACATCATGGCTTGCCGATTGATCTTGTCGCATGTGTGCGACGCCAGGTGATTCCACTTGGCTGCAACATACTGCGGAGCAAAGCGCCGTTCACCCGCAGGGGGTTACGATGGCGCGTTTGCCGGCACGCGACAGGAAGGTGATGTGCAGCGATTTGTCCACAGGCGAGATGGTCACGGCCTCCTCGGACGTTTGTCCTTCGCCCTCGCAGGCAAGCGACGCCGTGAATGTGCCCTGAAAATTGTTCAGCCGGGTGATGGCGCATTTGTTCTCACGGCTGTCGAACCGGTCCTGTGAGATCGAGAAACGCCCGCCAGCAGGGCTGCACCATGTGCCGGTGATCGGCGTGGCATCCACGGGCGGGGGCGGGGGCGGCGTAGCGGCAACCTTTTGCGATCCGGTTTCCGAACAGGCCGCCAGCAGCGGAAATACCAGTGCGAGAGCGGCGAGCTTCGGTTTGTGCATGATACTGTCCCTCCTTGTTTTCGACATGATTCGCGAGACTGCACCTGCCTGCCAGCAGGGAAAGGCGAAACCGGGGCACGAGAACGCCGCAATTCCTGCGAATCACCCCATGGGACGCTTTCAGGCCGGTGCGGTCGGGCGCAACTGCCGGCTGCCGAGGTTGAAGAGATTGCCGCAGAGGATGAGCGCGGTGCCCGCTGCCGTGTAGATGTCGATGACTTCGGCATAGACGAGGAAGCCGAGCAATGCGGTGAGCGGCACGCGCAGGAAGTCCATCGGCATCACCACCGTCGCATCGGCGTGGGAGAGGGCGCGCGCCATGCAATAATGCGAATAGGAGCCGGCGAAGGCGATCACCACCACCCAGGGCCAGACCTGGGCCGAGGGCCAGCGCCAATCGTACAGGGCCGGGACGATGCCGATGACCGACTGGATGACGAGCATCCAGAAGATGATCCGCACCGCGCTTTCGGTGCGGGTGAGCGATTTCACCAGAACCACCGATATGCCGAAGGTAAGGGCCGCGCCCAGCACCACGAACTGCCCCGGCTCTATGCCGGCGGTGCTCGGGCGCACGATGACCGTGACACCGGCAAGGCCGAGGACGATGGCCGCCGTCTTCCAGCCGTTCATGCGCTCGCCGAGAAAGATCATGGCCAGCAGGGCCGTCCAGATCGGCGTGGTGAACTCGATGGCGATGACCTGCGCGAGCGGGATCAGCGTGATGGCGTAGAGCCAGGCGAATTGCCCGGCATAGTGGGCCACGTTGCGCGCAAGATGCTGCACGGGCCGCCTGGTTTTCATCGCGGCAAGCCCGCCTGCACGCCAGACCAGTGGCGCCAGCAGCGCCAGCCCGATGAGCGAGCGCATTTCCATGACCTGGAAGAGCCCCAGTTCGCGCGTCGTCTCGCGTCCCGAAACCGTCATGAGCAGCGTGCAGGTGAGCGAGCAGCCCATCCAGAAAGCGGCTTTTGCGATCGATTGGTTGGCGGTCATGGCGCTGATATGCGGCCGTCTCCGGTTTGCGGCAATCGTGCTCCTGGATCATTCGCATGGGCCAGCGGCAAGGCGTCACTCCCTTTCATCGCCATGTTGGTATAGGAGACCGGCACGGTAAAGGAGCGTGGCGTTTGGAAACAGTCGATGTCGTGGTGATCGGGGCGGGTGCGGCCGGCATGATGTGCGCCATCGAGGCGGGCAAGCGCGGCCGCTCGGTGCTGGTGGTCGATCATGCACCAAAGCCCGGCGAAAAGATCCGCATTTCCGGTGGCGGCCGCTGCAACTTCACCAATCTCAACGCCAGTCCGAAGAATTTCCTGTCGCAGAACCCGCATTTCTGCATTTCGGCGCTCAGCCGCTACACGCAGCGCGATTTCATCGGGTTGGTCGAGCATTACGGCATCGCCTATCACGAAAAGACGCTCGGGCAGCTTTTCTGCGACGGTTCGGCCACGCAGATCATCGCCATGCTGGTCGGCGAGATGAAGCGCCATGGCGCCGAACTGCGGCTCGCCACGCGCGCCGAGCACATCGAAAAGGTCGATGGCGGCTTCCTGCTGGGAGTGAATGGTGCCAGGCTGCGCTGCCAGTCGCTGGTGGTGGCCTGCGGCGGCAAATCCATCCCCAAGATGGGTGCGACCGGTTTCGGCTATGACATCGCCGCGCAGTTCGGCCTGCGGGTGTTGGAAACGCGGCCGGCGCTGGTGCCGCTGACCTTCGACCAGAACACGCTGGCGCGGCTGAAGCCGCTGGCGGGCGTGGCGGTGGAGGAGGCTGCCGTCTCCTGCGGCAAGACGGCGTTCAGGGAAGCCATGCTGTTCACCCATCGCGGCATCAGCGGGCCGTCGATCCTGCAAATCTCGTCATACTGGCGCGAGGGCGACGAGATCGGCATCTCCATGCTGCCGCAGACCGACCTGTTCGAAGCGCTGCGGCAGGCGCGCGCGGCCAACGGCCGGCAGGCGTTGCAGACGGCGCTGGCCGCGCATCTTCCCAGGGCGCTGGCGCAGTCGATTGCGGAAGAGGCGGACCTGCCCGGCAATATCGCCGACATTCCCGACAGGCAGTTGCGGCGCGTGGCGGAGATGGTGAATGGCTGGCGCATCAAGCCCGCCGGCTCGGAAGGCTATCGCACTGCCGAGGTGACGCTGGGCGGCATCGATACGCGCGACCTCGATTCCAGGACGATGGCGGCGCGCTCGGTGCCCGGCCTCTATTTCATCGGTGAGGTTGTGGACGTCACCGGCTGGCTCGGCGGTTATAATTTTCAATGGGCATGGTCGTCTGGCTGGTGTGCGGGGCAGGCGGCCTGACGAAAGCTTCCGCGTCAACCGCCTTTTAAAACCTTCGCGCCATGGTGTGGCCATGGCTGGATTCGCGCTTCCAAAACTCAGATGGCTGTTGATCGGTGCCGTGGGTGCGGGCATGTGGGCAATGACCCAGGAGCCGCCCGCGCAACGCAAGACGCAAACCCATCGCCCTGTTGCAACGGCCCCGCACAAGGCCGATCAGAAACGGCAGAGCGCGGCGGCGGTCGCGCCGGCGCAGAAACCGGCTGCGAGCCCGGCACCATCCACGCCGAAGGCGATCGTGCCTCCGTCCATGCGCCCGTCCGAACTCGTCACCAGTTCGGTCACGCGGCCGGAGCATCCGCTGCCCAGGCAGGCGCCCGACAAAGCGCTCTACACCACGACACGGGTGAACATGCGCGGCACCGCCGGCGTGAGCGCGCCCATCGTGGCGACGCTGAATGTCGGCGAAGCGGTCAAGCCGATCCTGCGCGACGGTAAATGGCAGCTCGTCTCGGCGCGCGGCCGCAAGGGCTGGATCCTTGCCGACTATCTTCATCCGGCAAGCCCGGAGGCACCGCGCCCGAGCGCCGGGGTGGGGGCCGCTGGCAAGCCCGTTGCTCAGGCGGCCGCGCGAACCGTGCCGCCGGCGTCGATCCGGCCGCAGGGCTATACGCCGCCGCGGCCGCAGACGGATGCGCTGTTTTCGGGTGTGAAATCACTGTTCGGCGCGCGCAAGCCCATACGCGCACCGCAGGAAGGCGATTGCCAGTGCCCCTACGATCTCATGATAGACGGCTCGCAATGCGGCGAGCGCAGCGCCTATAGCAAGCGCAGCCGCCGCGCGGTGCAATGTTACCTGTAGGCGGCTGACGGTCAGCGGCGCATCAATAGGCCGGCAACGAGGCCGAGCACCGCAAGGCCCACCACCGCCGTGGCAACCGGATTGTCGCGCGCCACCTTACGCATCTCGCGGCCATGCCTCTGAAGATTGGGAACGGCATCATGCATGCGCGACATGAAGTCGTCGTAGAGATCGGTTGCGTGATCGCGAAACTCCGAGGCGTGTTCGCGGGAATCGGCAAGGGCCGCCGCGCCGCGCTTCGACAAGGCTTTCTTCAGCGACGAGACTTCGTGGCGCAGGCTGGCGATCTGATCTTCCAGATCGTCGGTCATGTTATCGCGGAGCTTGGAGAAAGTGGAAGCCATTCGGAAAATCCTCGTTTGGGGTGATGGCACCACAACGGCAGTTCCGCCGATTGGTTCCCCAACCCGCAGAGGGCACCGGGAAGCGCTATTTCTCCGAAACGCCGGCTTCGGCGAAGCTCGCCATGCCCGCATGGCATTCGAGCGCCGAGCGCACGATGTTGACCGCAAGGCAGGCGCCCGAGCCTTCGCCGAGCCGCATACCGAGATCGAACAGCGGGTTCAGTTCCAGCGCCTCCAGCAGCGCGCGATGACCTGCCTCGGCCGAGACATGGGCGGCAAGCACGTGTGCGAGCCCTGCGTTGTGGAGTTTTGCCAGCGGTGCGACGGCTGCGGTGCAGACGAAACCGTCGAGGAGCACCGGCACGCCGTACCGGCGCGCGGCAAGCGTGGCGCCGAAGATCGCCGCAAGCTCGCGCCCGCCGAGAGCGGCTGCGACCTTCAGCGGGTCGGAGAGGGAGGCTGCATGCAACGAGAGGCCCTTTTCGATGGCTGTCACCTTGCGCTTCAGCCCCGCATCATCGACGCCGGTGCCGCGGCCCGTCCATTTTTCCGCGCCGCCGCCGAAAAGTGCAGCCGCGATGGCCGCCGCCGGCGTGGTATTGCCGATGCCCATTTCGCCGAAGCAGATCAGGTCGGTGTCCTTGCCGACCGCCTCGTAACCGGCCGAGACGGCGGCGAGGAAGTCCTCCTCGTCCATCGCCGGTTCCTGCGTGAAATCACCGGTCTGGCGTTCGATCTCGAGCGGCACCACCGCCAGTTCGGCTCCGGCGATGCGGGCGAGCTGGTTGATGGCAGCCCCTCCGCCGGCGAAATTCGCCACCATCTGCACGGTGACTTCGGAAGGGTAGGCCGAAACGCCCTGCGCGGTGACGCCATGCGAGCCGGCAAAGACGATCACCTTCACCTTGTCCAGCCTGGGCATGTCGCGGCTCTGCCAGCGCGCCAGCCATGCGGCAATCGCTTCGAGCCGGCCGAGGCTGCCTTGCGGCTTTGTCAGCATGTCCTGACGGCGGACGACGGCTTCGGCCGCCGCATCGCTGCCCATGGGCAGGTTTTCGCAGGCAGCGCGCAGATCGTCGAGAGAAGCGAAGGTCATCGTGGGGGCTCCGATAGGTCAAACAAGGATTGCGCTTGCCGCAAGCAGGACGAGGATTTCCGCGCCCTGCTGCAGCGCGCCGACGGTGTCGCCGGTGTGGCCGCCGATCTGGGCGAGGCACAACCAGCGCAGGATGAGGAACCAGAGGGCGAGCAGGGCGGCGACAGCCACCGCACCGGACAGGCCGAGCAGAAGCAGGGCGATTGCGCCGATCACCGCGCCGATCACCGCCACTTCGGCGGAAGGCGCGCCGGCATCGGCCGCCAGCCCTTTGGTGCGGGCGGAGGGCAGGAAATGCATGAAACCGGGGATGAGCGCGCGCGAGGCGGCATGGGCGGCGATGAGGGCGCTGAAGATTTGCGCCACGCCGGCAAGTTCGGAAAGGGCGCTCCAGCGCAGCAGGATCGAAAGCGCCAGCGTGGCGACGCCATAGGTGCCGACGCGGCTGTCGCGCATGATCTCCAGCTTGCGCTCGGGCGTGTGGCCGCCGCCGAAACCGTCTGCGGTGTCGCCAAGGCCGTCCTCGTGCAGGCAGAAGGTGGTGAGCATCGTGGCGCCGAGC
>Ga0182738_1007190_pt1 | contig 11366 bp, 3 predicted proteins | sample eDN5th30CBELigMG_FD_128876 | JGI IMG/M metagenome (GOLD analysis project Ga0182738, IMG submission 128876) | Enriched Miracle-Growth compost microbial communities from Emeryville, California, USA - eDNA 5th pass 30_C BE-Lig MG (version 2)... ...
AATCGTTCTATGATCCCTTCTTCCTGTAAAACTTTTCACTGACCCTGGATTACTGGTGCAGAGGGTTGTTCCTGACCCAGCAATAAAGGTCTTGCTCACTGGAGTTGTGGGTGACTTGAGATTTGTGGCTTCCAACAAATGATGATCCTCATAATCTCCGCAATTTGAGGCTACTGATAAATTATCAGAAACCTTCCTGGTCATTTTCATTGAGGGCTCGAATTTTCTTCTGCTATAAAGACTCATTTTGGCCTCCATATCAAGCTCTTCCACATGTTCCAGAAGGCCTGAAACTTCGTTTTCGGAGAACTTCTGACAGGTTGTGATATCACTAGCCACGCTAAAGGAGAAAATTGACCCCTTTTGATAGCGACTTACACATTCAATTCCTGTCTCAGAAGATTTACTCTTTGCACCGCCACCACCGTTCAATAATTTTACCAAAAGATTTGAGACGGTCAAGCCGATGCCAGCACCATGAGAAAGACTGTCATCTTCCTCTACTTCATCAACTCTTCCATATAGTTTGCAGAGCTTTCTTTGCTCGGACTCTGTCATGCCAATTCCTGTGTCTTCAACCTCAAAAAGAACTCTATCGGAATTCATTGGGTCAACCCCGACTCGGATGATAATGCCACCGATGTTTGTAAACTTGACTCCGTTTCCAATCAAATTCATCAGAATCAGAGTCAAACGGTCTTTATCTGTGCAGATCGTTTTTGGAACACCATCCAAAATCTCAAAAATCAGGGTAATTCCCTTTTGTGATCTGTGGAATTCAAAAATAGAAGTCACTTCATTCATCAACTCTTCAATCATAAAATGACAAGGTTTCAGCCTGAGCTTATTGCCTCGGATCATTTGCAGATCCAACAATGTGTTGACTTCATTTAACAATATAACGGTGTTTTTCTTGCAGTAGTTCATCACCTGCAAGGCTTCTGGGTCTCTTGTGCCTTTCAACCCAATGCTAAGCATTGTCAAAATGCCATGAATCGGGGTCTTGAGCTCATGAGAAACTGTTCCAAGAAATCTATCCTTGCCTCCATCACTGATCTTGGTCGCCAAAAAATTCTTTTGGTCAGTGATATCGTTCAACATCATGACAATAGCATGATCCTCTCCCCATCTTGCCTTCATTATTTTCACCTCAAAATAAGTTGGTCTTGGGGTTAGCTTCAACAAATAAGAAGCATAAATTGTTAAAGGTCCATCTGCGAGCTTATCACCTTGGATAGACCTCAAAAGGAAGTCATAAAGACTCATTGTCAATGAATTGTTTTCAAATAAACCATCAAGGTCCTCCCTTGACCTGAAGTCAGCCTTGTGCACATACAAAGTTGCCAGAACTCTGTGAAAAGAGTCCGAAGAGTCATCGTTAGCAAACATTTTTTTGAAACTTTCGTTTTCATAGAGCTCTCTCTTGAGATCTTCATTAATTACAAGCAAACTTTGAGGAAACTCCTTTAACATAAAATCTTGATAATCCACAGTGCTCTTGGGGCGAAATTTGGTCAACTGATAGAAAAGCTTTCGTTCATTGGCTTCTCTTAAGAAGACAGAAAACAAAAAGACAATGTCTACGGTAATAGATGCAATTAGTCCAAAGATGTGTTTTCCTTCAGCATTCGAGGTCACATAAATCACGAATCTTGTAGCGAGGCTCAGAATGATCCAAAGGATGGCAAACTTGTAGCGAAACAGCCAAGTCATGATGATCTGTTGTGACATACTAAAGGCTTGCATTTGAAAATAAATCATCAAAGGGGCAAGATCCACAATGTGGATCCCAAAACTGACCAAGGCCAAAATACAAGCTATCGAGAACAAGAGAAAGGAAATGTTCTCAAGGTGTCTCTTGAGTTCCTGACGAAAGATTGCAAGGAATGTCATAGCTAATAGCAAAAGAATGTGAAAGATTTTGAACTTGATGTCATTCACACTGAAACTTAACCCGAAAAAACACGCTTGGCAGATCATGAGAGTTACTAAATAGGCCTAGAAAGGTGAGAAGGGACTGAAGTAGAGATTATCATTCTTACGAATGGACTTTTGATGACACGAAAAGAGGTGAAACTGCGGTATTCCAGCTCTAAAAGAGGATCTTTGAATTGGAGAGTGAGTTTGGTGTGGAAGGAGCTGTCGTTTTTGTTCATCAGTGAGGAGTGAGATAATCAGTCAAGTTAAGAAGATAATTATTAGGTGGAAAATTTTCTTTTAAGGTTGAAAATTAAAAAAACAAAGAGTATTAAACTTAATCAGTATAACCATTCAACATCAATACATTATCTTCTTATTTTAGAATAAATACAAACCAATAAACTAGTTGACTCACAGTAGCCGCTCAAAGATATTGGACGAGTTGCTCTCTATGGAGAAGATTCTTGGTTTAACTCAGCCTTGCGACTTCTAAAATCACCTGAACCTCAGCAGAAGTCTGTCTCTTTCCCTTCATTTAATTGAGGGACTAAACAATATAAAATTCAAAAGATTTGCGAGAAAGCACATTTCCCTTTCATTCTCATCTAAAAGTTCTGAAAAGACTGGCACAACCTGCCCTTGGAAAGAGCTGGAAGTCATTTGAAGGCAGGAAGAAAAGATAAGCTCCGAAGCAAATTCATCCCGGAATCGTTTAAGATTTTAATAATGACTTTAATACAAGTACATAAATCAATTCTTTTAGTTGAAGAATAAAATAGTAACACGACAAAACAAAATTTCCTTGAAATTAATTCCCTGGTTTTTAATTTTGACTTCTCTAAAACAATTCTCATCCCTCAGATTCTCTCTCACTTTTTCTCTCAACAATCTACTCACTAATCCCCTTTCCAGTGCTTTCAGCTCGAAAGAAACACTACACAACCAAAGTTCGTCGGGAAAGTTTTCATAGGCTTCGAAAATTCTGGCGGTTTTCTCTTGCCTCGAAAAATTATTATTGGAGCGATGATAGCAAATTATAGAAGCCAGAATTTAGGGTTCTTTGAAGAGTCTCAAATTTATTAAACAAGCAATAAAAAATATGGAAGGGCTTGAACGCATCCACCAGCAATTCTCCAAATCTTCCCACTCAATCCTTCCTCTTCCCCTGAAAGCTAGCTCCGTTGTAACTGGATTCTCAAGAAGTCTTTAATTTTTCTGTGCATTTCATGTTGAATGAATTTAAGCTCTCTCTCAAAGGAAATTTTTACTGAATTATCATCTGAAGAAAAAAGGGCAATCTGAAGTACTGGAACCATTAATCGTTCTTCGCTTTTTCAAAAAGTGTCCCTCATTACTCTTACTGTTTTAGTTAATTAAACCAGTTATTTTCAAATGGTTATAATCAAATCCCTGTGCCCCTATGCTTAATGACCAAATTGAAACCTTAATTCGGCGTCATCATGGATTAAAAATTAAGATTGGAATCAATCATCAAAGAGGATTTTCAACTTCTGGGGCTTTACCTTCTCGTTCTTGACTATCCCCTGAGTTTCTTTTCAGAAACATCAAGCTTTATACTCGAACCGATTTCATTTGAGAAAAGGAATTTTTTAAAAGTTTAAAATGTTATTGTGTTTAGGTCCTGTGATATAAACTTCGAAGACAAACCAACAAAAATTGACCAAATTTATCAAGATGAAAATTAAAATCGAGGTTTCTCGCCCTCAGTCTTTATCATTCTCATCTCTCTCATCTCCAAATCATAGTTCTTAACAATATATTTCTCCAATTTTATTTTCTTCATAAATTGAAAAGGGAATAATTGGTTTCTTGTCTCATAAATCGAATTGGCTCTCAACTAAAAGAAAGCCAAGGTGGCTAAAAGTGCAGAATATGATGTCTTAGAGGCCCAGGATCTCTTTATTTGTAAACCAGAGACCTTGTAAAGAAAAATTTTCTGTTAACAATAGGAAACACAACTTCCTGACAAAAGAATATCTCGATCGACATCAAGGCACTTATCAAATTGTTCTGTTGCTCTGAAGTATTGGGGACGAAGTGCTTTTTGAAACATTTCAAGAGCTGATAAATGATCGAACGAGAGCTTGAATAAATTTATTCTGCTCAAATAGCAGGCTTGCTTTTTTTTTAAATGAAACCCAGTCGATAATAAGTAATCACAAAAGGCTTGAATCTGCACCATAAAACTTTTTCGTCTTGACAAGCTCTAGGATCATAAGACGTAAACAACATAAACCTTCTATACTCAAATTTTCAGCTTAGCAGAACCACCAACTTCATCCAACTTTTAGAATTTCCTTAGGCTTCATTCAAGAGAAGAGAGGAAGAAATAATGACAGGTGTGAAGTTTTCCAAATTAACAAGAAACCAGAAGCATTGTTCAAGGAGATTTTGGATTGACAGTATTATCAATCAAAAGAAAACCCTCTTACTGTTTAAACTTCCCTATTCCCGAGTTTCGTCCTCGTTTTTAAACCTCTTCTCAATTTTCTATAGAGCTCTTTCCCGCGATGATTTTCACAAAAGTTATAAAGCTGAGTCCATAATACTTTTCTTTTCTAATTTCTCTCTATTTTGGGTGAATTTTGTAGATAATAGAGACTTAGTCTTTTAATTTGTGGTTTCAAAGCTTGAGAAAAGCCTAAACGTCTTAGATCTAAAAGAAACTAACTTGTAGTCATGAGGGACATAATTTCATTTTTATAAGTATGAAGTTTGGTTCTAAGAATTCGAAAGATTCTTAAACTCAGTATATAATTTTAAAGTTTATGATGATAAACTGAGGAACAACACATCACTGAATCATTAAATAATAGTTAGATTCACTTCAATTGGATTCAATGTTAAATCAAATCTTATTTTTAGAAAGTGTGAACAAAAAAAAAGCATGACCCAAATAATTAAAACACTTAATATATCAAACACATACTGAGTTTATTAAACAAAATAATTCTCAAAAACTCTTCTCAAATAACTTTTTATTCCAATTTTAGACTCAAATAAAATGAGATAAAATTAAAAAACTCAAAAACTCATGGGACTCTGTAAGTTTGATTCTCGATAAACTTCTGCCTAAAGTTCTAACTCCTCCTTTGATTGTGAATAAAGAAGTGTCAAGTCTTCCCCAATAAGATGCAAGTCTGTTCAGGCCAGCAGCTCTGAAACGAAGATTGACATGAAAATAGCTTGAAATTTTTCGACAAAAGTTTTCCTAGGAGGGCCCAGACTTTGAAATACTGAAGTTTTGTGAAGGAAAAAAGGACTAACACCCACAAACAAAACATCAAAAATGGCAATAAAAAACCCCCCGTTTTTTGAGGATTTGACCAAAGATTTTTCATTTCTTCAGAGAAAATATCAGGGAGGAAATTTTTTGTTACATGTGAAATAAAAAAAAAAATTTAAAGAGTTTCGGAACTAGGGCTGGACCTGTTTTGAGCTCTCATTTTTAGGGTCTGCAGACAATCTATCCCCTTCGGTGGGGTCAAACTTGTTTCATTGTGTCCCAGATTACATTCAGAAAAAATTCTTTTGTCAAAAATGTCAGTCATAGAGACAATTTAATATTTGAAGAAAAAACTGATAAAAAAATCCTCCTGAGTCAGAAATTTTGATGAAGGTTGAAGATGTCTCATAAAAAATTAAAACCAATAGATATCTAGGAAAAAAAGAGAGAAAAAGGAAGGATTGTCTTGCTGGTTCTATCGATAGAGTATGAAATTAGAACAAATCATATTAAAAATGGAGTCTATAAAAAAGTTAATGAGAGATTCTTGGTAAAAATAGGGTTGATTCTTTCTCAAATTTTTCCCACCTTTAACTTTTTTTCAAATTTTTTGGCCTTGTTATTGGGATCTTTCGTTTACTTTTAATAAAATTTCTTCCTAACTTGTCAAGTTGGGCACCTTTTTAAACGACCAAAAAGTCACGGTCCCTCGGCAAACCTCTAGGTTCTCTTAGAAATGACCCCTAATAACTTGGGCGCCTCTTCAAAATTTTTCCTCAGGAGAATCCTCTTTTTTTTCTTGGGCACCCCTTTAAAAAAATCGGGAAGTTTTATCGTTTAAGAAAAAATTCTTGGAAAATTTTTCAGATAAAAAAAGAGAATTTTTATGAGAGTTTATGAATTTTCTAAAAGATCAAGGAACTCCTATTAGACTATTTCAGGAACATTTATGAAAAAATTTTCAGAGGCTCCTTTCATACGTTGGGCGCCTCTGTACCTCGGGCAGAACCTTCGGTCCCGAGAGTGCCCAACTTGTACAAGTTTCACTGTCCTGTACGAATTCTATAACTCACTTTTCCGTATCAAAGGTTTCTATCAACTCAATAAATACCTCTATGTCCTCATAGGCGTTTATATATATAATGTAAGTTGTATGGATTGCCGAGTCTGAGGACTCAAAAGAAGAATAATAAAGTTTCAAGAGAAATGCTTATCAAACTTCTTAAAAGAAAAAAAATACAGCAAATAAAATATTTTGTTCATACAAAATATCCAAATTATGAAATTTTCTATCTCATGTGCAAATGATTGCATCTCTCACCTTTGTTCAAAAAGGTAAAATTCACACGAATTTTCTCTTTATCCTTTTTTATAAGCTTGACTGAGTTTCTCCAAATCTTTTTGAATTTTATTATACAGAGATGATAATGATGCTATTTTCTGATTCATTTCTTCCAATCTCTCTTTCTCATCTGTTGGTCTCCTCTCCTTTGCAATCTCTTCTTCAATTGCTTCCGGATCTTGCGGAGAGAAAAAGTTTTTCTCAAATAAACCGTCGAATATAGGGGAGTATCCTGAGTTTCTCAAGTTTAGCAAACTAGAGACGGTGTGATCTCTCTCAGGAATGTACTTTGCAAAATCACCATCAGTAGTTGTAAATGCTTTGAGTGGCGGTAACATAAAAAATGCTCCTTCTTTGCTCTTTTCACCCCTTCTGGACTCCTTTTCCTCAACAATATCATCACCAAAGTCAAAGAAAACATCGCAATCAAAATCAATACCTTTGCCTTCAAGGTTATTTTCCGATTTCGTCGGAACAAAATAAGTTTCTTTTCCTTGGAACTCCTCAAGGCCTTCATCTAAGCTCATCTTTTTGGGAGTTTTCCCCTTTTTAATTTTTCTCTTTGATTTCAATATCTTGCTCAATTTGACTCTTCCCCGAAGAGCTGAATAAAAGCGATTCTTGACAGCAACAGAATTTCTTTCAGGTAAATTCTTGGCTATTAGCTTCCACCTCGTCCCATAGATCTTGAGATAATAAAGAATCTTTGCATCTTCTTCTTCGGTAATCTTTAATTTGTTTGGAAGAACTGGCCCTTCCTTCAGCTCTCTGTATCGATTTTCAAGGAATTTGGTACTGATGTCCTCGTGGCTAGAAATTTGTTTGGCAACTTCTTTCCAGTCATATTTTAGCTCAATAGCCAATTTTATCAATTTCTTGTCTTCTAAAGAGCCCCATTCAAATTTTTTATTAATTTTATTTTCAGATTTTTTCCAATGAGAAATCGAAAGAATTATTCCCATCTTTGGTATTATTACCAAAGCTCAATGGGTTAAATAGGCTAAGCTCTTTGCGAAAATGTACCTACTGCAAGTTTCTTGGTATATTTCCTGACCTTGGCCTTGATAAAATGTTTTTTTGGTTCTTCAATCATCATCATTAGATCATTTGATGCCAGTGTGGGATTTGTCAAAATCTGAGCTTTTGTATTCTACTCTTAGACATTCCGGGAGCTCTCCTCAAACTTTTGAGTCCAAATTTCTGCTGTTTTTTCCATTAAATGCCCAAAATGATTCATTTTTTGGGCCATCAAGCCTTTTGTTACTTCCATAGTTTTTTCACTTGATCTTGTCTCTTTATTCGAGAAAACACAAGATATTTTTTGGTTTATCTCAAACAAGTCTGTAAACTCAGAATGCTTGGATGAGTTTGCTGGCGGTGAATTCATTTTTATCAGAAATGGCTCAAAGAATTTTTTTTGGAGGAAAGTTTTTCGAGAAGCAAAATGGAACTTTAGAAAAGTTGGGAAATTAAATATAAAAAATACAGGACATGCCACATCAAATAGTGCTTCCCTTCACTGTGTTGTTTGGCGCTACTATGGTATTTAAAAGAACCTTAATTATTCTCGGCTTATTGGAGTTTTAATTTCGCTTTATTTTAGTAACAAACTGAAAGACTTTAAACTCTGCCTTCATATTTTCCCTTTAGTCCAAAATAAGACTTATTGCTCACTTTTTCTCCTCACTTGCTTGTCTGTCCAGGGCTCTATGAGGCCTTAGAGCAAGCAACAACAATAACATTCAAGGTTTTTGATATCACTATAAACCTTAAGATTAATCTTAAGTAAATAGTTTTGTGATCCTTATTCCCTGTAACTCTCGCAGATCTGGTAAGGGTAACTTCGAAGCATCTGGAGACAATGGAATCAAAGATATGAGCTCATGATAGTTGCTTAGATTTGAGTTGCAGAGCTCTTAGCAGCATTTTAAAGTTTCGAAAGGACCCTTAATGAACAAGCAATAAAATGGCTATTTCTTAAAAGTATATAGGTAAAAAGAATCATCAATATTTTGAATGTCTTTTGCCTTTCTGCAATAAAAAGAGCCTGAAAAATCCAAACTTATTCTGACTTGACGATAAGAATGCTAAATTTCTTTGACTGAAAACATTCTTTCAGTCATTACATTAAAATTATTAAAAATTTTGTTTTTTGCTTCAATTAATTAGTAAATTTTCCAGCGCTTCTTTTCTTTAGAATATGAAGCCTTTGGCGAAGGAGAATCAGAAACTCATTTGTCCTCTTGAACGAAGGCTCTTTGAGAGAGTCTGAACTATTCTGAAACATATGATGAAACCATTAAAACGTGGGAGATTCCCTTCGAATTTTGTCAATGAAAAGCGCGAAAAGCAAATATCCTTTCTTCAACCTACTCAGACGAAACCAAAAATGCAAGCTGATAGTCAAAGTTCCTCGCTGTGAGATTTTACTTTTTGAAGGGTCTCACTACCGTATTTTGTGATGGTTTGATTTGCTTAGAAATGATTAAATCAAATATACATTAAAAAGATAATTTTGTGAAAATTAGTTCATCTAGTGCCAAATTTCAAGATCTAGTTTGGTGTTAGAACCCAATATTCAAGGTTTCCTTCAAGTTTGTAGCAAAACTCTTCTGACTTTTGAAGAAAAAAAGCTTCTTTCAAACAAAAAGAAATAAAATTTGAAAAAAAGAAAAACGAAGAAGATAAATTTCTAAAAAATTCCTCAAACCTGCTTTGTTCAAAAAGTTCAATCTAATTTGAGAATTTTGAGATCGAGGTTGTGATGGAACTTCTTCTCGTTATAGAAATGCTAAACAGGGCGTTCCAGAACTCTTGCTTCGAGAAAAAAAAAATCAGGCAAGTAATTTATTTAAATATTAAATCTCTGTTTTTTTTCATATTGTCTTCAAAAACATGAACATAATTCGAATTAAATTTTTCTAGCAAGAAGAGTTTAAAACCGCACAATCAATTTTTTTTTGCCAAATTAAAGCATGAAACTTATAACAAGACATTTTCATCACACTCAGGTTTCCAAGCATCAATCAAAGCAGCTATTTTAATTTAATGATGAGAATCTTCTTCCCAATTGCTTTGATATTTTCCTTTTTCATTGATCAGCGATCAGTGTTTTTTTGTTAATTATGATCGAACTTAAATTAATTGCTTTGGTACACCTAAAAATATCTCACCACAAATCATCTGCATTGCAGTCTTTCCGAGTCAGAACAAGTTGTTTCCAGAAATGACAAAATATCTCAAGCAGATCACAAATTATCCTTTTTCGTTTTCACCTCCTGGTCTCAGTGTCAATGTTTTTAAGCTTGCTTCTAGCCATTTCATAGATGAAACTTTTTCTAAGAGTTTTAGTATGCATTTTCGAATTTTCAAATCAGAAAAGATACGAATTGTGAGTTTGTCTCGTTCCAGAAAAGAGCTATTTCTCTTCCGTTGGTTTTGGAAGAAAAGACTTTTTGAAGAGGAAAAGAATATTCTGGCGTTTTTGCTGTCCACCCTACATTTCATTCGCATAAATTTTAATTGTTTTGGCAATTCCAACCGGATCTCTTGATCATAATCCAATGAAGATTATAGCTATTCCATCATTTCTCTGAGCTCGTGTTAACCCTCTTGAGATTAGTCGTCCTTACACTCGAATTTTCCACCTCGCTTTTATGAATAAAAAATTGGACCTCTTCCTCTCACAGAGAAAATTCTAATAGATATGAATACAGGCTCTTAAAAACGATGTTAAACACTTTAAATGCTCTTAACGAGTCTCATTCTCTCTGAAAAGGGTTTAATTTTGACTCTATTCAACAATTTCGAAGTTTTCTTTTCAAAAATAGTTTCTCTCAAGAATCGTCTTCCACAGCAAAAGTTTACCTTTGAATTCTAATTATCCTCCTATTATTCAATTTTTCAGCGACAATTCGTTCAATTCGAATCGAATCATCTAGAAATTTTCGAAATTGTTTCCTCTCATTCAAACCGTCCCAAACGACATCGGCCAACCTTCATATTCTCGAGGCAGAAAAGCCAGGTTTTGCTTGTTTTGCAGTTGCATGATTCTAATTTCAGCCTAACAAGGCTTGAGTAAATTAGTTATTTTTTTAAAAGTCGTTATTCATTTTAAAGCTGTTCGATTGTTTACAAGTCCGAAAAGAAATTGCTACGACTTCCTAAAATTCCCCGACCTTCAATTCATGACATATCCAATTGTTATGTCTCTGAAATGTCTTTATCATTCGAAAACATTGACATTTTATGTAAATTTTTGAATTTTTCAAGCCTTATATTTTCCCATTTTCTCTATGAAAAGAAAAAAGCTGTTATGAATTAATTAGAGTCATTTCGTTTTAAATTAATCGTTATCGAATATGTTAAATCATCTAAATAAACTCGTTCTGATTGGCTGATTTAAACATTTTAATTATCACCGAATCATTAATAAAATTTTATTTGATTGCATCACTCGAGTTTTTTCAGAGTTTTTACATTTTCATTTTTCCAAAACTTTTTTCCATCATTGAACAACCCAGTCCAACGCTCTTTAGGCCTCAATATGCGTGTTTAACATGCTATTAGCTCCCTTTCGAATCTAGCTTTTGATCATACCAGAAAATACCTCTTCCTAAAATTTCTTTCGTTTTCTTTAAAAATATCTCCTTTATGTGAGCTCTTCATAAATTTGCTTGAACTCTGACTTTTTGTGCCACCAAAAATAATCAAGTCCTTTTTCTGACTCTCCCTGAAAAAATTCTATTCTATATCTCATAAAACAATTCATCCTAATCGGTGTTCCAAGATCTTAACTGCTCTCAAGGTTGAACTGAAATTCAAAAAAAAACCTGGATTTAAAAGAAAAAATCCTCA
>Ga0182738_1007191_pt1 | contig 11366 bp, 7 predicted proteins | sample eDN5th30CBELigMG_FD_128876 | JGI IMG/M metagenome (GOLD analysis project Ga0182738, IMG submission 128876) | Enriched Miracle-Growth compost microbial communities from Emeryville, California, USA - eDNA 5th pass 30_C BE-Lig MG (version 2)... ...
CCTACGAAATCGGCAGCGACCCGCGCACCGACCGCCCCGCACTGGTGGCGATGATCGACCTGCGCGCGCTGGCGCCCGGGCGGCATGAACTGCAGGTGGCGCGTGCGAAGGCAACGACCGACGAAGCGTCTTCCGGCGAGGCCGATACGCGCCAGCCCTGGCGGATTCCGTTCTGGCGTTGAGGCCGGGACCGGGCTGCCGTGGCTAGCGCTCGCCGTGCGTGAAGCGCGGCAGGTTCCAGTGATAACGCATCGCCAGGTAGCGCAGGCCGAAGCACAGCAGGATGCCGAACCACGGCAGCCACGCGGCGGGCAGTTCCAGCCGCTCGCCCGTGACCTGCAGCACGGCGGCGGCGAGCGCCGCCGACGCGTAGATTTCCTTGCGCAGGATCAGCGGCGTGCGGTTGAGCAGCACGTCGCGCATGGCCCCGCCGCCGACCGCGCTGACCACGCCCAGCACGATCGCGACCTGCATGTTGAAGCCGTACAGCAGCGCTTTGTGCGCGCCGAACACGGCAAAGAAGCTGAGCCCCAGCGCGTCGAACATCTGCACCGGGTGCGCGAGCCGCTGCAGCAGCGGATAGGCCGCGATCGCCAGCACCGAGGCGACCAGCGACAGGGCCAGGTAACGCCAGTCGGCCAGTCCCGCCGGCGGGATCGCACCGATGCAGACGTCGCGGATGATGCCGCCGCCGCAGGCGACCATGTAGGCGATGGCGATGATGCCGAACAGGTCGAGGTTCTTCTGCCGCGCCGCCACCGCGCCGCTGATGGCGAAGGCGAAGGTGCCCGCCAGGTCCAGCAGATTGAACAGCATCGATTCGTTCACGGGGCGCCTTGGCTGCGGGACTCGGGACGGCGGCGGCCAGCGCCGCCGGGCAACCGGGCCAGCCTAGCCTTCCGCACCTGCGATCGCCAACAGGCCACGCGGCCTGCTCAGCGGCGCAGGAAGCGCTCGCGCCGCGACTCTTCCTCGTGCAGCAGGCGCGCCGGCTTGAGCAGGTCGCTGCGGCTGACCACGCCCAGCAGCGTCAGCGACTGCGCCGATTCCACGACGGGCAGCCGCTGCAGTCCCAGCGCCGCCATCCGCGACGCGACCGTGCGGCAGTTCTCCGTCGCCAGCGCATGCGGCGCGTCGATCCCCTGCAGCAGTTCCGCGACCGGCTGCGCCTCGTCCTGGACCACGCCGGGCGGCAGGTCCTCGCGGTCGATCATGCCGACCAGGCGGCCGTCGTCGACGACCGGATACGCGCGGTGCTTCTGCCCGGCACCGAAGTACCGCGCCTGCACCTCCGGCACCGGCATCGATGCAGGCACCGTCACCGCTTCGGTCGTCATCACCTCGCTGACGAAGTGCCGTTCCAGCGGGTCCACGCCGTACTCGCGGTATACGTGCAGGCCGCGGCGGGCGATCTTCTCGGTCAGGATCGAGCGCGGCATGGCCACCACGGAGAACCCGTACGCCACCACGCAGCCCAGGATCGTCGGCAACAGCGCGTTGGTGTCCCAGGTGAGTTCGAACGCGAACACCACGGCCATCAGCGGCGCACGCATCGTGCCCCCGAGCGTGGCGGCCATGCACACCAGCGCCCACAGCCGCACGTCGCCGCCGGGCAGCCACGGCCCGAGCACGCAGCCCAGCCCGGCGCCGATCATCAACAGTGGCGCGAGGATGCCGCCGGACGTCCCCGACCCCAGCGCGACCACCCAGATCACCGCCTTCACCAGCACCAGCGCCACCACTACCTGCAGCGCGAGGTGGTTGGACAACAGGTCGCCGATCACGTCGTAGCCCACGCCGAGCGCGCGCGGTTCCAGCCAGCCGCCGAGGCCGACCACCAGCCCGCCCAGCGCCGGCCACCACATCCAGTGCACCGGCAGCCGGCCGAAGCCGTCCTCGACCTTGTACAGGATGCTGCTCATCGCCGTGCACAGCATCCCGCAGGCCAGTCCCGCGACCACGCACGACGCCAGCGCGATGGTGTCGGCCGGCGGCGTCTGCATTGCGAACAGCGGGCCCGGCTCGGCCCACAGCGGCCGCAGGAAACCCGCGACCGTGCACGCCAGCGCCACCGGCAGCAGGCTGCGCGGGCGCAGCTCGAACAGCAGTAGTTCCACCGCCAGCAGGATCGCCGCCAGCGGCGTGCCGAATACCGCCGTCATGCCGGCGCAGGCACCGGCGACCAGCAGCGCCTTGCGCTCGGCCGAAGTCAGGTGGAAAGCCTGGGCAAGCAGCGACGCCGCGGCGCCGCCGGTCATGATGATCGGCCCTTCCGCACCGAACGGCCCGCCGCTGCCGATCACCACGCCCGACGACAGCGGTTTGAGCACCGCCACCTTCGCCGACATCTGGCTCTTGCCGAACAGGATCGCCTCCAGCGCCTCGGGGATGCCATGGCCGCGGATCTTGTCGCTGCCGAAGCGCGCCATCAGCCCGACGATGAGCCCGCCGAGCGCGGGCACGAGGATCACCCACGCCCCGAGCGTGTTGTCCGCGGGCGAGGCCTCGGCCAGCGAGAACGTCTGGTGGAAAAACAGGTTGGTGAAGAACCGGATCATCGCAAGCAGCAGCCACGCGCCGAGCGTACTCAGTCCGCCGATCACGACCGCGAATGCGGACAGCAACAGCAGGCGGTTGCTGGAGGAGAAATCACGCTTTTGCATGGGAAACCTTCTTCTTTCGTTCGATGCTGGGGCGTCGACCGGCGGTACGGCCAAGGCGTGCACCCGCGGCCGTGGCGGCCAGGAACACCTCGCCCAGCTGCGACAACGCCTGCGCGTGGCACCTGGCGATCCGTCGGACAAGGCCGCGCGCCTTCGGCGTGAGGTGGATCTCGACGCAACGCGCATCGCGCCGGCTGCGCCGCTTGCTGACCAGCCCGTTGCGCTCGCAGCGTTTCACCAGCGCCACCGTGCCCTGGTGGCTGGCCTGCAGGCGCTCTGCCAGTTCCCCTACCGTGCCCCAGGCGCGGCCCTCGAAACCATGCAGGTGCAACAGCAGCAGGTACTGGGCCGGCGTGATGCCCTCGGCCCGCGCCGCCGACTCGCTGAAATGCAGAAACTGCGCCAGCCGGAAGCGGAACTCCGACAGCGCCATGTATTGCTGCTTGTCCATCGTGCCCCGCCCCGGAAGGGCGCGGAATATACAACGATGTTGTGTATTCGGGCAAAGAACCGGGCTTCCGGCCAATACCTGAGATCCGGCCAGACATCAACGGCCTGCACGCGATGCGCGCTACTGCGCCCGCGACTCCAGGCTCTCCATGATCTGCCGCCAGAGCCTCTCGACGGTGTCTCCATCCACGGAAGACTTGTCCGTTCCGGTCATCAGTTCGGCTTCGATCTCGGGCCTGAAGGGATCGAGCGGCATGCCGACCGCATGCCAGTAGTACTTGTAGGCGCGCCCCCGGCCACCGCCCTCCAGTGGCATGCTGACCGCCATCAGCGCTCCATCCTGTCCGGCATGGCGCCGCGATCCACGATGCAACGTACGTATCGTGCCTCCCGACAGTGCCAGCAGCACGACGCTTCGCCCGACACGCTCCATGAGGGGCGGCTTGTCGCCACGCTCGGCCAACCCGTACAGGCTCAGCGAAAATCGCAGCCCCGGATACTCGGCGAAGGTGACGTACAAGCTGGCGTCGCCGCCGACGTCGTCGCGCGCCTTGAGTGCGAACACTCCGTTCCCGGTGCAGAAGCCGTCGGAATCCGGGATGTCTCCAGGTGCAAGCGGCACGAATCGAGAGACCGTATCGAGGACGGCATCGCGTACCGACGGATAGCGGGCAGCATTGGAACTGCTGCCCTTGAAAACAAGATGACGACCCGCGTGAACGCGGTGCACTTCGATCGAGTAGTTCGCCCCCTCCGTGTGCCTCGCAATCACCGCCTGGCCGGCCTGCACGTCGAAACCGACAAGTTGCGAATCCGCGAACATCTTGTCCGGATCAGCGCCGGCTGCCCGGTAAATGGCGCGGGCGTACTCATCACCGGGCGATGGCGATGCCCCGGCTTCACGGGCCTGTTCGCGCAATGACGACTCGACCTGCGGCCATGAGGCTTTGCCCTCATCCCGGACACTCAGGCCCCGGTAGGTTGCGCTGATGCTTGGCTCCGCAGATGCAGGAAGGCGCAATGCATGGTGCCCCACGCAAACATCCCGCGCCGCAGGTCGTTCGGCTTTGCCGGCAGCACTCGCGATCGGATTCGTGGCCGCAAGAAGCATGCCGAGCAGGAGAAGGATCAGCGGTTTCCAGGAACGGTTCACCGCAACCCGCTATCGACGGTCGATGGGGCCAAAGGCCACCTCCGGCCCGCGGCCTCCATGATTCGCGTAGACGCGGGACGCGGTGCCATCCGGCACGGACACATCAGATTGCCCCGGGCCTGCGACGCAGCGATGAAAGCAGCCCACTCCAGAACTGCTTCGCGGCGGCAAGGTCAGGAAAGTCCCCATCCTCGCCGATCGCTCCGGGTTCCAGCGACATCGTGAGCTTCATGAACGGCGCGGAGAGAGAGTCGGGCTCGCCGGGAAATTCCCACATGAACTCGTGTCGTGCCTGCCGGTCGCGCCCCTCGACGACAACCACCTCGTCGCCGGGCATGCCATCGATCTCGCGCCGCCCCTGCTGGATCACTTTCAGCCCCGCCCCGCCCCGGATGCGACGCGACAGGGGTGCCTCGGGGTTCCGGGTGACGAAACCGGCTAGGTCGATCCGCGTCTGCGTCATCCCGGCCGGCACGATACCCAGCCTCACTTCTTCGCGGTTGAGCTGGCGTCCTGCGACGAAGCCACCCTCGATGCAGAACCCCGCATCGTTCGGGATCTCGCCAGCGCCACGCGTTCGGACCGCCGCGCCAAATCGCTTCTGCCCCGCCCGCGCCTGTTCCCTCGACGATGCGGTGGCGTTGCCCTCTGATTCGAATCGGAACAAGGTGCCGGGATTCGGAAAGTGCTGGAACTCCTCGTAACGCAATACCCGCCGGCCTGCGGGGCTGGACCACGACACCAGGACGTCATGGGCCGGTGTCAACGCATAACGCTCCAGCAGCATGCTTCCGCCGTCATTGCGCCTGGCTGCCCGCAACGCCGATTCCCGCGCCCGGACCTGGGCCTTGAACCGCGCGGCATCGACGCCAGCCGTGGTCGAGATCCGCGCGCCTCCGGAGGTGTATTCCGCACTGATCCGCGCATCTCGCGGCAGGTCGATCAAGAAGCGGCCTATGCAATGCGTGGACCATTCCCGGTCCGATGCCGCGGCGGCGTCGGCCGCGATGACTGGAGGCGCATACATCGAAACAAGCAAGAGCGTGATCGCAAGTCCATGGAGCATGCCTTTCACCTTCCTGTCCCTCTTTGACGCCAACCGCATTCGATTGACCTGCGTCGCGCCCGGCACATTCTCCGCTTCGAAAGGCTGGCTCATACCGCGCCAGGCCGCTGGCGGAGCGTTGAAGTGATTTCACGCCAGAATCCGATTGCCGCTTCCAGATCGCCAAAGTGGCCTTCCTCGCCAAGCGCCCCCTCGTCCACCGTCATCCCGAACTTGAGAAAGGGCGCCCCCAATGAATCCACCTGGCCGGGGAACTCCCACGCGAATTCGTAGCTTGAGCGCCCTTCATCGCGTTCCTCGACGACGACCTCGTCACCTTCCAGCCCATCCAGGACCCGCGCGGCCCGGTGCACGACGGCAACGCCTGATGGCTGCTCTCCAAGATCGTCCGGCAACTTGTCGACCCGCTCGAGCAGCGGCCGTTCGGGATTGCGGGTCACGAAGCTCTTGAAGACCAGCGAGGCCGTATCCAGCGCTGGAAAGCTGACGACTGCCTCGACTTCCTCGCGGTTGAGCCTGCTACCGGCAACGAATCCGCGATCCACGCAGAAGCCCGGCTCCCCTGGCACTTCGCCCTGCCCACGAACACGCATGGCCGCACCGAATCTTGCCTGGCTCACGCGCGCGCGCGCGCGCGCCTCCGCCGTCGCATTACCCTGGGATTCGAACCTGAAAAGCACACGGTCTTCCGGGAAGTACTGGAACTCCTCATAGCGCTGGGTGCGTGCCCCGGCGGCGCTCGACCACGATGCAATGACCTGGTGCCGTTCCGAAAGCGCATAGCGCTCCAACAGCATGCTGCCCTCGGTGCGGTGGGATTCGGCACCCAGTTCCGCCTCCCGGGCACGCAGTAATTGCTCGAAGCCTTCCGGCGAAATCGCCGCAACCGTCGATACGCGTGCGCCACCGGACACGAAAGCCGTCCGCGCGCGTGCACCTGGTGGCAGGTCGAACATGAAACGTCCCCAGCACTGGCTCTGTCCGCGACCGCTCAAGGCTTCACCTCCCGATCCCGGCACCATGGAATGCCAGCGTGCCGACCGCTCACGACTGTCCCCAGCTCGCTTGCTGCGCAAGCTTCACCAGCGAGTACATGGTCGCCCAACGTGCACGGTTGTCGTTGTATGCGTCCTGGTGCTCGTATCCCGGTTTGCGCTTTCCCTTGATGTTCATGGTCTTCTTTCCTTGCGCCGAGCTTTTGCCATCATCGCCCACGGCAAAGAACGCCTGCACGCCACCCCAGCCCCACGGGGCAATCGCCGACATCCTTGGCACCGTCCCATCGCCAGGGCCGTCCTTCTCGGCAACCTCCGCGTACACGTCATCCACGCTGGGTGTCCGGGACGCTGCGGTGATGACGACTTCTTCCAGCAGTTCGGACCTGGGGTCACCTTCTTGCGCGGGCGCTGGAGGAGGAGAACGAGTGCCCTCGGGCGCGGGGGCCACGGCGGCCAGTACCAGTCGTCCGTTGAGGCTATCGCCCCACACGCCATTGGCGCTGGCCAGGGACAGCGAGATACCCGCTTCCAGCTGATTGGCCAGATTGTCCTCGAACACACGCCTCAGCTTGGCGGCATGCTTCCGCTGGCTGGATGGCACCTGGCGGGGACTGCTCATCCACTCCGGCATCTGTGCCGGATCCAGGACCGGCATGGGGGTATTGCCCGCCACCGCATATGTTCCGCGGATCCGCGAACGCCGCTGCACCAGCTGTTCAAAGCGCAACGGCCCATTGCCGGTGGCTTCCCAGACGACCTCCTCATAGGCCGCACGTTTTCCCGAACTGTCGGCACCGACGTGCACGTAGGCCGGCGTGGGACACTGATCGGCAATCCGTTCGTGGAAATCCTGGACTTCGTCGATCTTGTCGTCGAAATCGTTGAAGGGATCCAGGTCGCCCCCGCGGGATTCGTAACCTGCTTCGCTGGCGTTCTTCGTCGCCGAGAAATCGAGCGCGACGGCGTTGCCCGATGGAATCAGGCCATACCAGCTGCGCGACCTGTAGATATCCGCGTAGGGGTCTCCATCGCGGGGCAACTGGTCTTCGTTGACGCCCTTGCCGGCACCGCTTCGCCGGAGCTTGAGCCAGCCCCCGCCTGTACCGCCATACCTGGCACTCGGAAGCAACTCCAAGCCGCCGTTCGACCTCGACAGCTGTGCGGCCAGGTGGAGCCCGGTCTGGCCCTGCGCAATGTACTTCATGGCGAAGCTATCAGCGCCCGTTCGCAGCATCTTGTAGGTCAGCGGCGCTCCTTCCGCAGGCATCGAGCCAATGATCGAACCCAGAACGCGACCATATCCGTGGACGCCGGAGATCGCCCTTGCCACGAGCCCGCCCATGGAATGGGTGAGCAATACGACCTTCATGTTCTCGGCGATGCCCGCGCCAAGCGTGTCCCTGTAATAGGGGATGATCTTCTCTTCAATGTGGTCAATGACGTCAGCAGCGCTGTCGGCGTTCGAGCGTATCCAGTTGTATCCCACGGCCCAGAATTCAAACCTGTATTCCGCCGCCTTGCGTACCTCGTCTTCGGCCAGTTGCGGCCCTGCGTACTTGTCGCCGTAGTCCACTGGCGGGGCCTGCATTCCGTACATGTCATCGCCCTGGGTCCAGGATTTGGCCAGTTCTCCGTCGCGCAGCATTCGGTTCAGCGCCACCTCGAAGTTCGCAAGTGCGGGCTGGTAGGCAGACTGCATGACGGTCCCGAATCCGCGGCGCTTCGCCTCTTTCACGCTGATCGCCAGCCGCTCCCAGTCGTGTTTGACCGGCAACGGATTACGAAGATTGGGCCAGCCCAGCCTGAACTTTCGTTTCTCATCCGGCCGTCCCGGCATGTCATTGAGGTCGATCCGGAAGTAGACCTTGCCCTCCGGGTCGACTTCAGTGGTGTCAGGGTCAAGCAGGCGCTGGCGTTCCGCGGCCGTGGCCATCAGGTACTTGGCGGCCCAACCGGCTTCACGCCAGTTCCCGCTGCCGAACGTGAGGGAGCTGGCGTTCAACGGACGCCAGACCCGCTCACCGGTGTGCTTGTTGCGCAGGTTCGTCCCCATGATCCCCGGCAGGAAAATGACGGGAATCACCGGGCGGGGGTCGGCCAGCAGATGCGTCGTCCCCTTGCTTTCGCTCGGCGTCAAGCGGCTGTTGGCGACCCAATCGCCATCCTCGTCGAGGCCGGGAAACAGGATCCGATCTTCTTCCTTCATCGGTCTATTCCTTGCTGCGCAGAATACGGATCGCCAGTGCTTCCAGCGATTGCCCGCGCTGGACCGGGATACGCCCTTCGCCGTCGGTCTGTACCCGAATCCGCGCGCCGTCGGCACGGGTGATCTCGACCGGCCAGTTGCGGATCGGCTCGCCCGAATGCTCATACCGGACGACGTGCTCGTGGTCGAACTTCGATTCGGGCCAGCTGTTCATTTCACGAGACAGCTGCGTCGGCCCCTGGAACACCTTGCTCCCCGCATGCACCTTGATCGTGCCCGGGCAGGCGATGACGATGTTGCCGCTTTCGATCGTCAGGCTCGCGCCGCCCGCGGTGGCCAGGTGCACCGTCTTGCCCGCCGCCAGTTCCACTTCGGCGTTCGCGCTCACCACCTTCAGCTGCTCCCGGCTGCGCAGGCGCGCTTCGTCGTTCTGCGCCTGCACGTCCAGCTCGCCAGTGCCCGCGACCACGCTCAGCGCGGTGTCTTCGGACTGCCCCTCCACCGCCGCGGCCAGCACGCCGATCGCCTGCCCGCTGTGCACCCGCAGGTGGCCCGCCACGGCCAGGTTGCTGCCCTGCCCGCTGGCCAGGGTGATGGTTTCGCCCGCGCTCCAGGCCAGACTCTGGCCGGCGACGAGGCCGATGCCGGCCGGTGCCGCCAGGCCCAGCAAGGCATCCCCGGTGTGCGGCACCCGGCCCTCGGCTGCCACCGGGCTGCGCTCGGCCGCGCTGCCGCGGGCGTCGTCGTAAGCCTCGCCCGGCACCGTGGTCTTCGCGCTCGCCAGCAGCGCCGGCAGCGGGGACTGGTCGTCGATCAGCCGCGAGGCGTTCGGCGACTGGCTCCCTTCGTGCCCGGCCACCTTCACCGTCTGGTGCGTGGTGGCAGCGCTGGAGAACGTCTGGCCCAGGGTCTTGAGTTGGGTCAACAGCGCCGTCGGGCCCACCGCCTCGCCCGCCGGGGCCTCTCCGGCCGTGCCGTAGGCGCTCAGCCACAGCCCCGACTGCGCGCGCACCGTGCCCCAGGCGTCGCTGCGCAACTCGAACCCTTCGCCGCGGAAGCTGCCGCGGTAGTTGTCCGCCTGGTGCACCAGGTGACCCAGGTTGAGCTGGCTGGCCTGGTGGGTGGTCGCCAGCTGCAGCCGCAGCTGGCCGTCGCTGTCGTCGAACACCAGTCGGCTGTGCCCGTCGCCGCCCCACTCCTTCGACTTCACCCCCCACAGCGCGGCGGCGTTGCGGTGGGCGTCGTCGCCCTGGCCCATGCCGTGCCATGGCGGGGCGTGGCCGCCGGCCAGGTTGCCCTGGGCGCTGGGCGCGTGGTCGGTCGCCTGGGCGTAGGCGCTGGCGTCCTGTTCGGCGCGCTTGCCGCCGGGGGTCGGGACGATGCCGGCTTCGCCTTGGCCGTTGTACAGCGACCCCAGGATCACCGGGCGGTCGATGTCGCCTTCCAGGAACCCCACCAGCACTTCCTGTCCGATCCGCGGCAGGAACTGGCTGCCCACGCCCGGGCCGGCGTAGCGCTGGACCACGCGCAGCCAGCAGCTGTCGCGATCGCCCGGCTCGCGGGCCTGCTGGAAGTGGAACTTCACCCGCACCCGGCCCAGCTGGTCGCAGTACAACTCCTGGCTGCCTTCGGCGCTGGTGCTGCCCTCGGCCCCCACCACGAGTGCGGTCTGGTAGCCCGGCGCGGTCGGGCGCGGGTTGGGGCGGGCGCCGGTGCCGTCTTCGAGCACCGGACGCCAGGGACGGTCGCGGTCCACCGCGGTGAAGGCGTTGGCGTAGCCGATCGCTTCGGCGCGGTCCTGCAGGGCGGTGGCATCCAGCTCGGACAGGGGATCGGCCGGCCAGGCCGGGGCGGCGCCCAGCTGCCCGGCCACGTGCTCGCGCGCGTCCAGCGGCAGGTTGTTGATGCCCAGGTGCTGCACCCCGGTCAGCAGGATCTCGGTCGGCGGCGCGTCCGCGCCCGGCGCGGTCGGCGCCTGCGTCAGCCGGAACCAAGTGCCGGCGCGGAAGCTGCGCGCGGTGCCCTGCCCGAACCAGCCGGCTTCCGCCGCTTCGCGCGCCTGCGCCATCAAGCCGGCGTAGCGATCGGCCTCCGCTGCGCTGGCGAACGCATAGGCGCCGCCGGGATCGTAGGCTTCCAGCGGTGATGGCGGCTCGAACCCGGCCTGCAGCGGCAGTTGCGCCGTGCTCGCCTGTCCGGTCTTGTAGTCGTGGCCGAGGACCGTCAGCCGGTCCGCGCCGATCCGCTGCCGCCGGCCGAAGGCCTGCACGCTGTCGCTCGACTCGGTCGCGTCGCTGCGGTGGAAGCGGATCCCGCCGCCTGCCGACGACAGCCCGTCTTCCGGCTGTGCCGCGCTGTCGGCGAACAGCACCAGCCGGTGCCCGGCGGCCGCTTCATCGTCCTCTTCCAGCCGCCAGCCCAGCCCTTCCTCGGCCAGCAGGCGGCTGACGAAGTCGAAGTCGCTCTCGCGGTACTGCACGCAGTAGCTGCGCTGGCGATCGCCCAGGAACGGGCCCACCTCGTCGCCCAGCTGCCAGGCCGCCAGCGGCGCGTAGTCGGCGAACACCGCCTCCACGATGTCCACCACGCTGCGGTCCTGGAACACCCGGCTGTGCCGGCCTTGCGTCAGCAGCCACGTCCACGGCACCAGGCACAGCCGGTAGCGCGCCAGGCCGCCGTCGCTGCCGATGCAGGACGCCTCGCGCACCAGGCCGCTGCGCATGCAGTCGCTGCCCCCCGCCAGGCGCGTGATGAGTTTGGCCGGCTGGCCCAGCCAGGCCTCCAGGTCCAGCGTGGCGTCCGTCGCCAGCAGGTCGATCCACCACGTGAA
>Ga0182738_1007192_pt1 | contig 11363 bp, 18 predicted proteins | sample eDN5th30CBELigMG_FD_128876 | JGI IMG/M metagenome (GOLD analysis project Ga0182738, IMG submission 128876) | Enriched Miracle-Growth compost microbial communities from Emeryville, California, USA - eDNA 5th pass 30_C BE-Lig MG (version 2)... ...
CGATACTTTAAACTAACGGATACGTTTGTACAATGAGCTACTCTATTGAGTGGCTTTTACTTTTGCGAATAATCAACAATGAATGAATTTTATAGAACCTATTTATTACATTGCTGCACAAAATGAATCTACTTTGCACGTTTCTTCTTAGGATTGTTCACCATCCCATCGTTAAGCTGCCACAGTGGAAGTGTAAACACTTCAGCCAGTACCTTACCCTTGTCACTAAAAACAATGTCATAAGGCACGTCTTGCATGATGGGATCAATTCTTTTTCTCTGCTTTCTCACATCCCTCACCTCGTATTCAGATTAAAACCACGCTCATATGTTCGGTTTTAGCGGTGTAGAAGCCCCTCAGAAGCGTTTGAAGTGCTTCCTAGTGTATTTATACCACTAGAGCGTTAGGACGCTTTTGAGAAGGAAATACGACAGGTTTAGCCTTATTCTTCGCCTTTATAGAACATACACAGAAATGAGAATAGGACAATCCACCACTTGCTGAAAACAACTGCTAGAATTGTAAAGCAAATGATTACAGTTACATTGATTAGTGCAATTGCTAGGTTAGTGTTCATTTATAGCCCCCTCAACTGCCTGTTGCAATGACTTGTGCATCTCTCTAAGCTGCTTGACGTATTCCTTAAGCTCAATATCACCAGTTAACCCTTCGCGCACTTGTCGATGAGCAATCTCCTGCAACGCTGAAGCTAAGCCTGTGGCAGATGCTGGATAGTATTTGTTTAAGCTAGCCCAGCGTGTAGTAGGTGTAGGGTCTTTATCATTCCCGTCCTTGTCTTTTCCGTCGTTCCAAGTAGGATGCTTGGTAGGGTCAATTGTACGCCACTCCATAAGCATGTAATTGTGCGAATCAACTTCCAGTGCAAAGCGTTCATTGATTTTAATCATTTCAGCACCTCTTTCATTTTTTTGAGTGTTCGTTCGTAGTTGAACTGTGGATTTTGGTTTAAGTAGTCCGTAACCATCTGCACAAGCTGGTCATAGCGGTTATTAGTGACCTTGAGAATATAATTATTGTTGTATATCGCTTTTTCTTTTTCCTCAGCTGAAGCTAAAGGGAATGGCTTAAAGGCTTCTAATCGCTTGATATCAAGATCAAGCTTAGTGATAAATTCGCAAACTAGGTCAAATTCTTCCTCGTTGGTTATGACTTCAGGCAACAGCGGGTAGTCGGCTTTATTCATTCTTGGATAGGTCACTTCTTATCACCCTCTCGCTGATACGTTAAATCTAGTATCTTGCCTATGTTTTTGATGAAAGCAAGTTCTACAACACCAAGTTCACCGTCACGATGTTTCGCTATAATGACTTCCATGATGTTCTTGTTATCTGAATTCTTGTTGTAATAATCATCGCGGTACAGGAATGAGACAATATCGGCATCTTGCTCAATAGCTCCTGATTCACGTAAATCTGATAGCATTGGCCGTTTATCTTGACGCTGCTCTACACCACGACTTAACTGAGATAAGGCCACTACCGTACATTGATTTTCTCTAGCAATCACCTTGCATGTGTTCGAAATATAAGTGACCTCTGTCTGCCTGTCCTTGTGTTTTCGCTCTGACTTTACAAGCTGAAGATAATCAATATAAATGACCACATTCTTTATACCGGTTGATCTCAAGCGCTTGATTTCCTTCCTCGCTGTACGTCTGACATACTCGATTGAGAAACCAACAGTATCATCAATATAAAAGTGCATTTTATCCAACGTAATGAGTGCATTTCTATATCGATCCCAATCCTCTTCTTCAAAATCACCAGTCTTCATGCGCTTGCTGTCTATGTTTCCAAGTGCGGACAACATACGGTCAATCAGTTGAACACTCCCCATCTCACCCGAGTAAAACAATGCCGCCGTTAGTGGATCTCTGCATGTCATGCGGATGTCATTTAGCGCATAAGCTGTTTTACCAATTGATGGCCTTGCTGCGACTACTTCAAAATTCCCTGGGATATGACCATTTGTTATTTGATCTACCGTTTTTGAGATGGTGCTAGCCCCAATAACACCTTCCATCTTGCTCCGCTTTTTTATCTCAGAAGCATGATTCTTAGTAACTTCTGAAGCTTTAAGCATTCCTTTATTCGACGCTTTAGGTAACAAGTCGCGTAGTTCTTCAACTTGTGCTTCAACCTCGTTTAGATGGTCATTAATGTTATCCGAGCTGCCAACACTTAGCGATATTTTGTTAAGTCGTATTTTGGTCTGTCGCTCAATATAAGCTTCACGAATGATCTTTTGGTAATAATCAAACTGGATTTTACCTGGTACTGACCTTGTTAATTCACTTAGGTATGCAATCCCGCCAATTTTCTCAAGACCTCCACCATGTTCTTGCGCTACCTTTGCCAAAACAACAAGGTCAACTTTTTCAATGCCATCTTGCTCGGCTGCGTACTTCAAAAACTCTAATATCAAGGGATGACGATCATCCGCATGTAACTCTACTGGATCAATATAGCAATCGTGAATCAGTTCACCGTCAAGAATCATTGAACCAAGAAACACGGCTTCTGTTTGAAATAATGAATCATTCATCCCCTAGCCACTCCTTAAATAAATCCTCAGGCATTGGAACGGATTTAGCTTTTGCTTCTTCTAATTGCAAAAGATGATTTTTGGTTAGCTCTTTGTAGTCTGAATAAGGATTCGATTCGACTTCAAGCGGCCTACATAGATTTGCAATCGAAGGGAAATAATCACTTTCTCGTGAATGTCGTCTCATATTCAAATAACCTTGTTCGAAAGGAATGTCTTGAAGCTCTTCCCAGTATTCCTCGAATATTTGCGGATCCTCCTGAAAATTAGGAGCTAGATTCGGGCAACGCTGTGTTGCTTTGCCTAGAATCAATGATAATTCTTGACGATTCACCCTCTATCCCTCCGATCATGTTCGTGAAGAACTCCATATTTGAACTCGCCTTGCTCTTTTTCTTTGGGTGTGCTGCTCCCTTACCTTCACTCATCATCTTCACGACAAGTGTTTGATATTGCTTTCTTAACTTACTGGCCGAAAGGATATTTGTTTTCCAAAACGAATCTTGTGTACACCAATCAATAACTGTAATGAGTTCCTTTTTGTCGATCTTGTCTTTTTCAAGCATCAGCCTAAAATCATCAGCCCATGATTGTAGATTCGTATTATCAAGTAAGTGCTCTTTACCCAATAACCTCATGTTGTCTCTTATTTTTTCTTTTAGATAAAGAGCAGCTTTATAGTAAGTTGAATCCTCTTCATAAATCTTTTTCGAAGAAGAAGATTTATTACTATCTTTATTATCTTTATTATCTTTGTTATTATTGTTCGGCGTTTGTTCGGTCACTGTTCCAAGTTGTGTTCCAAGTTCACCTTTTAGATAGCTCGAAAAGTCTTGATAATACTCATAATTTTGGACTGTGAACACTGTTCCAAGTTCATGCGTTTTAGTGCATATGCGCTGCAACTTAACTAACCGACGTATCGCGTTATTAATCGTTGATGTTGCGTATGTTTTGATCTGCCTGTTTTCGATGTATTGTAAGTCCTCTTGCAACTTCCTTGTTGATCTCAGCCATTGGCCACGTTGGAGGGTTAAGGTATCATCAACCTTATAACCCTCTTCAGCGAAAATGGCATTACCTAGAATTAAGAAGAACAAGCGGAACTCTACAACATTTCGCCATATTGGATTTTCAAAAATCTCTCGGCTTATTAAAAATGCGCCGCCTGCCACGTTCTCACCTACTCTCTTCCTTCCTGCTCTTTATAATCACTTAACAGCTCCTGCACGTTTTTGTTGAGCTCGTACCAGCTCACGTTGTTATGGCCAGTGCGGATCAGTGTCTCGATTTCCTTGCAAAGCTCCTCCCATTCCATATTGCTCAAGCTCCATCGCTTTTATGATATTTCTTGTAAGTGGCAGCATTTTGTCGATTATAGACTGTGTTAGCGGTACCGATTCACCGTTACCTGTATATTCCTCTAGAATTTCTTCTAAGATCGGGGTCCATTCAGTTCTCAATTTATCCTCGACTGACGGCGGTTCTTCGATGGTGTAGCCGTTGACTAGGGCTTGAACTACGATGTCCTTGCGTGTATAGTCCTCGTTTATCCATTTAGCAATGGTGTTAATGTCTCTATGACAACTTTCTCTGCTCATTGATTGGTCTACCGCTGCTAAAATGTCGAATACAGGAGTAGTGTAGTTAAATCGTTCATCATCTTCCATCAGTCCGTCGATTGCTTCGGCCAATTCCTTTGGAAGCTTGACCAGCTTACTTTCACGCTCAAGCTGCAGCTCTCCTTGCAACTTTGCCACGTTGTCTATCAATCGCTGTTTTTCTTGCTCGATAGCGTCGATGTGGGCTAACATAAATGCAAGGTCAATCGTTGAAAACAACTTGCCCTCGTTGTACATATTCCTATAGTTCTGCAATTGCAATTCGCTCATTTTTAACATCTACAAAACCTCCTCATTTCTCCGCAACGTACACTGGTACGCCTGTGAGTTTCTGAATTTCTTCCTTAAACAATCGTTCATCACTGTTGCCATCACTAAGATGTATCAGCCATACTTCCTTGAGCTTGCTGAGGTCATTCGCTCGTATAAAGTCCTTTAGATTTTCAAGGCTCATATGTGACCGCAGCAGGCGTTTATAACGAGCTTTCATGACTTCCCTTTCACTTTCAGGAGCCAGCTCCATTCGCTCTTTTACGAGATCTTGGCTATAATTACACTCAATCAGCAAATGTGTAATACCGCTAAACTTGTATTTGATGTAGTAAGTATCAGTTGCAAACAATAACGTCTCGCCAAGCTTGTTTATGAGTAAGTAGCCTAGTGGCTCGTCTACATCGTGATGGACATCAAATGGAATGATGGTCCATGTACCAATCTTGAAGTCTTGAAACGCTTGTACAACATTGAAACGATAGTGATTGTATCCAAGCTCATTGATAGTGCCTTGTGAGATATAAACGTCAATACCCTTTGAAGCTAGCTCTTTAAGCCCTTTGATGTGGTCGCCATGATGATGTGTGATCAAACACCCTTTAAGTTGTGAAACCTTATAATTAACGCCCCTCTGTATCTCCTTGAAAGAGAGTCCAGCGTCTAGAAGCAACGCTGTCTCTCCATCTGTCACATGATAGGCGTTTCCTGCTGAGCTGCTGCCTAGCGGTGTAATGCGAATCATTAGAATTCTTCCTCTTCTTCAGTAGCTTGCTGTGCTTCTTTTGGTTCGTCATCTAACACTTGATAATGAGATACATCGATTGCTTGGGAGTTAGCGTTTTGAGAGATTTCTTGCTGTACTTCTAGCTCAGCAGCTTGCACTTCCATTGCTTTGATGCGGTGATAGTCTGCGTCAATCTTCTGCGGATCGATGGTTACATCACTATGCGCTGCACGGAATACCGTTTTGTAGCACATTTGCTCATACCAACCTTCAACCTTCACTTTTTCGCCAGTCTTTTTACCGTTCTTATATTCATCCTTTTCGCCGCCCCAAAACTCTGCAGATGCTTTCTCAGGCTTGCGCTTCTCAATGTCAGCAATTGTCATCATCACAAGCTTGTTTTTCTCAGGCTCATTTCTGTATTCGTGGTAGTAAAAACCGCCGATAATTTTGCCACGGTTGAATGGGTTAGTAATTTCGAACTCATAGCTTTCCACCTTGTTACGAGCATCTTTTTTGATAGGCTTGAAGTGATCCGTTTCATAAACTAGCTCAACAATGACCGCATCAGGTACATTCAAACCATATTTCACAGCTTTAAGTTCAAGACCGCGGTACCCTTCCATAAAAGTGATGTCATACTTTCCAGTGCTGTTGTTCTTGTATGGGATAGGGAATAGGTGATTTTTTTGAAGTGGATCTAAACCAAGCCGAGCAAATGCCACTACATCAAGAGATAGTTTATTTAAGTCCACGTTTTCCCAAGTAACAGGAACAGCATCACGGTATTGCTCGGATTTCTTTTGGCGATTGATCTCAGCTGTTGCTAAAACGTTATTGATTGCTGAAAAGTAATTGCGTGCCAAGCGTTGTTGTGAATCGGTTAGTGCAATCTCGCTGCCTGCCCCGAACTCTTGCATTACCTTAGATACAAAGCGTTGCGATGCCGTATTCTGCTGCGCTTGAACAACTTGATTTTGTGATTGTTGTTGATTACTCATTATTCATGACCTCCGTTAGTTGATTTTGTTTGCTTGCGTAATTTTTCAAGCTCCTCGATAACTTCCCAAACATCCGTGTTATCGAGCATAATGTTATCCGTTGCGCCTTCAAGTTCGGTTTTTAGGCGTTGCAAAGGGTCTGGGTGATACGGTGTGAACTTACGAGTTTTGGGTTTGTAATTAACTGCTAGCTTTTCGTTGTAAGCTAATGCCAAAATGCAGAAGGAAGATTCATCACCATACTTAAGCATCATTTCATCCGTAACACCAACTGCGTGGAGCGTTTCGCGATTTTCATTATTGAAATCTACAAGGATATAAGCATCTTCACCGCCTTGCATCTCAACAATCTCCAAAGTCTCTAAAGCTTCTAAGACCTTTGCTTGTTCCATTCCCTTCCCTCCTAAAATAATTCATCTTGATATTCTTCTTGCACCGCTTTAGCAGCAGGCTGAGCAACCGCTCCACCCTCTACACGCAACTGGCTATCTCCTGCCGAGACAATAAGTTTGATTTGCTGTCCTGCTGTTTCAGTAACCTTCGTAACTGCTTCTGCGTTATCAATCATGATCGGAGCTATTACCTGGTAGTGAGTTGACAGTGCATTAATGATTTCCAATCCTGCGTTGATCTGTGCTGCTCTATTAAGTCCAGCATTGTAAGGCACCAAGTTAGGTCCATATAGCGTTTCACATGTATCCTTTAGTTCACCGTTAACTTGCTGCTCAAACAATCTAAAGCGCACAGTCGGGAACTTGTCATTGATGCGCTGCTCTAATAGTTCTGCCTTAGCTCTAGCGAAGTCAGTAAGTGCTGCCTGTTGCGCTGAAAGCTCATCATACTCTGCGCTTAAAGTCGATTGGCTCGCTTTAATTTCCTCGATCTTCTGCTTAGCTTGTTCGGCTACTTCACGGCTAGCTCGCTCACGTTCAAGCGTCTCAACATCTGATTGCAGCTTAACTAGCTCCTGTTTGATTGCTTCGACTTGTGATGATTCGCCTGCTTGCAACTCGGCGATCTCAGCATCTAGATTTTCGATGTGACGCTGCAGAACGTTATAACGCTCATTTTGATTAAAGTCGATTTGTGTAGATGATAGGTTGTTGATCTCAGCAGTTACCTTGTCGATCTCAGCTTGCAGCGTTTGAAGTCCTTCTTGATTTTTAGTAAGCTCAGCTTTCCTTTCTTCAATTTGAGCTATTAGATCATCGTATTGCTTGCGAGTGGCTTTGCCTTCTGTTACGATACGTTCTTTGTCACGAGACTTAATAAGATTAAACTGCTCGACTGCAGCTTTTAATGCTTTCTCAACTTGCTCAACTGGTAAGGATTGCTTACAAGTTGGACACTGATCAGCAACATCAGGATTGTCTAACGCTCGCTCATCTACTTCTGCTTTTTGCTTTCTCAAATCGATCAATTTGTTGTTGAGTGCATCAGCTCGCTTATTGTCATCATCGATTTGATTCTTGATGTTTCGAATAGCACTATCAACTTCTGACTTGCGGACATTCAGCTTATTTAAGCGTTCCTGTACCTTTGCAGCATCGGCACCTGTGTTAGACTGCAATTCGTTTTTAAGCTGCAACTGTTCATTCTGTAGCTCAAGCTTCTTCTGCTGCTTGACTGCGATCTCGCCACCATTTTGGATTCGTACAAGCTCAGCTTGCTTGTCCGCTATGATTGCTCTAGTTGTCGCTAAACCTTCCTCAATGACTTTAAGCGTCTTGTTAGAAGTGCCGAAGATTGTATTTTGTTGAGCTCGAATGTCGCTGTCCGTTTCCTTAAGTTCCTTATCCACTCGGCTCAATTCCTTTTTGACATGCTCTTGCGCTTTGTCTAGTGGCTTATCAGAAAGGATCTGCTTAACAATCGCCAGCTTAGGATTAAGGTTGAAAACATCATCGTCTGTGATGCTGTCACCGAAGATTTCAAACAACAGTTTGCGGCGCTGCTGCTTGTCGTATTGCTCATTGAAGTAAGATGGATTAGTAAGAAGCTTAAATAAGTCCTCGTCAATGATCGTTGCTATTTCAGCGTTATATTCCTTCTGTTTGAGCTCAGCGCCGTTGATATAGTAAAGTGTTGTATGACCGTCAAAAACTTCCTCTGCAGCCCCTCTAGGACGTTTGTAGACCTCTTTGAATAGTCGAGTAAGCGTTACTGTCTTGCCATCGATATCAAGCACGCACTCGACAGAATGCTCTAGCTTCGGAATGACTTGACCAGTAGCATCTAGTGTCTTGATCCACTTTTCAGCCTGTCCGTTGCCTTGCGAATCCTTACCGAATAATACCCAGCTAAAAGCATCGAATAGCGTTGACTTGCCTGCTCCGTTGTCGCCTAAGACATTTAGGTTGTGACCTTGTGCATCTAGCGTAAAGTTACGTATACCTTTGAAGTTGTTTAGAATAAGTGCGATTAATTTAATGACTTTCAATGTGATCCCTCCTATTTCAGAATTTTGATGAGGTCGTCGAGTTTAGCTGCGCGCTTATCAATCTGCTCTTGCAACCAACCAATGATTAAATCGTGAAAATTGTTGTCTGAACTGCTATCGATCTCTGCGCTATAAAAACTTGTGTGATTCCCTGTGATTACTTTGATGCCCTCACCATGTTTTTGTTTGCTTAGTAGGCATCCCTTTTGAAATTCAAGATCGGTAATTTCCTTATGCAAAGCACCGACCTTAGCGGCAATCTCCATCTTTTCTTTGATTAAGTCGTTCATTACTTAGCACCTCCGTTGTTTTCAAGCAGTGTTGCTTGCGATTGAAGGTTTTCAAGTAACATTGGGATGTTCAAACGGTTTATAATGTCAGCCGATAGTTGCGCTCGTAGGTTATCTTCAAGTGTCTTAACTACAGTGTTCTCAGCGTCTGTACGAGCTTTCTCGATTGTCTTAGTGACTTTACCTAGTAACTCTTTTTCTAGGTAGCTATTAACCAGGTACTCAGCAATAGAGTATTTTTTATCATCACGATAACTTGCTTTTTCACCATGAGAGTTGAGGGTTTTCTCGTTGACAAAGTTTTCGAATCGCTTGCCAATAAATTCAGTCAATGAGACATATTCAACCTTGCTGCTCCAAGAGCCACCAGTAATAGGGATTTGAACTTCGCCCAATGACTTCTCGGTAACATTCTTCAACAAAGCATCAGCAATTACCTCAACACGGTTAGTAACAATATCAGATAGCTGTTTTTCCATCTTTGCACTAATATCTCTAGTTAGTTTTTCTTGAATACCGGTAACGATTTTCTGTTGCATAACCTCATCAATCGAATCTTCTTCAATCCAATCCAATTCAACCTCGATATTAAACTTTGCCATTGTGTATTTGCTCCTTTTCATCACTCATGCTACAATGAGCTTGATTCTTGACTTGACCGTTCGAGTTGCAGCTCAGCGGTCTATTTTGTTTCTACGGGTCCGTCTACGGCGATGCGGTGGTATCTACGTTGTACAGTTTGGTTTTGTGGTAAGTCGATCCAAATGTATGATTCATCTTCGAATATAACTTTGATTGACTTTGTGTCTGAGTTTTTGTTGAGCATCGTATAGCAAGCCTCTAAAGCGATAACTGTTTGACCGTGAAATTCTTCTCCAACAGCCAACTGGATATTACCGCGAATACCCTCGATAGTAACTGCTACCAACACATCCTCATACTTCACTTGATCATGCATCCTGTTCACCTCCCCTCACTGGAATAAGGCCGAAACTGATCTTTATTGCTCGGTCAACCTCTCTCATGCGCTCCTCTGTAAGAGTTGATATCTTTTTCTCCAAACGCTTTTTATCGATTGTTCTGATTTGCTCTAACAAAACTGTTGAAGGTTTCATTAATCCTTCTCGCACATCTACATCTACATGTGTTGGCATATAACGCTTATCTCTGTCTGTCATAGCTGCAACAATCACTGTTGGTGAATACTGATTCCCTACATCGTTTTGAATGATTAAAACTGGCCGTTTTCCTGCTTGTTCACTTCCGAATCCAGCTCCCATATGTGCAATCCAAATCTCTCCTCTTTTCATAAAACCCTCCTTTTTGGCTTCAAAAAGCCGATTTTGGCAAAAAAATAATAAGGGTTGGTTAAAACCCGTCAAAATGGACCTAATACTTTTTTCAGTTTGTTTAACGTTTCTTCACTTGGCTGCTGCAAACCATCTTCAATTCTTGATAGCGTTGCTTGCGATACACCTGAAGCTTCGGCTAAGTCGGTTTGCCGCATATACCCCTTTCTTTTTCGTATAATCATTAATCGTTCACCGAAAGATAGGCTATCTATAAGACCATTGCTTCTTCTCTCGGCAAGCACCTCTTCCTCCGTCACATGCCCAGCTTTGATTAACATGCCGATGTAGGAGACGCTTAGGACTTCAGCAAACTTCCGTAGCAGTTCAGTCGAAGGTAACCTTCTATCGTTCTCAATGTTAGATAAATGTTGCTTAGAAAGGTTATGACTTTCATCCTCAATCCGACTGACAGTTGCATTTGATATTTGGCAAGTTTCTGCGAATTGCCTAGCCGACTTAAAACCTTTAGCTACTCTCAGTTGTCTGAGGTATTGACCGAATGACACTCTACTCACTCCTTTCGATATTCCAAGATGTCGCCTACCGTACAATCAAACAGCAAGCACAGCTTGTCTAGCGTATCGAGGTGAACGCCCCTTGAATATCCGTTACATAAGGCTGAAATAGTGGTTCTTGAAATACCCGTTGTATCAGCTACCGTTTGGATATTGACGTTGTTCCTCGCCATCAAACCCCTTAAATTACATTTGATCATCTAAACCACCCTTTCGTACCATCGCCCTCTGAGATAGAGGTTTAAGAATTGTTCGAAGGTCAATGCTGTTGTTTTGCGGACCTCTGTAGTTCTGTAGTAATCAGCTAGCCTATCCAGTTCATCGTCATTGACCTTGATCATCCCGCTCGCTGTGATCATCTAAACCACCGCCGACATCTGTAAATATTTATTGCCTACACGCTTTAAGATGCGTCCTACCGACGGTTGACTAATTCCCACACGATCAGCGATCTCCATTTGAGTAAATCCCTTAGTAGCAAGCTCAAGTACTTTCTTTTCTTTTACTGGTAAGTACCCTAAGAATTCGTCAACGTAAATCTCTGTCACGTCGTCAGTGTCGCCTTCCAATAAATCGAATAC
>Ga0182738_1007193_pt1 | contig 11361 bp, 8 predicted proteins | sample eDN5th30CBELigMG_FD_128876 | JGI IMG/M metagenome (GOLD analysis project Ga0182738, IMG submission 128876) | Enriched Miracle-Growth compost microbial communities from Emeryville, California, USA - eDNA 5th pass 30_C BE-Lig MG (version 2)... ...
CATAACGTCATCTATTGCTGCGATAACTGCGGCCATTTCGACTCATCCTGCGCTTGCCCAGGACACAACTTCAACTGAGGGCGGCGTGATTGTCGTAACAGGCTCGATCATCACGCGATCGGACGCAAACTCGCCTTCTCCGATTAGCATTGTCGGTGCCCAGGAAATCACAGAAGCGGGCACACTGAACATCACAGAGGTCCTGAAGGAGGACCCGTCACTCGGTGTCACGTCACGCAGCAACACCAACGTCCTGAACGGCGCGGGCGCGTCAGGCGTCGATATGCGCAACCTTGGCAATCGCAGGACGCTGGCGCTGGTAAACGGCCGCCGCATGCCGCTCTTTGCGGATGCCTTGGGAACAGCGTTCCAGGACACCACCATCATCCCCTCAAACCTGCTCGAGCGAGTGGACATCCTGCGCGACGGCGCATCGACGACCTACGGCGCAGACGCCGTCGCAGGGGTGGTCAACTTCATCCTCAGGGAAAAATACGACGGCCTTCAAGTTGAAGGCTACACGGGGATTTCCAACCGGGGCGACGCGTTTGCCTATCGCATTTCCGCGCTTGCCGGCCATACGTGGGATCGAGGATCCATCCTGTTCAGCGCCCTGTACTCGGACCAAGATGCACCGTTGCTGTCCGACAGGGATTGGGCACACCCGGCAATTCAAAGCATTGGCGCAGTTGGGTCATCCAACGTGGTAGGATCGAACAACACGCCGGGCGGTACGATCTTGTCCGCCTCAGGCCAAGTGCTGGAATGCTTTCCCTTCTCGGTAGGCGTAATTCCCCACCCGTCCGGTTGCGACTGGTACGATTCCGCTTACGAAACGAGCCTGATCAACGACATCACGCTGCGCAATGTCGGCTTTGTCGGCCGCTACGAACTGACCGATAACGTGCGGGTCTTTGCGGATGTTTTCCAAAGCCGGCGTGAGAGCTCGAACGAAATCTCCGCCACCCAGATCCTTACGAGTACCCTCACGGGCATCTACCCAACGGGTTTCCGCATATCTGCCGCAAGCGCCGGCAACCCGTATAGCCAGGATATAAACCTCCGTTGGCGTCCATCGGACTACGGCTCACGTCCCACTTTCGCCGTCTCCAACCAGTTCTACGCCAACGTGGGTCTGGACGGCAGCCTGGCGGACGACCGCATCCATTGGACAGTCAGCCACACGTTCTCCAGTTCCGAGGCCGCGACCAGGCGACCTAACGACATTGATTCAGTCGCGCTTTATAACCTGCTGAATTCGCAGGCGTGTGCGGCCGATATCATCTGCGCCGGCGTCGGTACGATCGGCAACATTCGCGACCTCCTCTCGGGCGCGACGCCCCTGACCCAGGCTCAGCAGGACTACCTATTCTACGACCTCGTCAGCGACAACAAGTTCACCTCCGCGCAGACCATCGCGACCCTGTCCGCCCGCCTGTTCACCTTGCCCGGCGGGGATGTGAATGCCGCTGTCGGCTTCGAGCACCGTAAGGAAACCGGTCGCTTGACCCCTGACGAGAAAACCCAGTCAGGCGTCGGGATCGGTACGTTCATCTTTCCGACCGATGGCCGGTTCCATACCAACGAGGTATTCGGGGAGCTCGACCTGCCGTTTCTGGCGGACGTCCCGCTGGCGGAAGAACTGACGCTGAACCTGCAGGGCCGCTATTCCGACTTCTCCAATTTCGGCGGCGCCTTCACTTACAAGATCGGCATGAACTACGCGCCAGTCGAAGGGCTCCGCTTTCGCGCGTCGTATGGCACCAGCTTCCGCGCGCCTGATGTGCTGGAACTGTATGGCGGTGGCGTCGGCCGTCGCACGGCGCTGAACGACCCCTGCAACGGCACCGCAGGCGGCCAGCGCGCAACCAACGCGCAGGTTGACGCGAACTGCGATGCGCTTGGCGTGCCGGAAAACTACTTCCAGCCCGACAACTCACTGCCGAACCGCGATGGTGGCAACTCGGCATTGCGGCCGGAGAAGGGCCGGACATTCACCGTTGGCGCAGTGCTTCAGCCGGCGTTCCTGCCCGGCTTCACGGCGACGGTCGATTATTACGACATCAAGATCACCGACGCGATCAGCGCGGGCAACGTGCAGTTGAACCTCAGCAATTGCTACGCCTCACCCAACCTGGCTGCTCGCTCAGCGGACCCTGCCGACGTTTGCTTCAGCTTTGGAAACCGACTGCCCAACGGGGACCTCGATCGCGTCCTTACCCGCGCATTCAACGTTGCGGAGCAATCCACGAGCGGCTTTGACCTGAACCTGAATTACGAACGCCCCGAACTCGGCTTCATGCCCGGCGGATTCTCCGCCAGGTTGCGGCTTTCCCACGTCGAAAGCTTCAAGAACCAAGGCGTCGAGCTCGCCGGCACGTTCTCGGGCGGCGTCGACGGGCGGGACACATATCCCAATTGGCGCGGCAACCTGACCACAACCTACTCGCTCTCGAATGTCGATATTCAGTGGAAAATCAATTACGTCGACGGTGTCAGGGACCTGACCTACGGCACCACGACGCCACGCGACAACATAATGAACTATTCCGGCCCGCCGACGTACTTCAGCCACGACCTTCTGATCCGCTGGTCGGCCGCCGACGACTTGCACCTGTCGATCGGGATCAACAACGTGTTTGACAAGGACCCGCCCTACGCGCGGGTTTCGACCCGCAATGCAAGCTCCGTATTGCACGACAACATGGGTCGTTATTTCTTCATGACTGTCTCGAAGGAGTTCTAGTCCCGCCCAGCCGCTGGCGCATCAAGTGGCAACGACAAGTAATCAGAAGGAGGGGTTCATGAGAAAGTCGATCTCCATATTGACGGCCGTTGCCCTTCTTGGGGCAGGAAGCATTGCCACTGCCCAGAACCCGCCTTCCGGCGCCGCGATCCCGAACCAGGGCGTGATAGCGAACGACGGCGTACGTGTGCCGATCCAGAAGACGGGCGAGATGGACATGGATCGCGCAACCGTCGCCGACGGTTTCACCTTCCTCGCTTCCGGGGACCTGATCGGCCCATACCAGCCTATCCTCGCAACTCGTGATCCCGGACTGGAGAAGGTGCTGGACATCATCCGGAAGGCCGACGTGGCCTTTGCGAACCATGAAGCGTCAGCGTTCGATCTCAACTCCTTCAACGGCACCCACGCCGCCCAGAACGGCGGCGGCTATCCCTTGTTCGCTCCAGCCATCACGCGCGAGTTCAAGGAAATGGGCATCGATATCGTCTCCTTGGCCAACAACCACGCGGGTGACTGGGGAGAGCAGGGCCTGATCGCCACGTTGCAGACCCTGTCCGCAGCCGGGCTGGTCCAGGCCGGAGCCGGCGGGAGCATGCGCCAAGCGCGCCAGCCCGGTATCTTCCTCACACCAAAGGGCCGTGTCGCCCTCATCTCGACTGCAACGACATACAACCCCGCGAGCCCGGCCGGTGACGGTAACGGTGCGCTGAAGCCCCGCCCCGGGATCAGCACGATCAAGACTACGGCCACCAACGTTGTCACCGAAGAAGAAATGAGGCTCGTTCGCCAACTGGCGACCGTTCGCAACAAGGATGCGCCGGATGCGACCAAGGTGCGGCTCGGCGGCAATACGTTCATGAGGCCGAACAATCCGGGCGTCGTCTACACCGACGCGTCGCAATTCGGCGGCGGCGTCAGCGCATTCGTCGTCGGCGACGCCCCCCGCCTGACCTACCAGATGAATGAGGACGACAGGAAAGCCGTCATCGATTCAATTACGCTCGCCAAGAGGACCAACGACCTGGTCACCTTCACCATCCACGCCCACGAGACTGCCGGCCTCGCGGACAGCACCGTTCCGGCGGACTTCCTGCAGACGCTGTTCCACCAGGCAATCGATGCAGGGGCAGACATGGTGATCCGTCACGGCCCTCACGAATTGAACGGCATCGAAATCTACAAGGGAAAGCCGATCTTCTATTCGTTCGGTAGCCTGTTCTTCGGCGTAGGGGGACCCCAGCGCGTGTTCAACGGGAACGTTCAGCCCGACGAGTATTACGAAAGCGCGATGGCCACTATCGAGTACAAGGGCGGCAAGCCTTCCGTGATACGCATTTACCCGCTGCAATCGGTGACGGATCGCGCCGACATATTCAGCGCGCCTGTTATTGCCACTGGTGCGTTGGGCCAACATATCCTGGAGAACATCCGCAAGTTCTCGGAGCCATACGGAACGGACATCCAGATTGAGAACGGCATCGGCATCATTCGCCTTCGTAACTGACGGACCGGACGCAACCCTGTGCCGGTGACCGCAGACATGGTGCGCAAACTGGCGGCCGATCTCTACAACTGGTCGCTACGAAAGGTGCCGGACGATACCAAAGCAGCCCTCGAGTTAGCGAAAGGGGCCGAACAGACCGACACCGCCCGCCAGACGCTTGACTTCATGCTCGCCAGCGCCCGCCATGCTGAGCGGGAGGATCGCTTTCTCTGCTCCGACGCCGGGGTGCCGACCTACTTTGTCAAGATCGGGTCCGAGGCAAAGCTGGAGGGAGATATCCGCCAAGCGTTCGTCGACGGCTTCGACGACCTCGTGAACACTATCCACCCGCCGATACTGAAGTTCGTGACCAATCCCCTCACGAACGAACGGAGCTATCGCGGCAAGGACATGCCGATCGTTTCTTACGACCTGCAAAGTGGCGGCGACTACCTCGACATCACCTGTGCGCCGAAAGCCTTGGGTTCGGGGCGCTGGGCTGCGCTGGAAATCTTCAGCTACCCTACCTTCGAAGAGATCGAGAGCTATGTCCTCGATGTCGTTCTCCGGGCGGCAGGCCAGCATTGCCCGCCCGTCGTGATCGGCGTCGGCATTGGCGGCAGCTTCGATCAGGCCGCGAAGATCGCCAAGATGGCTACGTTGCGGCCGCTTGGCACCGAAAGTCCGGAGCCGGCACTGGCCGCAATGGAAAAACGCCTGCTAAAGGCGGTGAACGCCACCGGCTTTGGTCCCATGGGCGTCGGTGGCAGGACCACGGCCCTCGGCGTCCATATCGACTATTCGTCCGGTCATGGCTTCACGCCCGTCGCGGTGTGTTTCAACTGCTGGATCAATCGCCGCACGCGGGCGCGCATCTACAATTCCGGCACTGTCGAAAGGCTGGAATGATGTCGGATATCCGCAAAATCCGATTGCCGCTCCCACCTGAGGAAGCGCGAGAACTCAAACTGGGCGAGCTCGTGATCGCTGACGGCGAGGCTATCATAACGGCAGGCCTGCCAACCCATGAACGGATCGTCGACTACCTCGACAAGGGTAAACCGCTCCCACTCGCTCTGAACGGGCAGGCATTCTTCCACATGGGCATATGTGTTGAGGAACGGGGTGACCGAATCCAGCCGTTGTATTTGAACCCGACGACCAGCACCCGGTTTTCGGCGCAAATGCCCAGCATGATCCGCCGGCTGGGGCTGACCGCCGTCGCCGGAAAAGGAGGCCTCGATCGCATGGCGGTCCATGCGCTGCGCGAAACAGGCGGCGTCTACTTCTCCATGGTGGGGGGAGCATCGTCGATGCTCTCGGCTGCCGTCACCGACGTCGTCGAGACAGCATGGCCGGACCTCATCACGCAGTTCCGCCTGACCCGAATCCGCTTCAACGGGCTCGGCCCCCTCGTCGTCGCAATCGATGCGCACGGGGGCAGTCTTTACGAACAATTGGCCGATGAGGCGCAGCGCAAGCTGCCCAGCATTAAGGCAAACCTCTCGACGGAACGATCGGGCAGCGCCTAGTGCGACAGTCGGAGGCTAGGTCGTCAGGGCTGACGCGTTGACGCCCCGCCTCTCGGCGCACTGTCGCAGCTGCCTGAGCACGACCAGGTCTACCATCACCCGCTCAGCCTGCTGCGCCGCCAGCGCCGCGCGCCTGTCCCCAGGCGCCAGCCCAGGCTTTCCATCACGGGTGGGCGCGTTGCGCACATAGCTGCGCACGTCGTCGGCCTCCGCGTTGAATTCAGCCAACGGACGGAAGTGACCAATGTCGATCGCGATGAAGAGGAACGAGCAGTCGTTCAGTTGATCGCCGAACAGCGTGTTCACCTGGTCGCCCCAAGCCCCCGAAGAAAGGACACCGCACATGACGTCGACCAGCAAGGAGAGTGCGAAGCCCTTTGCTCCACCCACCGGAAGGATCGTGCCCGCAATCGCCTCGCCAGGATCAGTGGTTGGGGAGCCATCCGGGGCGACCGCCCAATTTGCCGGAATAGGCTCTCCGCGGCGCGCGGCTTGGCGTATCCGGGCAAATGCCGCCTCGCTCAGCGCCATGTCGAGCATGATGGGGACACCGCTGGCTGACGGCGCGGCAATCGCAATGGGATTGTTGCCGACAATCGCCTTCAGGCCCCCCGGCGCAGCCATCATGGGGCGTGTGTTCGACATGGCGATACCGATGCAGCCGGCCTCCGCCGCCTGGGCCGTATAACGTCCGGCAACCCCAAAGTGAAAACCATGGCGGACGGAAACTGCCGCGATGCCGTACTTCGCAGCCTTGGTAGTCGCGAGCGTCATCGCCTGTTCCGCTGCGAGGTGGCCAAACATGTGTCCGGCATCAAGAACGGCGACGGCATCGCGATCCTGCACCACGGAGGCGCTGTCCGAACTGCTGATCAACCCCTTCGCCAACCGATCGACATAGACCGGAACCATGGCCACGCCGTGAGACACAATCCCTTGCTGATCTGCCTCCACCAGCGCTTCCGCCATGCGTCGAGCCGCAGCCGTGGGAAGGCCCGCGCTGGCGAACAATGCGCCCGTAAGCTCTTTCAAGGCGTCCACGGCCACTTCCATTTGTTCCAGCGGGGCGGCGGCTTCGGTCGTCATTCCTTGAGCTCCTCTCAGGCGTTATCCGCCAGCGCTGACGGCGTTCGATCCGGATGCCGACAGAATCTCGTCGAGATTTCGCAGTGCAAAAATGCCGCCGCGTCGACCAGAATGTTGACTAGATCGGCTCGATCAGGTCGGGATTGATCGTCACCCCCAGTCCCGGCTCGGTCGGCACACCCATGTAGCCTTCGGCGTCGAGCTTGGGCGGGTTGATGAACACTTCCCAGAATTGCCGGTGATCGTGGAACGGCGGATTATGGACCATCTCGAGATGGGGCCCGAAACGCATCGCTCCGTGGATCGGTTGCGGCTGCGACGCGACCAGGTGGAGGTGGCAGATCACCTGAATATGCCCAGCGCGTGCGGCACGACCCGGCGACCGAACGCGAAGGCAAGGTCCTGAGCCTGTCTGTACATGCGAGGGCCGATCACCGCGCAGTCGCAATTCAGGACGTCATACGCTCCAACCTCGAGATAGCGCCGGAAATCACTTAGACTGCTGTTCGCCTCGCCTCCGGCAAGCCGCATGCCATTGAGTGAACGATTAAGCTCGGCGAGACCTTCGAAATCGTAGCGATCGAGCGGCTCCTCCAGCCAGTAGACCCCCAAATCTTCGTATGCGTGGGCGGTTTCGTACGCCCGCTGATAATCCCACAATGTTGCCAACTGGGCAGCGGTGTAAGGGCCTGCCTTGTTGGCATCGACCAAGATCGGAAATTCGTCTCCAACTGCCTTGCGCGTCAGTTCGACGAGCCGGATGTCCTCCGCCATCGTCGGATAGCTGCCGCGCACTTTCACGGCCCCGAAACCGTCCGCCTTCACTTGCGCTGCCGTGCGTGCGCGCTCTTCCGGGCCATCGCCGAGGCCGTAAAGCGCGCCGTAGGGCATGACGCGCGTCATGCCCCCTCCCCAAAGCTTTGCGAGCGGCTGATTGGCAATCTTGCCCACGAGATCCCATAGCGCGATTTCCACGTTGACACCCCAGCGCCCCTGCACGGCCAAGACCCGCGCGTGATCTTCAATGTCGAACGGGTCCTCGCTCGCCAAGATGCTTTGCGCGGTGCCCAGCACGGAGGGATCGATGCCGGGGCCGATGCCGACATGACCGCTATCAGTGACAATTTCGACGATCGTCCAGCCGCCGACCCGCACGACCTCGCGCGATGGCGGCACCCGCAATGCACTGACAAATGTACCTAGCTCTCGGACAACGCGAACCCGCTTCAGCCTGATTTCCCTGATCCGCGTGCGCGGTTGCTGTGCGAAAGCAGGAATGGAGAGACCGGTAGCCCCCAGAGCAAGCCCCTGCAGCAGTTCTCTGCGAATGAGATGCCGAAAGTTCACACGATATCGCCTTCGATAAGTACGTGCAAAATCTCTTTGATGAAACGGTGCGCCAAAGTCGCCATGTGCTTGCCTAGCCCCTCCCGCACAGCAATTCCTGACAGCATCCGATATGCGCGCTACAGCGTCTCCGGTCACGCCTGTCTGCAAGCTATTCCGTCATACGAAATGCAAATGATTCCGACGCAACCCAATCGTCTCTCCAAAGATCTTGCGGACGAGAAGAAGTCCTGCAATTACCCTGAGTAAATAAAGCCGCCGCAGGAGCTGGCGGAGATGGGAGACAAACATGAAATTCGCAGCAGCGTTGTTCCTAGCCACCGCCATCGTGGCAACTCCGGCGGCGGCACAGGCGCCCGCCTCCTCGCAGTCGGCCACCTCGATCGCCGAGGACTTCAAGCCTTCCTCCCTGAACCAGCCCGGGCAGGAGTACCCGCAGGTCAACTCACAGGGCTACGCGCGCTTCCGCATCGCGGCGCCGGACGCGAAGGCGGTGTCGGTTAGCCTGGGGCTTGGCGGCAGCGGGGGCACAGTGCTGACGAAGGGGGCGGACGGCGTCTGGATGGGCACCACCGATGGTCCGCTCGACGAAGGGTTCCATTACTACCACCTGACCATCGACGGCGGCACATTCAACGATCCCGGCACGCTCAACTTCTACGGCTCGACGCGCTGGGAGAGCGGCATCGAAATCCCCGCGCATGACGCCGAGTTCTATGCGCTCAAGGACGTACCGCACGGCAACGTGGTGCAGGTACTGTTCCCCTCTCCCAGCACGCAGACGCACCGGCGGGCGTTCGTTTACACCCCGCCGGGCTACGACAAGAACCAGAGCGAGCGCTATCCGGTCCTGTACCTCCAGCACGGATGGGGCGAGGACGAGACGGCGTGGAGCAATCAAGGCCATGCCAACCTGATCATGGACAACCTGATCGCCGAAGGAAAAACGCGGCCGTTCATCATCGTGATGACCTACGGAATGACCAACGTCATCAGGCCGGGCGCCCCCGGCGGCCTGGCAGCCTTCGATATCCAGCCGTTCCAGACCGTGCTGCTCGATGAGCTGATCCCCTATGTGGACAGCAACTTCCGCACGCTGGCCGACCCCGCCCATCGGGCGATGGCTGGCCTGTCGATGGGTGGATTCGAGACCAAGACGATCACCCTCAAGAACCTCGACACCTTCAATTACATCGGCCTGTTCAGCGGCGGCACGATGTCCGTCGAGGACGTCAACAACACGCCCGGCTACCGCGACAAGGTGAAGATGACCTTCGTCAGCTTCGGAAGCCGGGAGCTGGATGGACGCCGCACCGCGCCTCCGGGCGTTCCGCAATCGGATCCCCGCGCCAACGCCGAGGCGCTGAAGGCTGCGGGGATTCCGAGTGCGTTCTACGTGTCACCCAACACGGCGCACGAATTCCTGACCTGGCGGCGCAGCCTCAAGGAATTCGCGCCGCTGCTGTTCAGGGATTGAGGCGAGAGGCAACCATCGAGGTCGCCCGGGAAGGCCTTGGCGGCTGACCGCTAGAGTTCGCGCAGCGCGGCGGCTGGCCGGGCCCTGAGAACCGGCAGGTTCCCGAGGAGGCCAACTGCTATCGTGATGAGAGCCCCGCCCAGCAGCGTCACCCCTATGACGCGCCAGTCCGGCAGCCAGTCGAACTCGAACATCTGGGTGATCACGTACCAGCCGCCCGCTGTTCCGAGCACCAGTGCGACTACCCCCATGATCCCAGATAGCATCGCGAACTCGATTGCCTGGAGGGCCAGTACCTGGCGCCGGGTCGCACCGAGCACCTTGAGGATCGTGGCATCATAGGTCCGCGCGGCTCGGGCAGCAGCGATCGCTCCGATCAAGACGGCGATGCCTGCCAGCACTACCACGCTGGCCGCGGCGGCAATCGCGGTGCCCATCTGGCGCATGATCGTCTGCACCTGCTCCAGCACCCCGCCGACTTCGATCACCGAGGTCGAAGGGAAGCTCGCCAGCAGCGCGCGCGTGGCCCGGTCAACCCGGTCTGCGGGCATGTCGATGGTCGCGGCAAGGTTGTGAGGGACATCGGCCAGCGCGCCTGGCGAGAAAACCAGGAAGAAATTAAAGCCCATCGTATCCCACGCTATTCGCCGGAACGAGGCCACCTTCGCGACCCGCTCCAGCCCCAGCACGGAAACGGTCAGGGGGTCGCCAATCTTGAGATCGAGCGCCTCCGCGAGACGCTCGTCGACCGAAACCAGTGCTTCTCGCCCTTCTTCCGGTGTCCACCAGCGGCCTTTGGTCAGTTCGCTGCCCGCAGGGAGTTCGTCGGCGAACGTGAGGCCGCGCTCGCCGCGCAGCGCACCGGCACCCTCGGGAATTTCGGCGAGGTCGGCAATCCGCGTGGTCCGGTAGGCCGTGACCATGCCCCGCATGAGCGGCACGGTGGCCACTTCAGCACCGGGAGATGCCTCGTCGATGATGCGGCGGAACTCGGCCTCCCGCTGGGGCGGCACATCGAGCGCAAACAACGCCGGAGCCCGCTGGGGCACGCTACGCTGGATATTGGCGTCGAGGCTGGTCCAGATCGCTGCCAGCAGCACGAACACGGTCAGGCCCAACCCTAGTGCCACCACCAGCGGGACGGTGCGCGCACCGGGCCGATGAAGCGACGCCACCGCGAGCCTCGCCAATGGCCGGCGCGGGCGCGGAAGGCGCGCCGCGAGGGCTCGGACGCCGACGCCGAGCGCCAGCAGCAGCACGAGCGTACCAGCGGCCGCCCCAAGGAACCCCGCAGCAAACAATGGCCGCTCGCTCGACACCACCGCGAGGGCGACGACCAACGCGCTCGCCCCCGTCATCCACATCACAGCACGTCTGCTGAGGCCGCTTCGATGATCCAGCACGCCCCTCAACAGGGCGGCGGCAGGCACCCGCCCCGCTGCGATCAACGCCGGGGCGCAGAACGCCAACGAGATCAACAAACCGTAAGCAGCGGCACGTGCCAGCGACAGCGGCTGAATGGAGAACCCCGGCTCCACCGGGAGGACCTCACCCGCGGCCAGCACCACGAGTGGCACTGCGAAGATTCCCGCTATCAACCCCAGCGCGATGCCGACTAACGCAACGATCAGCACCTGCATCAGATAAACGCGGGTGATCAGGTCCGATGTCGCGCCCAGCACCTTCA
>Ga0182738_1007194_pt1 | contig 11361 bp, 8 predicted proteins | sample eDN5th30CBELigMG_FD_128876 | JGI IMG/M metagenome (GOLD analysis project Ga0182738, IMG submission 128876) | Enriched Miracle-Growth compost microbial communities from Emeryville, California, USA - eDNA 5th pass 30_C BE-Lig MG (version 2)... ...
GAACAGAAGGTTGGCCGCCACGCCATGGTGGCGTGCGACCTCCGACACCGACGTGCCGGCCTCGTAGCTGTCCTCGATGATCCGCAGCTTCTGTTCGGTGCTCCAGCGCCGGCGTCGTGCCGACCCTGTTATCACCTCGATCCGCTGATAGTCCTTCTCCGACATAAGCCTGTGCCTAGGCATAGACCTAGGCCTCCCTGCTTACGCCAGGTGTCCGGTCACAACGGGGGCCAGTTCACTTTCAAAGTCGCCCATTTGGATAAATCGAAGCGTGGCGTCGGAACCTTCTGCTGACAAAAAGCTGTGAGCCGCATTGCAATCAGATCTACCGGGCCGGCAGCGAAGGCGATCCGCTGGCGATGCACAGCGAACTTCCGGCGTGCTGATCTCGGAGTGCTCATCCGCAGCGCGTGGCACTGAGCTGGCACTTGACCTGCCCCCGCGCGCGCGATGCAATTGATGCAATGTCTATAGACTACAGAACTGCGTCCCCGGAGTACTGTCATGACGAACGCGACCGAGATGCGGTACTTGCGCCGCTGCATAGAGCTGGCGACTGAGGCGCTGGACGCCGGGGACCAACCGTTTGGCTCCGTCCTGGTTGCTGCAGATGGGACCGTGCTCGCCGAGGATCGCAACCGCACCAGCAGTGGCGACCGCACCCGCCATCCCGAGTTCGAGCTGGCGCGCTGGGCCGCTGCCAACCTGACGCCTGCGGACCGAGCCGCCGCGACCGTTTTCACCTCCGGTGAGCACTGCGCGATGTGCGCTGCCGCGCACGGATTGGTAGGGCTGGGGCGGATCGTGTATGCGACCTCGTCCAAGCAGTACAGGGCATGGCTTGCGGAACTCGGCATACCTCCGTCGCCGGTGAAAGGCCTCTCTATTCAGGAGGTCGTTCCTGGCCTCGTCGTGGAGGGTCCGGTTGACGAACTTGCCGCGGAGATACACGAGCTACACCGCCGTAATTATTGCCGTTCGCATTGAAACGCGAGCATCGTGCGACCAAATGCACGCCGACCGTCGATGGTCAGCCTAGATCGGCGCTGACAGTCGCAGACTGTCGAGCAGGTCTGTAATATCGCCAACACAGGTTGCCGCATCTGCTGTAGGAGATGCATCCCAATGAGTGGACGTCGTTGCTGCGCGGGGGCGTGGCGAACGTGGGCCGCAACGAAGCAAAGACGTCTCATGCTGTAGCGGAAGCGAAGACTAGGCTCAGCAAGCATAGCTGATTTGTGTGGCACTTGGTCGATACATTCCCGGCGACGGACCATGATGTCAGGCGTGGATCATTTGCGAGACGAACTTGCTCACTGAACGACGAGGTGCAGAGAGCCTGTGTGAGAACGCCCTATTCGGTCGAAGGATGGTGCCGACCCGATCGATTCCGGCTTCTCAGCCAAAATTGCGCGCATAGCCGTACTCCCAGCTCTCCGAGGCGCCCCTGGATGACCTGAGCATTGCTCGAATCGCAATATCCTCCCCGCCTCACGATCTCATCGCCTTCACCAACCCTGGCACGCCGAGAAGCGTCATCACGCGCGTCATGTTGTAGGCCAGCACGTGCAAGGCCATCTCGGTCGCCACGTGGCGCAGCGTCTTCATCTTGAAGTGCGTCGCACACATCCAGGCTTTGATCGTTCCGGAAGGATGCTCAACCGTCTTTCTGCGCAGCGAGATCTTGTCGGGGTCGGCGTCGAGTCGCTTCTGGACGCGCTCCAAGATGGCTTCATGCTCCCAGCGTTTGATGCGGCGCTCCTTCGGACATGAATTGGCGGATGTGTTCGCGAATTCGCCATCTCTCCATTTGATCGCAGTGCATACGCAAATCGATCGAGTGAGCTGATAACTGCGCGTCGGCGGGAGAATCATATCCAGGGCCAACGATCGATTGATGCCGAGGAGATCGAAGAAGGGATACGGCCTCAAATCGAGCACCGCTGAGGTGGAACCCTTCTCGACAGGTGTTTCGCTCCTCCGAGGCGCTCCAGAGGCTCCCGACATCCATCGTGTTGTTGATGGGACCGTATGAATAAGCTCGCGCCTCGCGCGCGTCGGTCTAAGGCAACTCACCTCGCAGCTCGGCATCGATGCGTCTCGATAGAATGGCAAAGCCGAGAGGAGGCAGGACGAGCCCGTGGTCGGTCAACTGTCGGGACAGGCCTGGTCCTTCGAGGACCTCGTCCCACGTTTCGCCTCCAAGGGGAAAAAGACGCTCCTCGGCACTGAAGTTCGCAATGCACGTGAGCATGGTGTCCTCGCCATATCGGTCCCAGACGATAAGCGGTGCGAGCTCGGCCCCTCTTACACGCTCGCCGCCGAATTTGAGGACGGGCCGATCTTTGCGCCACGCGAGGAAGGAGCGCACGAAATTCAGGTTGGAGTCCGGATCCTCCTCCTGCCGATCCACTGCCAGCTCCAGATGCTCCTCAGCAACCTTGATCCACGGCTTGTTTCCCTCAGTAAAGCCGGCATGGGGAGCCTTGGAGCGCCAGGGCATGAGGGTACGCGCGCCATCGCGCCCTTGAAAATCCGGCCAAAGGTTTTTGCCCCATGGATCTCGAAGATCCTCATACGCAAGGATCGGATGGGTTAGGCCCAGCTCCTCGCCCTGGTACATGAGTCCGCCGCCCTTGAGCGCGAACTGCATGAATGCCAGGAGCTTTGCCGCCTCGCGGCGCAAGCCGTCCCCCACCACGAACTGCATGAGATTGCTAACCGATCGGACAGAGTCGTGATTGGAGAAGACATTCATCAACCAGCCGGTTCTGAGAAATGCCGCCCGGCGGTCGATCATCTCCACAAGCGCGCCCGCCGATGGTTCTGCATTGATCAAGTCAAAGTCGTAGACAGCATGAAAGCCTTCGCCGTGAGCGGTGTACTTCTCGGACAGACGGGAGCTATCGACATCGGCAAGCTCGCCGATAAGGACACGCTCCTCGTCGTATACATCAGTTGCCTTGCGCAGTCTTTCAATGAGATCCAGTGCTTCCGGAACATCTCGGTCGAAGAGGTGAGATTGCCGGCCGAAAGGATTATTTGGGCCCCCACCGATGAGAACCCCGCTGCCGGCCGACGACACAGGTGGATTGCCTCTTAGATCCGGGTCGCAGGCGAGACACTGCACCGCGTCCAAACGGAATCCGTCGACACCGAGGTCGAGCCAGAATTTCATCTCGCCGCAGATTGCCTCGAAGACGTCCGCCTTCCGCAGGTTGAGCGCCGGTTGGCAGGTCAGAAATGGATGATAGTAATACTGTGACCGCCTCGGATCCCAGGTCCAAGCCGCCCCCCCAAATGACGACAGCCAATTGTTGGGCGGGCAGCCGTCATCGGCGCCATCCGACCATATGTACCAGTCGGCCTTGGGATTCGTGCGGCTCGAACGGCTTTCCCTAAACCATGGATGCTCGTCTGACGTATGTGCCGGGGTGAAGTCGATCAGGACCTTGAGCTCACGCCTATGCGCGCTTTCGAGCAGCACGAGAAAATCGTCCAACGTTCCGTGGGCACCGTCCACCCTGCGGAAATCTGTGATGTCGTATCCGAAGTCCTTCTGGGGTGAGGCAAAGAAAGGACTTAGCCAGAAGCCGTCGACATTTAGCTTCTCGATATAATCAAGTTTCTCGATAACGCCACAAATGTCGCCAATTCCATCTCTATTCGAGTCGCGAAAGCTCCGGATGTAGATCTGGTAGAGGGCGCAGCCGCGCCACCACTCGATGCAGGAGAAGGGCTGCAATGGCGCCCTTAGTATGGCTCGCGCGATCAGCGCCTCGCGATTGAGCCTGATCATGCGAGTTCTCCGAAATATGCCTCGTCTGGTGGAAGTTTTACGCAGCCCTCGCTGCGAAAAGACGTGAAGCCATGATTTTTCATCGATACGCCGAGCTGCTCATCCTGGAGGGCCAACTGCGCCTCCTCGTCACTGAGGTTGAACGCGCAGAGAATGCGCTGGCCATCAAGCTCCCTGTAAAATGCGAGGATGCCGTCCGAGGCCTCCAGGAATGTCATGCTGCCCCGCAGAAGCGCCTGCACTGTCTTACGCCAGTGTAAGAATCGTCGCGTGCGGTTGAGCGTCGACCCCGGAGTTACCTCTTGCTTCGCCACGCTCAGTGCTTTGTGGTTCTCGGGAATTGGCAGCCACGGCTCCGCCACGCTGAAGCCGCAGTTCTCGATTGCATCGTCCCAAGGCATGGGGGTGCGGGTCCCGTCCCGCCCTAGATACGCGGGATAGAACTCCCGTCCATAGGGGTCGACCAGCTGCTCAAACGGTATATCGGCCTGCGTGAGGCCGAGCTCCGCCCCTTGGTAGAGACACATGGCGCCGCGCATGGACGCCAAGGCGGCATTGAGTGCAAGCTGAGGCTTGTTGCGCCCGAGCCGTGTGGCCGACCGGATGAAGTCGTGATTGTCGAGCGCCCAGCAAGGCCAGCCGTCGTCGAGCGAATAGCCTAGATTCGTGGCCACCGAGACGATCTCCCGAGCATCGATCACGTCCGCGCCAAGGAGCCAATATCCATAAGCGAGGTGGAGGCGCCGCGCAGCAGTATACTGGCGATGCAATGCTTCACCCTCGCTCTCATGCAGCTCGCCAAGCAAGACCCTGCCGTCAAAAGCATCCGAAAGGCTGCGCAGGCGCTCCAGGAATTTCAGGTTCTCAGGCTGCCCGATATCGCGCACGTGCAATTGCAGTGAGTAAGGGTTGAAAAGAAAGTGCGAGCCCGTGGGGCGCTTAGGATTGACCGGATTGTCACGCAAAGACCGGTCATGGAAGTAGAAGGCGCAGACGTCCAGACGCATGCCATCGACGCCAAGCTCGAACCACCGACGGCAGACCTCAAGTACAGCGTCCTGAATCTCGGGATGGTGGAAATTGAGATCTGGCTGCTGCCGAAGGAAATTGTGGAGGTAGTACTGCGAACGTCTTGGCTCCCACTGCCACGATGAGCCACCGAATACCGAGAGCCAATTGTTGGGCGGGGAGCCATCCGGTCTCGGGTCACTCCACACATACCAGTCGGCCTTGAGTGACGTTCGTGAGGCCCGGCTCTCCAGAAACCAAGGATGTTGGTCCGAGGTGTGACTCAGAACCTGATCCATCATGACTTTGATGCCGCGTGCATGCGCTTCTTCGAGGAGCAGCGCAAACTCCTCCGTGGTGCCGAAGAGTGGATCAACCTCCATATAGTCCGACACGTCGTAGCCGAAATCGCGCATTGGCGACTTGACGAACGGCGAAATCCAAATCGCGTCGACGCCGAGATCAGCAATATAGTCGAGGCGTTGGCGGATACCTGCCAGGTCACCAACACCGTTTCCCGTCGTGTCCAGAAAGCTGCGCGGATAAATGTGATAAATCACCGCCCCTTGCCACCATTCCACTGTTTCCGCACTTGGCATGGTGGGCGGCTTGCTTGTGTCCGACCCAGTCACATGTCCTCTCCCGCTGCCTTTGAATCGAACGCACTACGCGTGCACATGGTTCAAAGCTCCGCAGCAACGGATATGGCAGAGGTGTCTAAGAGTCGCCGGTCATGCTGAACGCTATTTCCGCTATGGATGATCAACGATTCGCCTGTGCATCTGGAGTGTACCCCATCCGCATAGATGGGCCATGTGCCACCTGAATGTGCAGGTAGGGTCGCTTTTGGATTTTCAGCACTCCTTTCCGCCGTGGCGCGACATGTACCGGGCAACTTCTCCACCGCCCATCGAACGAACGCCATCGGCCGGCTCGGGCTGCGACCTATCAGTGGCTCCGATTGGCCCGATCGAGCTTACCCTGCGCGTCACAGCGTGAGAGGATATAGATCGCCCCTGCGAGAATCAGAATGGTAACGATCGACACCGTAACGAGTGCGCGATAAATCGACAGCGTGTAGACACCAGTGGCCGGGTCGAAGCCGTAGCACAGTAAGCTTGCGCGCTGAGACCAAGACCCTATGGCTCCGCTCCCTGCTTCAACGAGCGCCAGCGTAAGATCGTTTGATGTTAGGCCAAGCCCTGAAAGAACGCGCGATACCCTTCCATCGGCCGTCAGCGCGTAAACCGCCGCTGGATGGGCGAACTGATCGTGCTCGGCGTCGTAGCTGAAACGAAAGCCTACCGCCACCGCGGCGCGCTGGATCTCCCTCTTATCTCCTCGAAGGATGAAAATACTGCGAGAAATAGGCGTGTCTCCGATCTGCTCCTGCCTTAGCCTGCTCGCTTGAGCGGAATTGTCTTTGGGGTCGAGGCCAAGCACCAGAATGCGAAAATCGTGAGTGGGGCTAAGCTTGGACTCCGACATCGCGCTTGCCACCATACTAAGGAGAGGGCCGCAGAGCGTCGTGCACGTGAAGTCGGAAAAAATCATAAGGGACGGCCGTCGACCGATGGCGGTAGCCAGGCTGATCGGCGAACCACGTTCGTCCTTCCATACGGCCTCTGTTGGCAACCGTGCGTTCGCTGGAAGATCGATGCCCACCCGCGCCAGCTCAGTCGAGCTTGTGCCAGAAAGGGCCGGTTGCATGAAGATGACGAAGAGACACGCCGCTACGAACGTTTTACGCCTCATGTCGAACCTGCTTATCCATCGCTTCGGGAACTCGCTTGTCTAGCGGAATGTTGCAATACGACTGGATCGTTTCCTTCCATCGTGTCTATCAGAGCGCGAAGTGACGCCGCTATTCGACATTGCAGTTGGACTGACGCTGGGGAAGGTTATCCGTTCGCTCGTCATGACAATTCGGCCGGCGGATGGGCGCCACCACTAGCAACGGACATCGCCCTGCTCGCCCCGTAGCACACAACATTTGCGACGATCGGTCCACCGCGCCGCGCCGCGCGAAAAGGTGCGGAACCATGGTCCACTTCACGAGTTGCGTGTAAATACCGATCGCACTCTTCGCTGGGCCGCTACCATGAGAATTGACAAACAGCGTTTCACCCGGCGCTCGTTGTTGGCGGGAGGCGCTGTTTTCGGATCGTCCGTTGCGCTTGAGCCTGGGGCTGCGATCAGCAAATCCTATTCTGGAGAGATGCCATGGTCGGAAGGGGTCGCCGATGCGCCGAGGCCGGCCTCACCCGGCGCTTATGTCTTCTTCACGCCTGCCGAGGTCGCGTTTGTCGATGCAGCAGTCGCCCGCCTCATACCAGCGGACGATCTCGGCCCAGGCGCTAAGGAAGCCGACGTTACCATCTTTCTGGACCGGCAGCTGGCGGGTGACTACGGTCGAGCCCAACGCTGGTACATGCTCGGACCTTGGCAGCAGGGCGCAGAGACACAAGGATATCAGAGCAGGCTGACGCCAGCTCAGCTCTACCGCATATCGATTGCCTTCATTGACGATCATTGCCGAAAAGCATTCGACAACAAGGCTTTCAGTGCCCTTTCGCTTCAACGGCAGGATGAGATGCTGATGCGTCTCGAAAAAGGCCAGCTCCGTGTCCCCGGAATTGGTCCGCGTCCCATAGAGGGTGAAGGGGTCAAGAGCGATACGTTTTTCGCCCAGCTTCTGCAGAATACAATCGAAGGCTTTTTCTCCGACCCGCTTTATGGTGGCAATCGGGAAATGGTCGCCTGGAAACTCATTGGCTTTCCCGGCGCTCGGTACGACTATCGCGACTACGTCTCTGAACACGGCAAGAAGCTCAATCTCGCACCGATCGCCATCAAGGCATAGTCGGGCGGAGGTTCGAACGTGCGAGCGCCAGACGATGGCTGAGAAACTGAAGTCGGTCGATGTTGTCCTTGTCGGCTTCGGCTGGACAGCGGCCATGGTGGGTCAGGAACTCACCGACGCTGGTTTGAGCGTGCTAGCAATCGAGCGCGGCAGTTGGCGAGATACGGCGACGGATTTCGCCGTCACCTTCGCTCAAGACGAACTCCGCTACATGTGGCGGCGAGAGCTCTTTCAGGAACCGGCACGCGACACACTGACCTTTCGCAATGATGCGGGCCAGACCGCCCTGCCAATGCGGCATCTAGGGTCATTCCTGCCCGGCAGTGGCGTCGGTGGCGCAGGTGTTCACTGGAATGGCCAGACGTGGCGCTTCCTTCCATCGGACTTCAATGTTCGTTCGCATAACGAGCAGCGATATGGGCCGCTGCCTACGGACATGACGGTACAGGACTGGGGAATTACATACGACGAGCTCGAGCCCTATTACGACAAATTCGAGTATCTGTGTGGGATTGGCGGCAAGGCCGGAAACCTACGAGGACAGATACAAGAGGGGGGCAATCCTTTCGAAGGTCCAAGGTCCCGCGAATATCCAAACCCGCCGATGGACATGGCCTATGCTCCGACGCTTTTTGGCGAGGCGGCTAAGAAGCTGGGACTGAGACCGTTTCCCTGCCCCTCGGCCAACATGACGCGGGCCTACACGAACCCGCTCGGCGTCACTCTTGCGCCATGCACCTACTGCGGCTTCTGCGAAAAGTTCGGCTGCGGCAACAATTCGAAAGCGAGCCCCCAGACGACGATCTTGCCTGTTTTGATGCAGAAGGACAATTTCGAGCTGCGGACCGAATGCGAGGTCCTGTCCGTCAACCGCGATCATGCCGGCAAGCAGGCAACGGGCGTCACCTACATCGACACGCGTGGCAGAACATTCGAGCAGCCCGCGCAATTGGTCATCTTGTGCGCTTATGGATTGCACAACGTGCGCTTACTGCTCCTTTCTGGCATCGGAACGCCGTATGATCCGAAGACGAACGAAGGAGCGGTCGGCAAGAACTACGCCTATCAGATCGTTTCTGGCGTCGACGTATTCTTCGATGACAAGGTCATGAACCCATTTGTCGGTGCAGGCGCACTCGGCATCGGCATCGACGAATACAATGGCGACAATTTTGATCACAGCGGTCAGGGATTCATCGGCGGCGGCTACATCGCGTGCTGGAACACAAACGGCCGCCCTATCGAGCATCACCCGACGCCTGAAGGCACTCCCAAATGGGGTTCGAAATGGAAGCGTGCGGTTGCGGAAAACTATCTGACCACCGCATCCATTTCGACGCATGGCGCCGTCATGAGCCATCGCAGGAATTGCCTCGATCTCGATCCCACCTACCGCGACATCCATGGTCGCCCCTTGATGCGCCTGACATTTGACTTCACGGAGAATGAACATCGCATGTCCGACTATCTCACGAAGCGCGCCGCGGACATTGCCAGAGCCATGGACCCTCGGGAGATACATGCCAAAACGCGCGCCGGTCGCTACTCCATCGTGCCTTATCAGACGACGCACAACACCGGCGGCGCGATCATGGGGAGCGATCCCAAAACCAGCGTCGTCAACAAGTACCTCCAGAGTTGGGACATTTCGAACCTGTTTGTGATGGGCGCGGGAGCATTTCCTCAAAACCCTGGCTACAATCCGACGGGGACCGTTGGCGCATTGACCTACTGGGCAGTGAACGCGATCAAGAGCCAATATTTAAAGAACCCCGGTCCGTTGATCCCAACGTGAGGAATGTGCTGTGCCAAGCCCCGCACGTAGACTGCTGCTGTCATCCGGGATTCTGGTCACACTGTCCTTCGGTGCAGGATTTGCGCGTGCTGCGGACACCTCATTCAGCGAAATCGAAAAGGGCCGCTATCTTGCGACCGCTGGCGATTGCACCGCCTGCCACACCACGAGCAAAGGCGCATATCTCTCAGGCGGTCTTCCGATAAAAACGCCGTTCGGCCTCATCTATTCGCCGAATATTACGCCGGACCGCGACACCGGCATTGGGAACTGGTCCAAGGACGAATTTTACAACGCGATACATCATGGTGTGAGACCGGACGGGAAGAGACTCTACCCCGCATTTCCGTACCCCTATTTTACCAAACTGACGCGGGACGATGTCGACGCGATCTATGCGTATTTGAAAACGGTAAAGGCGGTTTCAGCCAAGACGCAGGCACCCGAGCTGACCTGGCCATTGAATTATCGGATCGTGGTGCGTGGCTGGGACTGGATGTTCTTCAAGCCGGGCACTTATAAGGCAAACTCAGCAAAAAGCGCTGAGTGGAACCGCGGTGCTTATCTCGTCGAAGGCGCGGCGCATTGTGGTGCGTGCCACACACCAAAGAATATCGCTGGTGCCGCAAAAACCGACGAGAAATTACACGGCGATCGCCTTCAGAACTGGTTCGCTCCCAATCTGGCGAGCAAAGGACGCGCGAGCTTGGCACAGTGGAGCGTGGATGACATCGTTGAATATCTCCAGACCGGGCGCAACCGACATAGCGGCGCCACGGGGCTGATGTCCGAAGTCGTAGAAAAATCGACGTCCAAACTCAGTAGAGACGACTTGCGCGCAATGGCCGTCTATCTCAAGGATATAACGTCGCAGCCCGCCCCGCTCTCACCATCGACGCCAGATCCATCAGTCATGGCAACGGGCAAACGGATCTTTGAGACGAGTTGTGCCGCGTGCCATCGAAAGGATGGGACTGGTGTTCCGAGGATGTTTCCGCCGCTCGCCAAGAGCGCGTTGGTACATTCGCGTAATCCGACGACAATTATCAGGATGATTCTCAAAGGCGCCCGCACCGCCGCGACAAACGCCGCCCCCACACATTCGGCGATGCCGGCCTACGACTGGAAGCTCAGCGACGATGAAATCGCGGCCGTGGCCACCTATGTCCGCAACAGTTGGGGTAATGCTGCGCCATCCATTTCGCCAGCCGACGTGGCGTCGCTTCGCAAAGACCTTGCCTCTCGCAATCAATAGGCTGAGCCGATAAGGATCCTGTCACGCTTGTCGGTCGTTCCAATCCCGTCTGGCGCCCGCTGATGCGCTGCTCTATGCCTCCCGCCGCCGGGCAACGCCGAGCCGATCAAAGATGTACACAAAGACCGCCCACCACACGATTCCGGCCATCAGCACCGACAATGCAAGCCCCACGGCGACAGCGCCAAGGTTCGAAGCGATTCCCGGAAGGGCCAGGGCAGCCGCTTCGAGCAATCGCAGCGCCAGCGTTCCGGCAGCAAGGATGAGGAGCGATTGGCGCGAACGACGCACATGATGCGACAGAAGCGCGAAGAACGGGACGACGAACTGCAGGAAGATCAGTCCCCACAGTGCAAATCCCCAAGCGCCCGTCTCGCGGCGCATGTACCATACCGCTTCGTCCGGCATATTGCCGGACCAGATGATGATGTACTGCATGGCGTGATTGTAGGCCCACAGTAACAGAGCAGCGATCAGAATGGCGCCGTATTGATGCGTCTCGGCATCCGGTCGGCGCAACGCCACCAGCACGGCGAATGCAAATCCGGCCAGCATTTGGAAGGTGAGGAACAGCAGGCCATAGATCGAGGAGTGAAAGCGCGGCGTCAGTGCCTGCAGCCAGTCAACGCCTGCAAGTGAGC
>Ga0182738_1007197_pt1 | contig 11360 bp, 5 predicted proteins | sample eDN5th30CBELigMG_FD_128876 | JGI IMG/M metagenome (GOLD analysis project Ga0182738, IMG submission 128876) | Enriched Miracle-Growth compost microbial communities from Emeryville, California, USA - eDNA 5th pass 30_C BE-Lig MG (version 2)... ...
CTAAAATGCCACGTCCCCAGATTCTCAAACTTCCAAATTCTCAGTCAAAGCCTAAAGCAATTTTGTGATCTTCAGGTCCTCGAACTTGTTTTAGATCACATTCACACGACTAAAGCTTTATTAAAGGATCTCCATCATTTAAAGAATCTTCAAGTCCTTATCTTGTACTACAATATCAACCCACTTGATCTGCTTTCAATTTCAATGAACTCACCCAATATCAAAAAATTGATCATTAGAGAACATTGGATCTATAATCCTTCGAGTTTCAACACATTGGCGCAAATTCCTCAGACAACCACGACTACAAGCAGCCTTTTGAGCTTACATTTGGATTGCTGTTTAAAAATTGTCGATGAGGATAATGCTACCTTTTTTTCCAAATTTCTTGGATTCTTTGGACAAATTCGTGATCTTAAACTTTATCTAAGTTGTGAAGGGGAGTCTTATTTGCTCAATTCAATTGCTGAAAAGATTAACCTCATGAAGCAATTGAAAATACTGACCCTAGGGTTTGCTGTTCAAACAGGCCGTCAAATCCAAAGATTTGCAGAGTGTATGAAGGATATCAAACAACTCGAAAAATTGTCATTTACGACGAAGATCCTCATGGGTAACCATGAAGCTTACAGAGGACTTCATAACTTGATCAAATCGAACCCATCTCTTTCAGAAATTGAACTCTTTTGCAAAATGATGGACATTGAGTGCATGGAGGAGTTTGCAAAGATCGTAAAAAGCTTCCACAATATTAATAAACTTAGTATTTTCTATCGAACATGGTATGAAACACATGTGAAGGTGCACGAGCAAGTCCTTGAAGGAATCATTAAGGCTCTAAATAAAGCAGAAAATATCAAACAGGCTTCCATCATAACTTCGTGTAATTATCTGTCTCATACAAACTGTGAAACTATTGGAGATCGACTCAAGAAAAAAATAGACTTGAAGAAAAATATTCGACAATTTACTTTTAGCAATCAATGGGAAATTCAAACTCCTTTTTATAATGATAGTCTCTCTTGTTAATTTTCTTTTGCATAATTTGCTATTGTATTTTATTTCTTTTAAATTTCAAAAAAAAACTTGGAATGCCACAATTTTGTGAGCAAAAAAAAATTCTGAAGAATATTAAAAACTATTTGGAAAGCTCACTTTCTTCTCATCCAGCTTGGCTTGATTGAACAAAATGATCTTACAGTCATACAGATAGACAGAATATATTTTATATACACAAGTTTCCAATCAAATAATCCTAAGCATTTAATAGATTTACATCATAAAAGGGTGTTCTGATTAACGAAGAGGTTTTGAATGAAAACAAATTGAAATTGCCATTTAATGATAATACTTTACTGATCCCTATTCCCTTTGAATCACAATTCTTTCTGAGATAATGCGAACATGCTGTCGTTACGATTGCCTCCTTGATATTATTCACAAGCTTTAAACCATTCTCTAACGCATCCAATGTATCTTCATGGTTCTTTCCATGACTTTTAAACGCTGAAGTATATGCCAAATTAAAAGTTTTCAGCTTTGGTAGTATTTTGATCACATCCTTAAATTGATCCATACATTGAGCTGTTATCTTCTCCCAGTAAAATTCAAAAGAACTCAGCTCTTTATTCCTCAACAAAAACTCTTGTATGCTCTTTGCCAACACTTGAATATGAGGATTCCATAGATTTCCTTGGTTTAACTTCATAAAAAGTGAGAATTTTCTCAATCTTGTAATCTTCTTGAAGAGCTGAAAGCTCTCTGCAATAACTGATCCAAACTCTGCTGAGATTCCAAAAGTAAACTCTTGGAGGTTTGTCAAGTCATTTATTGTTTTTATGATGGGATATGGAAGCACAACTTCATTCCCACATCTCAAAAAAATCTTCAAGGACCTTAGCTCTTTGAAGAAACTTAGAAACCTCATGATAAAGTTCAAGTCATCTGTTGTATCAATATCCAAAGGAAGGTCTAGCTGTAAATCCAATATATTATTATGACTCACAGTCGTTGGGGGAATCGGCATCTCTTTCGAGCTAAACAACCAATCGTCTTTCAACTCAATCTTTGAAAGGTTTTTCAGCTCCGAGGCTAATGTGATAAGATCTTCAGGTTCGAACGAATAATAAAAAGTCACGGAATTCAGGCTTTGAACCGGCTTAATCTTGTCAATAAGCTGCTTGCCATACTCCGTATCAAAAGAAACAATATGAAGATTTCTCAAATTATGAAAGTGAGAAAAACTTTCTGTGAAACATTGAAGAGCTGAATCTGCAGGGATAATAAGAACCAATGCTAAGCTTTCGATCTTCTTTAACCTCTGAAATTGCCTCTGATATCTCTTGCTTAGTTCCTTTTCTTCAGATGTTATCACTCGATCGAGACTTGCTTCATTCATATTCGACGCTTGGCGATAATTTTTCAAAGCTAAAGAGAAGGACTTGAGATTGGTCATGTATCTGAGACACGACACCAAGCCTTTTGTCAGTAAAGTCAAGAATGATTGTGAGATTGAATATCCAAGAGTAATTTCGAGTTTTATCGAGGTCACATTCTGACGGAAGCCTCTGAAAATCGAGTTGATCTTGTGGAGCTCTGGCTGTAACTGGAATAAAATGACATTTCCCAGCTTCATGTGAATCGAGTTCAGCCTTCGAATGCTTTTTACAAGCTTCTCGATGCCTATTCGGTAAATTGCACTGCTGAATAAGGAAAGGCTCTGAATGTATTTCATCTTACGGCAGATTCTAATTGGCTTTCTTATGTCTCTTTCATAAAAATAGTAAGCGCTATCATCCAGAACAAATCTTTTATAATGTATTCGCTTGACCTTGAATTCGTTATAGTTTTTGCGTAGATATCGATAGGTTGGATGAATCAAACATTTATTAGTAGGAATTCGAGGTCTTTTTTGAACATCAATAAAAAGTTGTCCCGTTGAATCGAGTTTACTGAATTTTTTATTCTTCAAGTGTAATTCTTGCATAAAGAAGCTTCAATAAATCAAGAATATTTTTATTAATTCTAGCTCTCTATGTGTTAGGAGAATATCTCAAAGATGTAGAATTAGCCCAGCCTAAAAACCAAAATTGCTCTTGGTCAGTGATCTGAATTTAAGATAAACTTTTACATTCATCTTAAACATTGTCTCACTTGGAAGTTCTTGGAAAAGTTTTTCAATTTTTTCTCCCTTGTTAAAATGATCTTGCTTCTTAACGTCAATCAGAATCGATTTGAACAACTTTTTTTGACAAAAAAATAAGCTCATCTCGTCAAACAGAGCAAAAACACTAATCCTTTTTGATTGGATGAAAAACGAAAAAAGGCCAAAAAGATTTCTTAGGCCCTAATAATAATATCTCTGAAAAATAAAATTAAAGCAAGATGCAGCAACAACAAGGATCAAAGGATTTGGAAAATGGGTTGGACTTTGCCGACATGGGAAACTTTGAGGAAGCCCTTAAACATTTTGACAAAGCAATAGCCGCTAAACCTGATGATGCTGACGCTTATTTCCACAAAGGGCGTGCTTTAGATAGTCTTGATAGATACGAGGAAGCCATCGAATGCTATGACAAGGTCATTTCTCTCAAGCCAGAAAATCTCGCTGCTGCTTATGTGAACAAGGGAGCCTCTTTTACCAGTCTTGAAAGATACCAGGAAGCTGTTGACGCCTATGATAAAGCAATTGAGATAAACCCAAAAGATGTTGAAGCTCACTTTAGTAAGGGAGCTGCTTTGGATAACCTTGGAAAGCATAATGAAGCTATTGAGTGGTTTGATAAAACGATTGCCATTGAGCCAGAAAATGCTGACGCTTATACTAACAAAGGTCTTGCTTTGGAACATCTTGAACAATTTGACAAGGCGATTGAATGTTATGACAAGGCAATTTCTCTTGAAGAAAAAGATCCACTTCCTCATGTTAACAAGGGTGTTGCTTTACATCATCTTGGAAAATATGACGAAGCTATTGAGTGCTATAATAAAGCGATTTCAATCGACTCACATGATGCTGATGCTTACAATAACAAAGGAAATGCTTTGCTTTGTGTTGGAAAATACAAGGAGGCTGTTGAGGCTTTTGAAGTGGCTTTCAACCACAACCCAGAAAACTCTTTGTACAGCTGTAATTTAGCAAGAACTTATCAATCTCTTGACAAGCCAAAGGATGCAATGAAGTATTACAAACTTGCACAAGACCATTTGGAAGGATCCAAAGAGTTCCTCCTTTCTCCCACTATCCACAATTTGGAGAATATCATCAAGAAAATTATTGATTTGGAAAATGTTGTTGAAAGTACTGAAAAAGTTCTGGGCGAAAAGGACAAGAATTTTGAGGACAGTTTCAAGAAACTTCAAGCAGAAAAGCAAAAACTGATAAATTCCTTGAATTTGGAAAAAGCCACTCCTGCTGTTGCTGAACTCGACAAACTTAAAGAAGAATTCCAAAAGAATCTTACCTCTTATCAACAAAGTTAAATGTTTCGTGTTTATTGTGGAGGAAATTTTTTCATATATTATTATTCTGTACATAATATTGACTCAATAAAACATTGTCCCAATAACGTCTGATTGTAGAAAACTAAAATAATAACCCATCTTTATAAAATGGAGTCCAAATAAACATGGTAGTTTTTATTGAAAAATATTTGTGAATTTTCTTTATTTCATTATTTAACAAATTCGTTCTTTGTTTACATCCTCCATAGAAATTCTTCGGGCATGACGTAAGCACTGAAACCTCTTCAAATTTCTTATTCTCCCTCAAAATCTTTGACAATATCTCCAACATCTGATCATGCACCTGCCCATGCTCGCTATACGTCGATATATACGATAAATGATAATAATCCAAAGCTGGAAGCTTCTTCAAAACCTCTCTCAAACTCTCCATACAATGAATACTAAACTTTTCCCAATACATTTCCAACCTCTTCAAAGATCGATTTTTCAACAGAAAGCTTTCGATTGCTCTGAAAGTTGTCTCAATATTCTGATCCCAAACACCCCCAAAGGATAATTTAAACGTCATTGCAAGCTTCTCCAGGTATTTAACATTTCGTAAGGATTTTAAAAAGAGACTCAAGACTTTGCCAGAACGCAGAAAAGTTCCAAGAGTTAGTTCTTTCAAGTATTCCAAGCTATTTATGTATTCAGAAATAGGTTCAAGGAGAGTAATATTCCCTTCACAACAAATGTATAATTTGAGAGCTTTGAGATTTGTAAATAATTTCAAGAAGCTTGTAAAGAAGATAGCAGTCTCTTCACTGTCAATTTCAAAAGGAAAATCAAGTTCTAACTGTTCAATATTACTCTGATTCTGCATCTGATATCCAATTTCTGGTTCTATTGTTTCAGGGAATATCCATTCATCTTTGATAGTGAGTCTCCGTAATGTAGGAAGATTATCAAGTAATTCTAAAAGGTCATTCGGCTCAATATGATAATAGATTGTAAGCGAAATCAAATGGCTTAAAGATTTTAGCTGATCAACAAGTTGTCTTCCAAATGCAATATTATTAGAAGCGACTTCAAGGTGCTGAAGATTCACAAGATGATTGAATTTATTGGTAAAGCTGGTGAAAATAGGGTGATGATTGATAATGAAAGGAAGATGTAGGGCTTCTAGCTTGTTTTTTCTTTGAAATTTCAGTTGATAAAATCGTATGAGCTTGCTATTTTGGTCATATATATCCTCTTCCTGCTGGAAAATTGTTCCCGATTTCGAGGCTAGTCTCGGTAAATGAAGGCAGAAGATCTTGAGCTTGCTCATTGGCTGAATTATATTGATTAAGCTGACTGTGAGCCATGATAAAATGATATTGGCACCAAAACCCAAAAAGATGTTTACAATAAATTTCTTGAGATTCGCCCTTATGCTTTTGAATGTTGCCTTTATTCTCGCAATTTCTGCTTCGCTTTGAGGGATATAGACTATCCCAAAGTCCAAGTTTATTTCGGTGATCCTGGTTGTCTTTCTCAGGTAATGGTACAAATTTGTAAGCGAAACTTTGTGACTAAACAGGATATTTTCAATCTCAATGTTTTTCAGATGCCTCAATTTCTTTGCTAATCGCAATAAATGACTCGATTTTGATATCAGAAAACATTCTCCACAATCAATTTTCAAACTCCTGTGATATCGTTGTCGAACCCAGACTTTTTTGAAATCATCTTGCTTGTATAGGATCTTTTTGTATGACAAGTAAAATTTATATGGTATTCTGGCTTGTTGATTTATGATTGGAGGGTTTAATGAAGCTTCTGGCGCATCTTGTGCACCTTTCTGGTGTTTTGTAAGCTTTTTCTTCTGCATTAGCCTGTTAGTAGAGTTCACCAAGTAAATTTTTATTTTGTCTACTACTAAATTTTCTTTAGAATATTCAAAGATATGCGAAATATAAATAGAAAATTCTGGGAAATCAAAATACCAAAAGTAATCAAAGTTTATGATAAAAGGAGGATTGCCACGATGGTACAAAATACTAATGGATTGATAGATTTCGATGTGATGGTATTAAAAAAATATTTCTATTCAAACAAATCAAAGGAGAAACATTACAAATAATTCTGCATGATTCTTATTAAATTTTGATCTCTCTCAAAGCTGGATGTTCTATAACTTCTTTCCAACTGAGACGATTAGTTTCTTCTTTTTCGAGCATTGCACTAATCAAGTCCTCGATTTCAGGCTTCACAGTACGATAATCAGGGAAACTTAAATCGTTCTTTACAATATTCTGATACAGCTCTTTGGGATTTGTGCCTTTCCATGGGGTATCAGCAAAGAGAAGTTCATAAAAGACTATTCCTGTTGACCAGACATCGCATTTAGCGCTGTAATTTTTACCAGCAAAAATTTGTGGAGGGCAGTATTTGGGTGTTCCGAGAAGAGTGTGGTTATATTTGGTATTTTTATCAACCTCTTCAACGGTCTTTGCAAAACCAAAATCGGTCAATTTTACCTTGCCTTGGTGGAACATAATATTTGCGGGCTTAATATCACGATGCATCATGCTGATTTGCTTGCCTTCAGTGTTGACAATTTGAAGTTTCTCGGTCTCCATAAATACATTAGCAATTTGCTTAATGATAGAACAAGCTTCTTCTTCAGAAAAGTCCTCGCCTTCGTCTTTCTTTTCATCCATCTTTGCTTCGAGATTATCTCCGTCACAGAAATCCATCAAAATGTAAAGAGAGTTGCTGGTTTGCATCACATCCAAAAGATGAACAATATTCTCACCCCTCAATTGTTGCAAAATCTGAATCTCTCTTTCGATTTGTTCTTGAGCTTTTTGAGTTTCTACAATTTTGGACATCGGAATTACTTTTACAGCCAAAGGTTTGGTCTTGTCGCTCACATCAAAAGCCTTGTACACTGTACCAAAACTGCCTTTTCCCAAAGGACATAGCTGGTCAAATGTATAAGTCTTATCGTGAGACCTAATCACTTTTTCATTTGAAGCATTCATCTTGATATCAGATTTTTTTTAATTATAAAATTCTTTTTTCAATCATCAATATCGCCACCATCATTTCTACACAATATTTATTTATTATAATTTATATTGTGACCAAATTTTCCGCATTTTCAAAGTCATACAAACCGATGACTCATTATTATGTTAAAAGGAAAAATTTCTTCAAGAAAAAAAAAAAATCTCCAAAAATATTTAAAAAAGACTCCCAATTTTCACAGATAAATAAAAGTGCCCCTGTTTTTCTTATTTGAATGAGGAGACTTTGTCTAGGTCTGAATTCTATTTGTTTCATCAAATGGATGATTTCCTGATGAGATTCATATGATGAGTTCAAACAAACTGAGTTGATTGTTTATTTTTGAAAATCAAAAATCAAGTATAACCTTTTTCTCCTGCCTTTGTAAAGATTAATAATAAGATTCACTTTCACAACTAATGACTGAAAAAACTCGTACTCCTCAACCTAATGATAACACAGACAAGGTTCAAACTCACACTTTCACTCTCATAACGATCACAGGAAGAAATTTCAGCTTTAGAAGTCTTCATTCTTCAAGACGGCGGTTTATATTCTTTTAAAGAAAAAAGACATCATGATCTCTTTGACCATCTTCTGACTGACCGATTATATGATCCTAAATGGCTTAATCAAGCGCAGAAAATCCATCTTCTTGTCATCCTTCAAGCAATCAGACTGTTAACTCGTGACAAAACTATTCTTGTAAAATTCTCCATATTGCAAAAGTCATATTTTCTTTGAATAGAAAGATCATGATATTCAACATTTTTGTGGAACTATTTTCGACACTCTTGATGCCCATATTACCAAAAAATCTTCCCAACAATCTCAGGAAGATGACAGCAATCAAGAAATCATTGTCGAATTAATCAGTACAAAAGATTTTTGGGATGTTACAGCAACAACTAAATATACTAGGCATCAGCAGAAGGTTGATAAGTGAGAAATATTTGAATCGCATTGATCTTGATTCAGCCTTACAGAAAATTTTCAATGAAGGGGCTTTTGCTAAAATCCTCAAACTTCTTGATACGAATCATTCAATTCTACTTCGATGCTCAATGGAATTCTTGGTTTTCCTTTATGATGCCTCATCAGAGTACTAACTCCAAACTCATCAAATCATTCTCAATCTTTCAATAGAATAGACAAAAAATATAGAGAAAGCTATATTAATGAAATAGCAGACATTCATTACATCAGCCAAATTCTCATGATTATCGAAAATTACCAAAATGAATACAAAGCACTTGGTGTCAACCTTCTCACCAAGCTTATTGAAAGTGAAAAGGTTGTTACCATCATCAAGCGATGCTTTGGATTTACCATGATCCTCAATTCTCTAAATTCTGCCACTGATTACAATCTGAGAATAACGATACTTCATTTGATCAAAACTCTCTTGAACAATGAAGATAATATCAGAGAACTGAGAGCTCTTGGTCTTATCAACCTTCTTTTGTTAATGTTCAGGTACTGTGAGAATAAAACTTTAGAGTCTCATCTCAACGTAGAAAATCAAAAAATGTCTTTGAAAGAATCTTGATTTTGACAAGTTTACATTTAATCAGTCATGAGCCTGAAGCTTCGATAAAATTGCATGATATTGGAATAAATATTCTTCTGAAAGCGCTATTGGAAGTTCATCCGATGAGAAGGAATGATAGTGAGTTTGAAGATGTTGCTGGATCAGATATCGAAGACCTCGTCAAAAATTATTCTCTGTATTTGTTCAGAACTCTTCGTTCAATTTTCGCTGTTGAAAGAAACAGAAAAGTAACCATTTGACTCATTATTGGTCAACCTCAAATTTCTCAATGAATAGGTCATAAAACAAGTATTTCCACCAAGATTGTTTGCATTATTTGTTGATGTTGGCAATTATGTGAATGAAGTTGAAAACTATGCTCCAGTATTCAGAGAATATGTCAACATGCCAAACAAAGAATTTGAAGCTTTAGAAAGAGCCATAATTGATTCTGCTCATCTTGTTGGTGCTAATGATAATCCCAATAAATATCGTAAAGTTGGGTCTTACACTCTCCTTCAACAGCTCGGAAAAGGAGCTTTTGGTATTGTCTATTTAGGAAGGAAAGGAGATAATGAGTAAATTTATCAATCTGACCATTCTAAGCTAAATCGACTAGATTTGCTATCAAAGAGCTAAAAACATCGGATTTCGAAGGAAGTAACGTAAATACTTCACACAAGAACAGTTCATTAGCTCAAGCAGAACATATCTCCAAAGAAGTCAGGATATACAAAGAAGTAACCAATCCTCCATTTCAATCATCTCATTGAAAAAATAGCTTTCGCATCCTCATATCATCAAATACTATGAATCATTTATTGAAGGAGAATATGTTTACATTGTCATGGAGCATATTGACGGATTTAACCTTTCAGATCTCATTAAACTTCAAGCGGAAAAAGTAATAATACCTTCTTCTGAATGAAATCTAACCTTTTTCAAGGGTGCCTTATTTAAAGAAAACCAAATATGGACTGTTGTTATCAGTCTTTGTGGTGTATTGAAATATTTGCATCAAGAAAAGAGTGTTATCCATAGAGACCTTAGTCCTTCCAATATCTTGATTGATAGAACTTTCCGTGTTAAATTAGCTGATTTTGGCTTGGCAAAGAAAATCACTCAATCTTCTTCCAACCTTAAAGCCTTTGTTGGAACCCTCAATTATACCAGTCCTGAAGTCGTTGAGAATAAACCATACACTGAAAAAGCAGATATCTGGTCCTTAGGATGCCTTGTTTATGAAATGATCACTTTAAAAGCTCCTTTCTACAGTCCAAGTCCTCTTCTCCTAGCTAAAAAAGTAATATTCTGAGGATTATTATAATCATCTTACCACTGTTAGATTGTTGATAATTCATATGAGAAAATCACAAATTCTCCATATTCACAGAAGCTGATTGATTTCATGACCCTTTGTCTCACACCAGACCCAAATCAAAGACCTGGAATCAGACAGTTGATTCAATTGATCTCAGAAGAAATTTTGGATTTCACTCATAGAGTCTTGGAATATGAAGACTATTTAAAATTACAAATCATTTCCCTCAAGAAAAAAGGGTATTTTCTTCATCCATTGATTTAAATATTGACCCACTACCGTATTTAGAAAAGAACCAGAAGCCCCTAAATTTGAACCTAATGAAGGACTGAAGCCAAAATTGATAAAGATAGATAACCAAGATTTGGTGAAGATGAAACAAGATCCAGTGTCAAACTTTATCGAAATTCTCAGAAAAATGTCGATTATTGTTTCTGCCAAGGAGCTGGGATCACCAACTAAAAGGGATTTCAAGAAATATCTCATTGAATTATTCTATAAAAGAGTCGTGGCGAACCCCAAAGTCTCCACCAATGCTCTCAGACAAGAACTCAATAAAGTATTTTTTGAAGATTTTACAGATAATCTAATTCATAGATATTGACATTTTCAAAAGAAGAGATGAGTATATTTAAAGAAGTGGAATTCTCCTTAGAATCAACTGTAATTATTATCTTCCAAATTATTCAATGTTAAACCCTCTTACATAGGCAACTGATCAATTTATGATGACGGGAGGAATGAATTACGAAAAGTTTTATTTTTTTATTGAAGATAAATTGAAGTCTTTAAGCAGCATATAAACTATATTGAATAGAATTGTCATTGTAAATCAAATAGACCATATCTCTACCTATGATTTTTTTATGTATTACCCACTGTTATGAAGATGTAATTTCTAATAAACATTGATCTTTTTCAGATGTATATATGATTCTTTCATAATTTTGGGAACTCACAAGGTCACTCTGACTAATATTCTTGGCAAGTTCTCCATTTCTCTTGTTC
>Ga0182738_1007199_pt1 | contig 11353 bp, 10 predicted proteins | sample eDN5th30CBELigMG_FD_128876 | JGI IMG/M metagenome (GOLD analysis project Ga0182738, IMG submission 128876) | Enriched Miracle-Growth compost microbial communities from Emeryville, California, USA - eDNA 5th pass 30_C BE-Lig MG (version 2)... ...
ACGATCTCGCGGTCGGCCGCGTCCTTGATCTTCTCGTCGGCGGCGATGGCGCGCCCGAGGCGGGCGCGCTCGGCGGGCAGTGAAGCGATGCGATCCCGCGCGGTGAGGAGTCGGTGCTCGTCATCGGCGAGTGCCGCCCTGGCGCGGTCGGTGGCGGCGACCGCCCGGCCATAGGCCGCGCCCGACACGGGAATCGTCGCGAGGTCCGCGGATATGTGCGCGGCTCGCACCGCGCCGGCCGAAACGGTGTCGGGCGGCTCCGCGCCCGCGGGCTGCGCAACGCCCCCTGCCACGACGAGCACCCCGAGCGCGACGACGAGGTGGCGGCTGATCCCGCCACCACGCGATCTCGCGCGCCGTCGCCTGTGCAGGGTCGCACCCCTCCGTGCGGGATCGGGAATCACGGTGGGTACCAGGATGGCAGGTGCCGGTGCCGTGGGCCAGACTGTGCCGATGGCTCCCAGAGTGACGATTTCGACCGAAAATGGCATCGCCGATGTCCGGCTCGACCGGCCCGACAAGCTGAATGCGCTCGACACGCCGATGCTGGACGGCATCCTGCAGGCGGGCGAACAGCTCGCGGCCGATCCGTCGATCCGGGTCGTCGTGCTGTCGGGCGAGGGTCGTGGCTTCTGTGCGGGTCTGGATGCAGCGAGCCTCGGCGCGATCGCGGGCGGTTCACCGGGTGACCCCGACCCGGAGTTCGCCGACGCCTATGCGCACTTCGCCACGGTTGCCGGACCGATCGCCGAGCGCATGGACGGGCGCATCACCAACGTCTATCAACAGGTCGCCCACCAGTGGAGCACCCTCGCGGTGCCGGTGATCGCCGCCTGCCACGGGGTGGTCTTCGGTGGGGGACTGCAGATCGCCCTCGGTGCCGACATCCGTTTCACCGCCCCCGACGCGAAGTGGTCGGTCCTCGAGATCCGCTGGAGCCTGTTGCCCGACATGACCGGCATTCCCCAACTGATCCGACTCGCCGGCCTCGATGTCGTGAAGGAACTCGCCTTCACCGGTCGGATGCTGAGCGGTACCGAAGCGGTCGACCTCGGGGTGGCCACGCACGTGAGCGACACGCCCCACGACGATGCCATGGCCCTGGCCGCCGAGATCGCCGACAAGAACCCGGACGCGATCCGGGGCATGAAAGCCCTCTGCAACGCCGCGGGTACCCGTCCGCTGGCAGCGTCCTACCTGGAGGAATCGCAGCTGATGGAGCGCCTCATCGGGAGCCCGAACCAGGTCGAGGCGACGATGGCCTATCTCGAGAAGCGGGATCCGGTCTTCGTCGACCCGACGGGCTGAACGAACCTCGTCAGTGCCACTGACCACGGGCGACGAGGACGTCGCGTAACACGCCCGGACGATCGGTCATGATGCCGTCGACGCCCAAATCGAGCAGTTCGTGCATCTCGTCGGGGTCGTCGATCGTCCACACGTGGACCTGCATGCCGCGTTCGTGCGCCGCACCCAGGAAGGCCTCGTCGACGATGCGCACGCGCCCCATTGAGCGGGGCACCTGGGCACAGCCCGCCTGCGGGCGACCTGCCGGCAGTCGCCACGATGCGCCGCGCAGACGCGCCACCCCCCGAGGGCCCAACGCGGTACACAGGTCTGCGCCGAGCATCGAGCGCAACCGGGCCAGACGCCGGTCGCTGAACGCGCCGACACAGACGCGGTCGATGCTTCCGGTCCGTCGGATCACCTCGGCGAGCGCATCGACGCAGCCGTCGTGTTTCGGGTCGATGTTGACCCGCAGCTCCGGCCAAGTGCCCAGGATGTCCTCCAGCAACGGGATCGGTTCGCGCCCGTCGATGCGGGCCCGCCGCACGACCGCGTGATCGAGTTCCGCGATGGAGCCGGTACCGTCGGTGACGCGGTCGAGATGGTCGTCGTGGAAGGCCAGGAGCACCCCGTCCGCGGTGACGTGGACGTCGGTCTCGACATAGCGGTAACCGAGCCCGACCGCATGCTCGAATGCCGGCATGGAGTTCTCCGGCCAGTCACCGGCACCGCCACGGTGGGCGAACGCGAGCGGACCGGGCTGATCGAGCACGGGCCAGGCGCTGGCGGGCACGGCGTCAGCTCACCACCGCGCCGCTCAACCGGTGTACGACGGCGTCGCCGCGACCGAGCGCGCCACGGGCGCCGACGAGCCGCTCGTCTCGGACGGGACCGTCGTGGTCGTGGTCGACGTGGTCGGCGGCGCGTTCGGGTCCCAGGCGTCTCCCCGTTGCCCGAGCAGGTGCATCAGCGCGGCGGGGCGAGACACGTTCAGACCGTCGACGCCCATCTCCAGGAGCTTCTGGTAGAAGTCCACGTTCTGTTCGCTTTTGGAGTCCATCCAGACCCACACGGCGAGCCCGGCCTCGTGGGCCCGCTCGACGAAGTCGGGGCTCACGACCGTGATCTTCGTCCCGTTCAGGTCGTAGAAGGGCGGCACGTCGAGCACCTGGGCGTCTCTGGGCACCGTGTTGGACAGGAAGAAGTCCTCGACCTCGTCCAAGGTCGCACTCGTCGCCACGTCGGGTGCCGCCTTGCGGAACGCCGGCATGCCCGGGCCTCCGAACGACGAGACCACGACCCGAGCGGCGAGTCCGTGCGAGTGGATCAGATCGGCGGTCTTCTGGGCGAGCAGCGTGACGTCGGCCGCATCGTCCTTGATCTCGATCGAGAAGTACGCGTGTGGAAAGCGCTCGAAGACCTGTTCGAGCGTGGGCACGCCGAAGTCATCGGCGGTGGAACCCGCCGGCGGGGGCACCGCGCCGGTCCGCACGCCCCGGTAGAGGTAGCCGGATGCGGGGCGGTCGTGGCAGGTCGCGCAATCGGCACTGAACCAGTACGCGGCGTCCAGAGCCCCGAGCTGTGCTGCGGTCATCGAGTGGACCGGACCCGTACCGTTCGTCGTGCGATCGACGGTGTCGTCATGGATCACCACGGGCACGTCATCGGCGCTGAGCTGCACGTCCATGTCGAGGATCGGCACCCCCGCCTCGGCGGCCCGGCCGAACGCGAACAGCGTTTCCTGCGGGTTCTCGTCCTCGCCGCCGGCGTGGGCGAGCGCGGCGATCCGGCGCTGCAACCACGGATTGTCCGCACCGGGCGACGGCGACGCCCCACTGGGCGCCACGAGGGTGAGCGACACGATGCCCGCGAGCAACAGCGACAGGGCGAAGCGTCCGGTGCGGCGTCGGGTCCGGGATCGCATGACGCACCTCCGTTTGGTCGTGGACGACCGGACGACCTTAGAGCATGCGCCGCACCGCGGCTCACGAGGACCGGTCCCGCGTGCTCAGACGTCGCGCAGGTGGCCGGCCTCGTTGATCGACACCATCCGGAACCTCTTGCCGTTCCACGTGATGCGGGACACACTGGTGTACGCCGGCTGGAAGAAGAGTTGGCGCTCGATTCCGAGGATGTCCGCGAGGATCGCGTTGATCACCCCTCCGTGGCTGACGAGGGCGACCTGTTCGGCGTCGAGGTCGTGGAGATGCCGGTGGAGCGCGGTCACGACCCGATGTTGGAAGGCGGCGCGTCGCTCCGCACCTTCGGGCCCGAACCAATCCTCGATCAGTCGGACCATGTGCGGGTGATCGGGTTCGAGTTGCTCGAGCGGGATGTACACGGTCGTGCCGCGGTCGAATTCGCAGAAATCGTCGTCCTGGACGGTCTCGAGGTCGAAGGCGTCGGCGAGGTGCCCGGCGGTGTCGACGGCGCGGCTCATCGTGGAAGTGATGAGGTGGTCGGGTGGCTCGGGCGCGAGCCAACGGGCCAGGGCACGGGCCTGTTCGTGGCCTTCGGGCGCGAGGGGTGGATCGACCGGCCGGTCGCTCTCGACCCGCAGGGGAAGACCGTGCCGCACGAGGAGAATTTCCATGATCGAAGGGCACGGTAGTCAGAGGATGCGCCGAGGGGCGCATCCGACCCGAAAGTTCGGGGCGATGCGGCGCTGCCACGCAATCTCCCGAACGTTACCGTGAAAGGGCAATGCGCACCGCCGGTATCCACGACTCCCCGTGGCCCGGACTCGTCGAACGGCCCCCACGGGGACCGGGCGACTGGCCGGAGGGCCTTCGGGTGGTGCTCGTGCACGGCGCGATGGACCGGGGTGCCGGCATGGCCCAGCTCGCCCGGCACCTGCGCGACGCCCCGACGCTGCGCTATGACCGACGCGGTTACGGGCGAGCGATCGGGCTCGGACCGGGCAGGCTGGTCGACCACGTCGACGACCTGATCGCCATCGTCGGTACGGGACCGGTGATCCTGTTCGGTCACAGCTTCGGCGGACTCGTCGTGCTCGCCGCGGCCGCGACCGGTCGTCTGGACGTCTGCGGGGTGGCCACCTGGGAGGTGCCCACGCCGTGGATCGACGGTTGGTCGGGCCGGAAGCTCGACGACCCCGGCGACGTCGAGGACCGCCCCGGCGAGATGGCCGAGGCCTTCATGCGACGGGCGGTCGGGGTAGCCGCCTACGACGCCCTGCCCGAGCGCACCCGCGCGACCCGCCGACGTGAGGGACCGGCGCTGATCGCCGACATGGACCCGATCCTCGCCGCTGCTGCACCGTTCGACCCGGTCCGGATCACCGTGCCCTGTGCGTTCGGCGCAGGCGACGTCTCGCCGATCGCGTACACGATCGGCGCGAAGTGGTTGGCCGCCAAGGTGGCCGATGGCCGGATCGGTCTGATCCCCGGGGCGAGCCACGGGGCGCCGACGGCGCGGCCGGCCGCGGTGGCCGAACTGATCCGTGAGGTGGCGGCGCGCTCGCACCGTTGGCCGGGCCCGGGCGATACTGGAGGCCACGATGCGGTTGCTGTCTGACATCTGGCCCCGACACGACCACCCCGGTCGCCCTGCCAAGACGGCGTTCGTGCTCTCCGGCGGTGCGGCCATGGGCGCGCTGCAGGTCGGCATGCTCCGGGCCCTGATCGAACGGCGCATCCTGCCCGACCTCATCCTGGGCTGTTCGGTCGGGGCACTCAACGGTGTCGTCCTCGCGGGAGGCCCGAGCCTGGCCACGGTCGGCCGCATGCAGGACGTGTGGATGGACCTGATCGACCGTGAGATCGTCCCGACGGGCCTGTTGCCCTCGCCGGTGCAGCTCGTTCGCAAAGGTGAGTCGATCTCGTCCAACGAGGGCCTGCGCAGTCTGCTCGACGAGGTGGTTCCCGAGGCCACGTTCGAAGATCTGCAGGTGCCCTTCGCCTGTGTGGCCACGAACATCGACGACGCGGTCGAGCACTGGTTCGATGCGGGCGATCTCGCCTCGGCGGTCCTCGCATCGGCCTCGATCCCGGCAGTGTTCCCGGCCGTGGAGATCGACGGCGTGCGCTATCTCGATGGCGCCATCGTCGACGACGTTCCCGTCCAGCGGGCCGTCGAACTCGGCGCGACCCGGATCTTCGTGTTGCAGGTCGGGGGCGTCGACCGGCCCCGACCCGATCCGAAGCGGCCCCTCGACGTCGCGCTGCTCGCCTACTGGATCGCCCGGCGGCACCGTCTGCTGGAAGACCTCGCCAGGATTCCCGACGACGTCGAGGTCGTGATCCTGCCGCACGGCAACCCGGTGCCGGTGCGCTACAACGACCTGTCCTCCAGCGCGCATCTGATGGACATCGCCTACCGTGCCAGCAGCGACCACCTCGACGCCCGGATCGACGGACGGATCCCGCCGACGTTCGGGCCGGTCCACGACCGGGCGCTCACCGAACCCGAAGTTGTCGCCGGCGCAGATGAGGCTGCCGAACTCGAGACCGCGCACCGGTTGTTCGACGCCGCCAGAAGCGTCATCGGCCTGGGTGAGCCCCGCGGGGACGCGCTCGTCGAGCCGGCGGAGGCGACCGACCAGGCCGCGGACGCATCCATCGACGACGAGCCTGCCACCCGCGAGGCGAAGCTCCGGATCATCGAACGGGCCGAGTCGATCGGCCCGGCCATGCGCGCGCTCGTCGACCGGGTGCTCGAGCGGGGCACCGTGCCCTTCGTCCGCCACGGGGACGATCCTCTCGAACTCGCCGACGACCGGGCCGACGACGCCGCACTCCGGGTCGCTGCGGACCACGGCGCGTCCACCGACGCGGACCGGGAGCAGGCCGAGGGAGCCGCTCATCCCGGTGGTGTAGGCGGCTGAGGGCTCAGGTCGCGGAGAAGTACACGCTCTTGAGTTCGGTGTAGTTGTCGAGCGCGCCCAGACCGAGCTCCCGTCCGAGTCCCGAGCGCTTGTAGCCGCCGAAGGGGGCCTGGACCCGCACCGACGAGTTCGAGTTGACCGACAGCGTGCCGGTGCGCAGGGCCTTGGCCACCCGGATCGACCGCGTCGCGCTGCCCGTCCACAACGAGCCCGACAGGCCGTAGTCGCTGTCGTTCGCGATCCGGATCGCATCCGCCTCGTCGTCGAAGGGGATCACCGCTGCGACCGGCCCGAAGATCTCCTCGCGGGCGACGCGCATCGCATTGTCGACGTCGGCGAGTACGCACGGGTTCAGGTAGTAGCCGTCCCCCTCGGGGGCGTCGCCACCGGCGACGACCTCGGCGCCCTCGTCGGCGCCGATACCGATGTACTCCAACGACGTCGCGCGCTGGCCTGCCGAGATCAGTGGCCCCATCTCGGTCGACTCGTCTCCCGGGTCGCCCACGGTGATCGACCGGGTGGCCTCGGCGAACGCCGCGACGAAATCGTCGTAGACGCTGCGCTCGACCAGGATCCGTGACCGGGCGCAACAGTCCTGGCCGGCGTTGTCGAACACGCCTCCGGGCATCATCGCGGCGGCCTGCTCGAGGTCGGCATCGGCGAAGACGATCGCCGCGGACTTGCCGCCGAGTTCCAGCGTGATGCGGGTGATGTTGTCGGCGCTGCTCCGCAGAATCGAGCTGCCCGTGGCGGTCTCACCGGTGAACGAGACCTTCGCGACCCGACGGTCCGCGACCAGCGCATCGCCGATGAGTCGGCCGGGGCCGGGCAGCACGTGCACGGCCTCGGCGGGCACCCCGGCCTCGACCAACAGATCGCCCAGGGCCAGAGCCGAACGTGGGGTGAGCGACGCGGGCTTCAGGATGATCGGATTGCCGGCGGCCAGTGCGGGCGCGACCTTCCAAGCGGCGATCATCAGCGGGAAGTTCCACGGCACGATCAGCGCGCACGGCCCGACCGGTTCGCGCAGCGCCACGCTGAGGCCGTCGTCCGCGATCGGCAGGACCGACCCGTGGTGTTTGTCGACCGCGCCGGCGTAGAACTCGAACGTGCCGATCGCGGCGGCGACGTCGCCGCGGGCACTGGCGATCGGGTGGCCGGCGTCGCTGCACTCATAGGCGGCCAACTCGTCGGCGTGCTCGGCGAGCAACGATGCGACCCGGGCCAGGACCCGACCCCGTTCCGGTGGCGGCACGTGCGCCCACACCCCGTCGTCGTGGGCAGCGGAGGCGATCTTCAGCGCTGCGTCGACATCGGCCGGCCCGGCCTTCGCAACCGTCCCGACGACCCGAGCGGTGGCGGGGGAGTGCACCTCGAAGGTCGCCCCGTCGACCGCGTCCTGGCGGGTTCCGCCGATGATGAGCTGGTCGGTCATGCACCCGTTCCTTCGTGTCGGTGCCGCCCCCGTGGCGGCCGTTCCGGTCGTTCGAGACGCCGACATTGTACGCTCCCACTCCGGTGACACGAATCGATCGACACGAACCGACGAAGGACCGGTGATGGGAAGACTGGACGGAAAAGTGGCCCTCATCACGGGCGCCGCGAGCGGCATGGGCCGGGTTGCGTGTGAACGCTTCGCCGCCGAGGGTGCCCGTATCGCGGCGCTCGACCTCACAGCTCCCGAAGAGACGGTCGAGGCGGTCCGTGCAGCCGGGGGCGAGGCGCAGGCGTTTGCCGCCGACGTCTCCGACGAGACGTCGGTCACCGCCGCGGTGGCCGAAGCGGCACTCTCCTTCGGTGGTCTCGACGTCCTCTACAACAACGCCGGAATCTCGCCCGGCGACGACGGCGACACCACCGAGACGCCCGTGTCGACTTGGGAGCGCACGCTCGATGTGAATGTCAAGGGCTCGTGGTTGTGCGTCCGGGCCGCGCTGGAGCATCTGCGAGCCTCGGGTCACGGTTCGGTCGTCAACGTCGCGTCGTTCGTGGCGTTCATGGGAGCGGCCACCCCGCAGATCGCCTACACCGCCTCCAAGGGCGCCGTGTTGGCCATGACCCGCGAGATGGCCGTGTGCGAAGCGCAGCGCGGCGTCCGGGTGAACGCCCTTTGCCCCGGCCCGGTGCTCACCCCGCTGCTCGAGAAGTTCCTCTCCGACGAGGCCAAACGGCAGCGTCGACTCGTGCACATCCCGATGGGCCGGTTCGGCACCGCCGAGGAAATGGTGAACGGCGCGCTGTTCCTGGCATCGGACGAGTCGTCGTTCATGACCGGCCAGGCACTGGTCATCGACGGTGGCATCACCGCCGCGTACGTCACGCCCGAGGCCGGCCGGTGACCGGGCTGCGCGGGATGCTGAGCATCGACGAGCTCCGCGCCAGGGTCGCCGACGGCACGATCGACACGGTCCTGGTGGCGTTCAGCGACCTGCAGGGACGCCTCGTCGGCAAGCGCGTGACGGGATGGTTCTTCTGCGACGAGATCGCCGAGCACGGCGTGGAGGCGTGCAACTACCTGCTCGCGGTCGACGTCGAGATGACCCCGCTGCCCGGTTTCGAGTTCGCGAACTGGGAGCAGGGCTACGGCGACATCAGCCTCGTCCCCGACCTGTCGACGCTGCGGATCGTGCCCTGGTTGGATGCCACCGCCATGGTGCTGTGTGACGCCGTCGACGAAGGCGACCGTTCGCCCATCGCCGTGTCGCCCCGCCAGATCCTCACCCACCAGGTCGACAAGGCCCGTGCCGCCGGCTTCGAGCCGGCGATCGGCGCGGAACTCGAGTTCTTCCTGTTCCGTGATTCCTACAGCGAGTTGGCCGAGCGCGGGTTCGCCGACCCGCGTCCGCATTCGGACTGGATCGAGGACTACCACATCTTCCAGACCACGCGTGACGAGTACGTGATCCGCCGGATCCGCAACGCCATGGACGCCTGTGGGATCCCCGTGGAGTTCTCCAAGGGCGAGGCCGGATTCGGCCAACACGAAATCAACCTGCGCTACGCCGGCGCGCTGGAGATGGCCGACCGCCAAACCATATACAAGAACGCCGTGCGCGAGATCGCCGACTCCGAAGGCCGGTCGGTCACCTTCATGGCGAAGTACTCCGAGGACGACGTCGGTTCGTCGTGCCATTTGCACGTGAGCCTCACCGATGTCGACTCGGGTGAGCCGAGCTTCGACTCGCCGGCGGGAACGAGCCCCGGCTCGGTGCGGTTCCGCCACTTCCTTGGCGGCATCATCGCCGCGTCACGGGATCTCGCGCTGTGCTGGGCGCCGACGCTGAACTCCTACAAGCGGTACGCGCCCGAGTCGTGGGCCCCCACGGCGATCGCCTGGGGGACCGACAATCGCACGTGCGGCTACCGGATCGTCGGCCACGGCACCGGCACCCGCCTCGAGTCCCGCATTCCCGGCGCGGACGTGAACGGCTACGTCGCCTACGCGGCGCTGATCGCCGCCGGTATCCGCGGCATCGAGCAGGGCATCGACCCGCCGCCGCCCACCGAGGGCAACGCGTACACCGCCGATGTGCCACGGATCCCGTCCACGTTCCCCGAGGCGATCGACGCGTTCGGGACCAGCGAGATCGCCGTCGAGATCTTCGGTGCCGACGTGCACCAGCATCTCCTGAACGCAGCCCGCCAGGAGTGGCTGGCCGCGAACCGCTCGGTCACCGACTGGGAACGCCGTCGCTATTTCGCCCAGTTCTGATCGGGTTGCCGTCATGCCGTCGCCGCGCCCACTCATCGCCGTCACCTCCCGTCGGATCCCAGCCGAGCGGATCGATCACTGGCTGGAGCCGGCCCAGGCGCTGCCGACCTACTACCTCGACGCACTGCACGCCGCAGGTGGTATCGGCGCTTCGGTGGTGTGCCAGAACCCCGACACCGTCGACGTCGACGCGTTCCTGGCACGCTTCGACGCGCTGATGGTCACCGGCGGGCTCGACGCCGACCCGTCGCTGTACGGGCAGGAGCCGCACCCGATGCTGAGTCCCTTCGACACGACCTCGGACCGTTGGGAGATCGCGCTCATCGACGCCGCACGGCGCGCGGGCATGCCGGTGCTGGCGATCTGCCGCGGCCACCAGCTGTTGAACATCGCCCAGGGTGGCACGCTGCACCAGCACCTCGGCGATCTGACCGGGGTCTCCGCACACGGGATTCCCGACGGGGGAGGGGGCACACCGAACCCCATGCTCGTCGAACCCGGCACCGTGTTGGCTGCGGCGATCGGCACCGACGACGTGGTGGGCAATTGCCACCATCACCAGGCCGTCGACGAGCTCGGCGCCGAGCTGGTCGTGACGGCCCGCACCGCCGACGGGGTGATCGAGGCGATGGAGATCCCCGGTGACCGGTGGACCGTCGCGGTGCAGTGGCACCCGGAGGACTCGGCCCGCAACGACCCGGTCCAGCAGCACCTCTTCGACGCGTTCGTCCAGGCGGTGCCGACTGGCACCGACTGAACGCCCGGCCCACTCGGCGCGTTCATGGCAAGGTCTCGGCATCATCGCCGGCGATCCGGTTGCTCTTGGCTCGGTTGCGGGGCCCAGACAGGCGTTGGAGGTTGGCGATGACGGTGTTGGGATGTGCCGGGTCGTAGGGTTCGCGGTGGTCGTATTGGAGCCGGTCGTGGGCGTGGCAGCCCTGTTCGGCGCATTCGGGGTCGCGGGCGTCGATGACGCGGCGTTGACGGCGGGTGGGGAACCGGCGTCGGGGTGAGGCGTCGACGGGATACCGGTGGTCGTCTTCGATGAGCAGTGACACGAACGCGTCGGGCAGCAGCCGGCCCACAGCGTGGTCCGACAACGGGGTCCCATCCGCGAGAGCATTTCCTTCCGGTCTGACATGTACCACGACTTCGGCGACGCTGCGCCGCGTCGTGGTCCTTGCTCCGCCGCGTGCGTCTGCTGCTGCGCCGTCATCACCGAATCCGTTGCTGGTTCCATCTCGGTCGACACCACCATCTCTCTGTGATCCGCAGTCGCCGTCGGGTTCGTCGGCGGTGTCGAGGAGCCGCAGCAAGGCATCCGCGCGTTGTTGGGCGAGCGACGGGTAGGTACGTGCTGCGGCTCCGCGTGGTGCCGCATGGGCGGTCGAGGCGTCGGCCGGCCCGGGGGCCGACGCGCCCGCGGACGCGTCCGGTGCCGGCGTCATCGGTTCGGGATCGGGAACGTCGAGGTCGGCCCCGGTGGATGTGATCGGGTCGTGGCGGAT
>Ga0182738_1007200_pt1 | contig 11352 bp, 7 predicted proteins | sample eDN5th30CBELigMG_FD_128876 | JGI IMG/M metagenome (GOLD analysis project Ga0182738, IMG submission 128876) | Enriched Miracle-Growth compost microbial communities from Emeryville, California, USA - eDNA 5th pass 30_C BE-Lig MG (version 2)... ...
AAAAAGAGAAGAAAATCTTCATTTATCCTAAATAGTCCAAAAAGGAAATTTAAACTTGAAAAATAGCTATTTATTCAAAATATTCTTTTGATATGTACTTTTCAGATGCTGGAAATAAGATCTTCTATGAGGACTCCAAATCTCATTCAGAAAGAGTTTGTTTCAAATTGACGTTTTTTTTGAATTTGAAAAGTTTTTTGGGAGCACAAGTTCCATCCAGATTCGAAAAAACTTGGTCAAAATATCAATGTAAAGGCAAAATTTTTTTTGGAAGTTTTCATCTCGAAAACAAGAATCATTTACTATATGTAGAAGCCAAAAATAAATTGTATATAAACATGAAATTGTCTAAAAACTACAATAATAGTCAAAATAGAGAAAAGGAAAACCATATTTTTCAAGGAACGTTCACGCAAAATAATCTAAAAGTTTTATCTTCTATGATGATGATGGTGATGGTATGAGTCATCTTCTATATAATCATCTTCTTCTTGTATTTTTCCACCTGAAAATTGATAACCTCTTCGGTCTGTTTCAGATGGTGTAGAGTGCCCTTCTTCTTCAATTCTCGTTAATAAACCTGCAATCTGGGCATCCAACAATTCTTTAAGACGGCTGATCATTCCTGAATCAAGATCTATTATTTATGATGAGAAATTAAAATCAATTTGGAGAAAAATTACTGTGTTCAATGCAAAATTGTTGGGCTAATTGAAGACTTTGATCCCCTTCACGAACGATAATTCTCTCGGCACGACCTTGGCCAAGGTTGACGTCAACAAACAATAATGGGGTTCTTTCTTCTTCATCGTGGTGGTGGAGTTTTTGATGCCTTCCTTCATCTTCGTGGTGAATTTGATTATGCACTTCTTCATGGTGATCGTGATGGTGATGACTTGGCTCTCCATATTGTTGATCAACTTCTACGGTAAAAAAATTAATATCATCATTTCAAAGGAATTACCATAATTTCCATCATAATCTCCACCATAATCCCCATAATCTTCTTCAACTGAGTGATGATGATGCTGTTGAGAGTGGTGGTGGTGAGGAAGATTTTCATCACTTTTCAAGTGGTAAGTGTTGAGAGAAGTATGGTGTTTTTTATCAGAGGCAGAAACTGATGAATGTAATTGCTTTCTGGAACTTTGTTCCGTGAGCCCCCTTGAACTTGTTGTGGATCCTTTTCCAACACCGCCGCCAAAAGAATCTTTTTTGAATTTACTGGTCTTCTCCAAAGAGAAAACAAAATGCCCTTCACTTCCAGTCGAATTGCCTCTTCCTTTTTTGAATTTTTGTAGAGACTTTTCTGCATTAGCGTTTCTCAATCGATCAACGACTCGATCAGCTCCCTTTGCATGAGTGTCGTGAGAATCCTTGGGTCGCCCATGGTTGATTTGAGGATGAAAAGTACATTCGTCATAATTTTTTTCATATTCCAATTCTTCTGAAGGCTTGTCTCTTTTCAAGACGCGAGGTTTCGCGAGAGAATAAAGCTCGAAACCTCTTTCTTTGCCGCCCAGCGGCCCTGTAGGCATCATATTGGTCCTTTTGGAATCAGGGCTTCTCAAATCCGAAGTTGAGGCTCTCATTGAACGCATGGAGGGGCTTGTCATCATGGATCCATATTGAGTTGTTTGGGGTCTAAAGGTGCAATCTTTTACTTCTTCTGATTGCATGAGCTCGCCGAATTTGTGGACCTTCTCTTCCGCAATTTTTTTGGTGACGTTGAGAAGATCAGCGTGAGTTAATTTTCCACCCCTTGGGGCTGCGATTTTATTTTGCTGGATGAGATCAACTGTGTTTTCAAGGATCCTTTCTCTGTAGTTTTGGGCCATGGCCTTCGAAGATTCATTCGTGACAGGGTGGTGAGAGTGTTCCTCAAAGTTCCTGGCGTTGATCAGCTGGCCGATATTATCAGCAGCAGATAGTCTATTCAAATACCAAAGATCGTAGATTTTGTGGACTTTTCTCACTTCGTCTTCGGAAAGAGAATAATTGACTCCATCATCAAAAATTCCAATAACCTTCCTTTCTCCCTTGGGCATCCCTGGATTGATGAAATGCTCAGGCCCTAATTCTGATGGAGAAATATCGCCCTTTTTCATGTCAGTCATAGAATTCTCTTCTGAAAGAGGGTGGTTTTCTTGAGGTTGAATTTTCGTAATGGGGAAATGAAGGTTCAAAACGCCCAGAAGAAAAACCAGGAGATTTCTTCTGTGAATACCTTTATACTTGTCTCCGTACAAAATATACCACATATCAAAGAGTAACAGTCTTTCGGGAGTGAACCTCGGGCTTTCGAATTGTTCCGATTCTTTGAGGAATCTGAGTTTTCTGAGGAATTCATTGAGTTGGATGTAATTGAGTTTGGGGTCTTTATCCTCTTCAAGGAACTCAAGGATGGCAATGTCAAACTCCTTGATAAACCTTGTGGCTGTCGCTTTTTTGGTGGCGAAGGACACCCCTGGGGTGCTGATCGATATGGACTTGGATTTGGATTTTGTATGCTCGCTCATTTTATGCTGCCTTCTCAAGGCGTCACTGTAAAGCAAATGGTCAATTCGGTCATTTCTTTTGATCATCTTGCTCTTCTTATCGATTGTGGGAATGAAGTTTTGAACTGGTTTTTCTTGAACATATTTCCCACTGGCAATTAAGTGAGCATCTTTGGGACTAATGGGTCCGACAAAGTTGCCTGAATCGGTGGAACCGCGTCCCTCATAGTATAAATCTTCACCATTTTCAGCGATATTTTGCATCATTTTGGTATGAGCATTTTTGCCGATATTATAGAGTCTCTCGTAGACAGGGGCCGAGTCTTGTCTCTTTCTAGCCACCATTTTCGCAGAAGTGTAGCAGATTTCTGGTTTAAAGGTTCCTTGATCCTTGAGTTTGGTATGCTGAGCCTGCTCCTGGAGCGCTTTTTTCTTCATTTCGACCTGAGTCTGGTATTGTTTCTGGTCTTCAAGGAACTGGTTGACGTTTCTTCTGGGTGCGACGGTCAGTATGCTCGGGCTAAATGTGCACTCCTCCTGTTCTTTGCTCAAGTATGCACTCGCCAGAGCTTTATGATGTTGATCTCTGATTTCTCCTTCTTTGAGGAGTCGTTGCGTGATCTCGTCTTGGATCTTACTTGAAGCGAGATATCTCTTTTCCTCGACATTTAAAGCAGCATTTGTAGAGAGAAGAAGCTGGCTTCTGCTGCTATCAGGCGAAAGGCCAACATTTGTTTTTCTGCTATTGTCCTTTTTAAGAAATCTCTCTACATAGATCTTTTGCGCCAATTCTGTGTATGCAGAGGCTGGTTCCGGTTCAAAGCCGACCCTTGAGCTCGTATGGTCACCTGCTCTGCTCAAATTCTCTTGATTGCTGTAAATTGAGGAATTGTTGTGAAATGGATATGGGGAGTTTTTGAGTTTAGGTGGTGAATCTGAAGCTCTATTTGATTTGGGTTGCTTAGGATTTTGCTGCTTTTGTTGTTGAAGTTTGAGAGAATTGTTGAGATATTCTTGAGCAGCTTCTTTGGGTGATTTATTATAAAGGAGTTTCTTTAATGCTTCAGCTTGGGGAAGGGTTAGTAAATTTTGGAATAATTGAGTTACTTGTGTGATCTCGAGAGAGAGTTCTGTTGTGAGACTGGTTATTCAAATGCTTTTCTTTAAAGGGAGAGCCTGAAACGTTTCTGTTAAAAGTCTTTGCTACAACAAATTGTACCTGATCTATGTCGGAAGAGTTGGTCTGAGTCACTGGCGACTCTTGTTAAAAACATGGCATGGTTTTGTCGGGTGTGGCTTTCGGGAATTTTCTGGAAGGCAGCAACGTCTTCATTTCCAGGATCATCAAGTTCATCTGCAGAGTCCATATCTTCTTGCTGGACTTTTTGAGGGACTTGGTTGTGGCTTTTGTATTTCGCTGGTTGGGTGTTGAAACCTGGGATTTTGAACATGAAAGAGCGAAAAAAGGTCGATGTTCTGAAATCTGAAAGATTTAAAAAAATAAAAATTTGAATTTTTACTCAGCTAACTCTTGAAAATTTTCGAATTTCGTCTTGTCTTATTGAATTAATTAATTACTTTAAAAAATGGCTGGGCTGATTTTTGAATTGTCTTGAAGTTGACGAGGAGGTCTTGTTTTGTCTTTTTGAAAAACGTTGTAGAAAGTATGAAATGAGGTTTTGCAAGAGACTCACCTGATTCTTGAAAATGAAAATTCAAAGTCGAAGAAAATTTACCTTATGATTTTTTTAGCAGAAGAAAAAAAGACTTTTTGAAAGACACCCAAAGATGATTTGAAATTCGGAAAAAGCTTGAATTTTTCAACAGAGAAACTCCGGTCCATCATCATCTTCTTTTATTTGATCAGAAAGCTCTGATATTTAGACTGATTTTTCTCGATTATCAAAGAACAGAACCCTTTTTTGAAAGCAATTTTTCAGGGATTTTTTTACAGTTCTCAACTTGCGAATTCTTGTCAAAATCTACTACAAATCAAATTCTTCTCTTTGAATCTTTTCAAATGAGATTTTTCGCACCTCCAAAAAGTGTTTTCAAAACGAATATCCGAATTTTTCATTTTAAAGACAGCAGCCGTTTTTTATTGGAATTTTCTTGAAAAACGCAAATTCCAGTTGAAAGGGGACAAGCTCTTTTTCTCTGAAAAAAATCAAATTTTCGATAATTTTTCTTATTTTGGGGAAAGTGAAGTTTTTGTTGGATAATTCAAAAGATCAATTGAGGATTGCTGCATTCCGACCGATCTTTGACATTTTCTAGAGTCTGGAAAAACTCAGAGGAAGAGATTTGAATTGATTTCTTTCCCCGAAAACAATTTTTGAAAAAGATTACCCTCAAAGTTTCCCTTTCCTCTTTGTGGAATAAAACTTCGAAAAAATCTTGGAAATCTCGAGTTTCTGAAAATCGAATTCTTTGAAAAATTGAGAAAAAAAGGATCCTGAAAAAAACGAAAAATTGATTGTGAGGTGTTTTTTCGTTCTTGGAAATTTTTTCATTTCTTTTTTCTTTTTGAAGTGAAAATTTTGCAAAACCCAAAAATTCGCATGCAATCCAAACAACATCTTTTACCCTTTCAATCAAAATTTCGAACTCTTGAATGTTTGACCAACTTCTGACGCAAGTGAGATGAGATTTGAAAATCAGATATGAAAAAATTTTTGGAGTTTGAATCCAAAAAAACCTCGAAAATCTTTTTGTAAAGCTTTTTCCCCATTTTCTAAAATGTCAATTTCCTTCAAATTCAGAAAGAAATTGAATTTTTCCATTTTTGGTGGCTTTGTAAAAAGTCATTATTTTTTCCTTATTTTTCCCATTTCAACTGAACAACTGTTCAAGTAAAAAAAAGTATATTTTGAAATTTGGATTTTGCAGCCTGATCAGAGAAGATATCTCCTTTTCTCTCACTTAGGATCAAAAAAATTTTTGGAAAAAAACGGATTCTGATGACAAAACTTTGACTGAGATTTTGGTTATGAATCTGAAATAAAATAATTTTTGTTTTGATCTATTGAAATTCAGTTTGAATTTGAAGAAACGAATACTTGAGAAATGACACAAAATCTTTTGGAAAAAAAAAGTAAAAATCTCCGTAATTATAAAGACATACAGAAAGAAATAAATTAAATTAGTTTTTACAAAGCTCTCAAAGAAAAAAGTTCAAGACCAAAGGATGAATTAAGTTTATGACCGATAATTAATCGATTTTTGACATTCTATTTTTGAAGATTTGATTTTGGTATTTTCTCCAATACTTGTGACCTTTGACAGTTTGCTCAACATCATAATCATCAAAATCTTGTTTTCCAGTGATTCCATCCAGAAGCAGGTTCTATTGATTCCAGATAATTAAATTTATTTCAAGATGAAATCTCACCTTTATGCCTTCTGGCAAGGTAGGCAAATCTTTTCTTGAAAAAGTGTAAACAACAACTTCTGGAGATTCTGCAATCTAAAAATATTGATTTCAATGTATTCTCTGACAGATTTCAATTACAATTGATAATTTTGCTTTGCTATATGAACTAGCAGCATAAGTTGTATCGTGATCAATGCATGTTAAAGGACGGAATCCAAAGAAATCGCCAGGGACAAAGTTTTTGAAAGGAATCTACCGAAACAGGGTAAGATACAAATAACAAAGACCCCAGAATACATGATAATGGAATTTATCTTCTGCAGACTTTTCCTGATTATGACTCTTTTGCATTTCATAAGAATGGACAGGTTGACCATCAAAAACTCTTTTGTTGGGGTTTGCATTTGCCTCCGAAAAGTTCCGAGCATTAAGTCTGATTTTGCTCGATAGCGTGCCCACATGAAGGGCAGCTTTTATTTTCTTGTCTTCAGAAAGTTCTTCGGGAGACTTCATGACCGTATAGTCAAACAAGTATTTATCATGAAGCGGATAGACGACCTATGAATGAGAATTTGGTAAAACGTCTTACTCTGAAGAAATTACCCTGCACCGACCGTAAGTAAGAATATGTAAATCAGTCACCGGATCTCCTACTTTGATAACTTCCTGACCCATTTTAAATTTGGCTTCTTTCAGAGCATTTGCAACCTGAATCAACTCCAACATCTCCTGATCCTAAATAGGTTACAAGATTTTCAAAATTCCATTTAATACTTTCCAGAAGGGTAATAATTGAGCGACTTTGACCTTCTTATCAAAGTCTGTTTGCATGATGGAATACAGGATTTCATGGAACGTGACCCTATTTATCGTTAAAAATGTCGTCTCTTCTGCAGTTTCAATAGTTGAAGTTCTTTTTGACTCAGCAGCAGCCACTATTTATTTAGATATGAAATATTCCAAGATATTACAGAAAGGGTTGACACTTTCTTCAGTGATTGTGGTAAGTCTGGTGTTGCTTCGATTTTTAAAGCTGTTTGTATTCGTATTGATTCTACTTCGGATCTCTTCTTTGAAATCTTCTAGAGTTGTATATTGAGTCCTCACTTCGCCTTCAGATTTTTTCTTGGGCTTAGCCATTCCAAGCTCTCCAAAATGATGTCCATCATAAAGAGTGACCTTTGTTACAGGCTCAAAATCCCCACATTTCACATCAGGCGGGATTTTCACCGCACATGCGCCTCTCAAGATAACATACATGAGATCGCCGTAATCTCCATAGCGGAAAATTGTAGTTCCACTTGGAACTTTATCATAGGAAGCATTTTTATAGAAACCCATTCGGACTTGAACATCCAGTTTGTTAAAGAAAAGGAGTTTGGTGAGGATAGCATCGATTTCCTCGAAGCGTGATTTTTCAAGTCGATTCTTGGAATTTTTGTCTTCAAAGAAATTCTTGACAAATTCAATTTCGCGGTCGATGAGTTTATTGGGAAGAACCTTTTTAGCATTCTCAAGGTTTTCTGCATGATTTTGATACAAAACTTCTTTCTGGCCTGAAAACGTCGAAATATGCTCATTTGATTCTTCAATTTTATTTTGAACATAAACCATCTCCTGATAATCTTCATTCAAATCTAAAGTTTTCTTTGTTTCTATTGAATTGAGAATTAAACAAAATTATTTTTGATTTACTTGTAGTTAAAGGTTGATGACTCATACCACCACGGGTTTCGACAATCTCTGCGAGAGCAAAAGTTTCTGCATATTTATTATTTGGGTCTTTAGCAGCAATTTCTTTGGCTTCTTCACGAATATATTCTTCAATTTCTTTGGATTTCGTTCTGGTGTACTCAACCAAATCTTTGATCAAGAGAGCAGAACCTCTTGGCTGAAGTGACTCTTTTGTTTCTATTGGAGAATCAGTTACTTCAGGTTCACCACCATTGAATAACCTGATTTGGAAACTCCTTTTTTTAGGGAGACTGAGAGTTCTATCACCGCTTCTTTCAGATGGTATACTGCTTAGTCTTCTATCATGGTCACGGGCAGCACTTTTAGCTCTGCTACTTGTTAAGCGGCTTGTCAAAAGAAGCCTCGGAGTACTTTCAGTTTCTCCACCACCAACACCACTATTTTTTAAAAAAGTGACTGATGGAGTCAGGCTCATTCCATTGCTTGGCTTTCTTCTGAGAGGAGTGACGTCCCCACTGAGAAATGGGCTTGCATTTTGACGGATACTCGGCATAAAACTCATTCTGTCGTCTTCTAAATCAAGAGGGCTTGGATTTTCTGGGTGTCCTAATTTTTGAGGAGAAAGGTTTGGACTGGGTTGGTTTTTGTTTTCAACATAACTTTTGGCTTTTGCTTCGAAAAATTTTATAAAAGAGTTGGCTCTTTCAGCTTTCAAAGATTTCTTCTGAGCCGCGATTTTTGCATCCAGAATCTCCTCTTCAAAGGTGTAGAGACTGCCTAATCCCTTGATACAAGTCAAAAGAGGGGAATCAGCCCTGCTTTCAATGTTTTGGATTGTCGTGAGTGTTTTCATATTTGTCAGAAATTTTCCAATAGACTGTTGTTGCTTTGGCGTTGGATCTTCTGCAATCAAATCAAAACCACAAACTTTCTGTGAAGTCACTGCTCTCTTTTGCGTTTCTGGTGGTTTTGCTAGTGTCAAGATCTTTTTATTCCCTGATGAAGATAATGGTCTAGGCCGAATGAGATTCTCATGAGTCGACATTGGTGTCATATCTCGATCTCTGTGGGTATAACTTGAGACTTTTAATGTCTGCAAAGCAGTTTCGTAGTCTCTGGTGGAAGGTTTTTCAGCTGAAAAAGCGAGACTGGGAGAAACGGTGCTTCTTTGCCTCTGGGTCACATTGCCCTGCAAAAGATTGGCTATGCTAATTTTCTTTTCTCGACTTTCAGACCGGTCTAATTTCTTTCCGGAAAGATTCGCAGAACTTTGGGGCCGAGTACTGTTCCTGGTTGTGTTTGATTCTGGAGTTTGAGGAGTCATTCTCTGGGATGAGATGACTGCCCTTAATTTTCTGGAAGGTTGAAAATTATTGCTCGATGCAGGGATCGGAATGATCTCCTCAGCTTCAGCCCATCCAGCAAGCTGGCCCTCTTTTTGGATAGCAGAAATGAGTTTTGCTTGTGCCTCCACTCTCTGAAGCTTGATTAGAGAGCGATCTCGTTGGTTTACTGTGCTCTTTGACCTTGTAATAGCTCGGACAGATTTCGGTGTTATCTTTTTCATGATATGTGCTGGATCATCCATCTTTGGAAAACTGGCTTTTTCGAAGTGATTCAGGTTGGTGTAATATTGGCCTACAGAGTTTTTGGTGGAAGGATTCTGTAGTCCATCTTCATTTTTATGCATGCAATAGTGGGGAGGAGGGTTGGGTGAGAAATTAATATCGAATAATCAGCAGATATATTTGATGAAAATTCTCTAATTTTTGGAAGTTGATGATGTGAAAAAATTATTGAAACAATTGTGTGAGACTTTTTTAATTAAAATATTTTTAGGGTAATTAAATCGTTATCTTCTTCCAACTTTGATTGAGGAAATTGAATGTTTTGTTTGGAGAGAAAACTTTCAAAAATCAATTTGAGAAAAGGGGTTTTGATAAGTTTCTTGGCTTCTTGAACGGAAATTCTGACATTGATAATCAAATTGTAATCTTTCCGTTCTCAAATAACTCGAATTTATTATTAAACTTGTTTGCATAGAGAAAAGTAGAAATCTCTCGAAATAATTTTTTTAATGGTCACAAAAAAAACAAAGCAAATTAGTTCTATTGAGCCTCCAAATTTCTCGAGCTCAACCTCTGTATTTTACAGTGCATTACTCAATTTTTTTCAAACAAACAAACAAAAAAATCAATCTATTTTTAAGTGAAAAAAAAACATTTAAAAGCCTTTTTCAGTCTATATGTAAATTTGGAGAATTCGAGAAAATTTCTTCTTTCAATTGAGAAGGGTCAAGGTTTGACTCTCATCTCAATAAACTTATTTTTTAAATCTCATTTCGTGGAAAATGTCTCTGCAAAAGAGAATTTTGGAGAGGACATGAAAGAGATTGACTCTGGACTACTTTGAATATCCCAAGAAAAATTAGAACTCCTTCAAAAAATTGTTTTGATCTCAGCTGAACACCTTTCCCAAATTCAACAAAAAATTCTTCTTTCAGTGTTTATATTCTCAAAAATACCCGTTCGAAAGAAATTGAAATTTAATAGAATTTTTAATTATAGCGAAAAATTCACTCGAAATGTGAAATAAGTTTTCGTCCAAATTGGATACCAGTCGAAATTGACAGGAGTTATCACTAATTCCTTGAAAACCAAAAAAGTTTTTTCCTCGAAGTGGTGAAAGGAAATTGTTTCTCATCGCTCTTTTCAGAACGTTTTTGTCTACTGTAATTTTAACATGATGAGATTTTTCACCAAACTCTATTTATTCGAAACTTTTTCCAGAACTTTACAAAACAAAACAAAAAATCTTTGTAATCTGTCAAAAGAATTGCCAAATTCTTGAACGAAAAAATGAAGAAATGTAAAAACCAAGGAGTCTTGTTGGAAAATTCTGATTTTCGAAAGAATCAATTGAGAGTTAAAAAAAAAACTCAGAAAAATTGTCAAGGAAGGAGAGATATTTTTTCCCCAGAGATAGGAAAGAGTTTTTTTGAAAACGAAACTCATTTCTTGATTTTGTTTTGATTCTAAATTTGGTCTAAATTTCTAATCAAATCGAGACAAAAATGATTTTGAGATAAAAAGCGATCCTCGGCTGCGCCGGACAGGAAAATACCGTATTTCCACGGTTCTCGAGAAACCGGTGGAGGCCAAAACCGAAAACGAGGGTGCTATGTAAAAGTGCAAATTTTGAGGTAAACTTTTAACCTTTAGGAACTCAGATTTCGGAGAAGAAATTAATGTTTTTCTCCTTCTTTTGTAAAGCTTTTTTGATCATATGAATGTTTTTTCGCAATCCCCCAAAACATTTACCATCGCCTTTTTGTTTAAGTTCACAAGCTTGAATAATCTTAAATGATATGTTGAACTCCTGCTCATACCATAATAAACAGGAGTCTCATCCCAATCAGCCAATCGAGAGGCTCCTTTCTCCATCTTCGTTCAATTCTCCAATAGAATTTCTCTAAAATAAGTCAATCCTTTCTTTGGAAAAAAAATCCAAATCTTTCTGAAACACCAAAAAATCAGTCAGAAAAAAAAAATCATCGAAAATTTTCCAAAAAATAAATTTCAATTTTTCCAACAAATTTTTTTTTTTTATTTGCCTTCGTCATATGGCAGACAAAAAGTGTTGGGAAAAATTCTAATGTTGATTTGAGAACACGGCAAAACAAACAAGAAATAAGGAATTTCAAGAGAGTTTTTAAGTACAAAAGTTTTTTCTTTGAAAACTCGGTTTTCGGCTGGAAGATGAACACCGATCTTGGGTTTTCGGCGA
>Ga0182738_1007203_pt1 | contig 11350 bp, 12 predicted proteins | sample eDN5th30CBELigMG_FD_128876 | JGI IMG/M metagenome (GOLD analysis project Ga0182738, IMG submission 128876) | Enriched Miracle-Growth compost microbial communities from Emeryville, California, USA - eDNA 5th pass 30_C BE-Lig MG (version 2)... ...
AAAAAAATCATAAGAAAATAATTTAACAAGAGAAGGGAAGAGAAGTTTTATGAATTGTTGTCAAGATATTCTAGTTCATTTTAAGAGGATAGGATGAGAGGCATCTAGAAAATAAATAGACAAATTCATTTGATAAAATGTGGATAGATCATTATGATGCCTATGAATTCAAATATGCAGCAGATAGAGAGAGATACGAATATTTATTAATCATGAAATCTAAATCTAAATTTTTGCTAAAACTCCAACTTTCTCGAGATCGAGAGTTTAGAGAAGCATGGTGTGGGGCTTTTCAAGATAGTTCTTGAACTTTTCGAGCCATCTAGCACCAACAGCTCCATCAATAACTCTATGATCACAACTCAAAGTAACATTCATAACGCTAACAGCCCTATGATCAGATTAGTACTCAAAATATCTTTTAAATTTTTTACTTGAAGTTGCCATCAACAGAGACGACCTTTTTATCAGTTTTACCAACAGCCAAAATAGCAGATTGAGGAGGATTTATAACAGCAGCAAAGTTGCTAATACCAAACATACCCAAGTTAGAGATACTGAAAGTACCACCCTTTTAGAAAATTTTTAATTATTTCTCTCGAAAATCAAAAATTTACTTGGAATTCTTGAGGCTTCAAAGTGTTCTTCTTGGCCTTTTCAGCGAGTTCTTTAGTAGTTTGGGAGATTTCATTAAGACCCTTAGTATTGGCAGCAAAGATAATGGGGGTGATCAAACCAGATCCAGTATCAACGGCAATAGAGACATCAGCGTTCTTGAACCTTAAGAGAAATTATTTATTGAAAATAACTCCAAAACTTTACTTTCTGATGATGTTACCGTGCCATTGGCTGTTGACTTCAGGGACATCAACGCAAGCCAAAGAAGCAGCCTTAACGAAGAGATCGTTGAAACTGATCTTAGTCTTGGAGCTTTCGTTCAAGACAGTTCTGATCTTTATAGCTTCATCCATATTGATTTCAGTTTCCAAGTAGTAATGAGGAACGGTAGTCTTGGATTGTAAAAGTCTCTTGGCGATAATTTCTCTAACATTGGTAAGAGGAATATCTTCATAAGGATTAGCAGCTTCAACGAATCCACCAGCAGCAGCCTTGGGTTGAGCCTTAGTTTGGACACCTTGAGTTTCAACAACTTTCTTGGCACCACCTTGAGCAGCATATTCATCAACATTATGCTTCAAAATTCTACCAGAAGGACCAGATCCTTGAACTTGGGACAAGTCAATGCTTTGGCTTTCAGCAGTCTTTCTAGCCAAAGGAGAAGCGAAAACTCTTTCACCTGGGAGAAAGTATGAGTAAATTTACTCTTATAGAAGAGATGAAATTACCTTCTCTTTGAGTAGTGGAGGTTCTTTCTTGAGGAGCAGAAGCGGCTTTTCTTTCAGCTTGGTCGCTTTGAGCACCACCAGCTTCTTCTTGTCTTTGGGGTTGAACAGTAGCGTCAGCAGAGTATTCAGCAAAAGCCTTGACGTCAGATTGCTTGTCAACAATGATAGCGACGAGCTTTGAAAATTAGTATTTTTCTTTAGAAATATATTACTTGGCCGACTTTGATGTTTCCAGAACCTTCAGGAACCAAAAGCTTGGCAATATAACCATCATCTTGATAGACGAAGTCAATAGTGGCCTTATCAGTTTCAACGTTGGCTATAACATCTCCAGCATCGACCTTATCACCTTCCTTCTTGAGCCATTGGGTGATTTTACCAGTTTCCATAGTGGGAGAAAGAGCAGGCATGGCAACTTTAGAGTGGCTAGGGAAGCCTAAAGAATAATTTAGTACTGAGAAATCGTGAAGATTATTATGTCTTTTTGCAAAAAAAAAGGAAAAAAATTACTTTGAGCAGAAGCAGCAGGCTTTTTGGGAGCAGCAGTTTCAACAGGCTTGAGGGTTTCTTTAACTTCAGCCTTGGGGGCTTCACCTTCTTTATAGTTGGCAAAAGCTTTAACATCAGCTTCCTTGTCAACCAAGACAACAATAGGCTAAGGTGGGGGATTAGAAAAGAGCATTTTTTCACGAAATTTACAGTTCCGACTTTGACTCCCTTGCTGCCTTCAGGGATCAAAATAGCAGCGATGTAACCTTCATCTTGCATTTCGAAACCAAGAGTGGCTTTATCGGTTTCAACATCACAAATTTGGTCTCCAGGGCCAACTTTGTCACCGACCTTAACGTTCCATTTAATGATATTTCCCTGAGGACAAAAAGGATTAAAATAAAGATTTGTTGGAATGGATTTACTTGTTCCATAGTGGGGGAAAGAGCAGGCATAGCAAGCTTTTGGTGAGTGGGGAGAGCTAAACAATATGAGGGAATATACTCAAGGGGCAAGAGTTACAGGCAAAGTTTTGTCTGGAGAAGGAAGTGAGATTTAAAACTTTGTGATTGTATTTAGGTAAAGAGGAGAAAGCAGGATATTTGAGGGCATTTCTAAGGGCAAGAGAGATGGCTTGAGGTTGGATGAGGTTTTTCTCAGCAACTCTGTGGGCTTTGAAGAGGGCGTTGGAAGCTCTTTTCAGCATGATTATTTGCAAATATTACCCGAGATATAAATTTAATTGAATCTATGAAGAAATCGAACTTTGAGTCCAATATTAGATAATATTTTCAAAGAGTTGTTTGTTACCTTGGTTAAAACTTAAAAAGAACTTTTTGTATTCCAAAAAGACTTTTTTGTGGGCAAGCAGGCAAATAAAAAATTTTATAGAGAGAAATTACTTGCGAAATGTCAGGGAGCTTTTTTCCTTAGTTGATTTTTAATATGAAGATTTTCTACAGAGAAATCAAAAGAGCGATTTTCACCACAGGAAGAAATCTTTGATAAAAAATAAATTTTTATTGGCCTTGAAAAATTACAAAATTGTCTTGCGACTTTCTTAACCTTGTTGTTGTTGTAAAATTCACCTTGAAAATTTTTAATGTTGGGAATTAAATCACCAACTTTAGACGACTCGACTTGATGTGATTTTTTACAAATAAAATGCCATTTTTAGAGGTTCTCTCTCTATAAGAAATTTCTATTAACTGTATTATTAATCTCTCTCCTCAAAGTTTGTCGAAATTTTTTTCGAGAATTTTATAATTTTTTTCCAAAAGAAGATATTCTGTTCGCCTCATTCAGACAAATAAACTGTTTTAGTAAAGTAGAAGAGTTAATTAAGGATTAAAAAAGATATGAAGAAGCGGGCAAAAGCAAGACAATTGAAATCAAAAGAAAGAAAGATATTTTTAGATGCTAATATTTGAAAAATACAATTCAACAAATTTCACATTCAAAAAGGAGCTCTAAATCCCGACCTCTCAAGGGTGAGATCCAGCTTAGCAAGTTGGTGATCATGAAGGCGTTAAAGAAATGGTTAATTGGATTTAATTGATTTAAGAAAAAATTTTAATGATATATTCTGTGAATGAATTGCTTTAAAGAAAAAACATCCTAAAGTATTGAATATATAATTTAAAACAAAGTTTTATCTTTTTCTCAATTTAAGAACAAACTACGTTCATATAATGGGAAACTGTGGTTGTACCGACAAGACCCCTGAAAATGGTCAAATTGTTGTCACTAAAAAAAATGACGGATACTACGACACTCACGATGTTGATCCTTCTGTTACTAAAATTCAAGCTCAACAAAAAGGAAATGCTAGAGGAAAGAATGTTCACAGCTCTTTACCTGAAGATGACCTTTCTACACAACAACACTTACCTTCTGCTGAATTCGCTACTCCTCTTAATGAAATTCCCGATTTTTCCAATCCTAATACTTCTACTACCCTTCAAAAAGTCGGCCCATTCAACTATGATGCCGATGAGCCCGATGACGCTAAATACCCTCAATTAGGTCCCTACGAGTTGGAAAACTCTGCCGTGTATATTGGTCAATGGAAAAACGGTCTTAGACACGGAAGAGGCAAGCAACTCTGGAGAGATGGGTCTCAATATGAAGGCTATTGGAGAAATAATATGGCTAATGGAAAGGGAAGATTAATCCACGCTGATGGAGATGTATATGAAGGAGAATGGCTTAACGATAAAGCTCACGGAAAAGGAAAGTATATTCATCTTGATGGAGCCACCTATGAAGGAGGCTGGTATGAAGATAAGCAACACGGTTTCGGTGTTGAAACCTGGCCTGATGGTGCTAGATATGAAGGACAATACAACATGGGTAAGAAACATGGCATAGGAAAATTCTACTGGTCTGATGGTTCAAAATATGAAGGAGAATTCCAAGATAACAACATTCAAGGAAGAGGTGTTTATGAGTGGTCTGATGAAAGAAAGTATGACGGAGAATGGAAGAACAACAAGATGGACGGATACGGCAAGTTTACTTGGGCTGATGGCCGTAAATATGAAGGTCAATATGAAGATGATAAAAAGCATGGTTACGGTATTTTTGAATGGCCCGATGGCAGAAAATACAAGGGTAACTGGCACGACGGAAAACAACACGGAAGAGGTGTGTATGTCGGCACTAACGGTGTTGAAAGAGAAGGCGAATGGGTTGAAGGAAAGAGAATTAAATGGATAAAGGATGACGGAAACAGAGGTGATGATTAAGGAGAATCTACGAAATAGAGAATTAGCAAATGAGCATGCATATACAAGAAGGGCTATGTCCCATCAGTCCTTTAAAATTTAGTTTTATATAAGACATCTGATGAATGAATGATGGTTAAAAATGCATGACTTGTTTTGATATTTGTTTCTCCACTTCATTATTATTATTATAAAAATTTTATAATATCAAACATATCATTTGAAAAAGAAAAAAATCATTCTCATGAGAATTCTCAAAAGGAGAATATTTTTGGATGCTGAGCATGCTGAGGTTCCAGCCATTTTTTTAATTAAGATCGAGGTTTTTTCATCTTTTGATTTGAAAAATTCAAATTTTCAAAAAGTATTGATAAGAGGCTACCATTCAATAATTCAAATTCAACAGACTTTCAAAGAGAGTATTTTGGGGATTTAGAGATATTTAGATAAGGCCTCTGAAGGACCAAGAAGAACTGAAGTCAGTTCAGGTATTTTGAATTCAATGAGGTAAACTTTTCTCTTCCAAAAAATAAAGGCTTTATTCTCATTTCTGAAATTTTCATACTGAGAAGAACAAAGTGAGGAAGTTAGCATCCTCAAGTGTTTCCTCTTTGATGGATAGGATTTACTGGAAGAGAATTTTTTTTGAGGTTTTTAAATATAAATAACTTTTTATTTGAATTTATAATTTTGTCATTTTCGAAGGATCAGTAAAATTCCACTATTTTTTTGACAAAAAAAGATGAGAAAGCTGTCAGACCAAAGGCTCTTAAAGAAGAATCTTTTGATCCACTTATTGGAGTGTCTGATAAAAACGTTTTTCTGATGAGAATTCTTTTTGAGAAATTTTGCCCCAGGATCTTAAAATAAAGGAAAAATTTGACCGTGGAATTTTTTTATACAAAAATTTTCCTTTGATAGAGGACTCCTATTTTTCTTCTTGGAATCGACTGATTTCTGGAAGACTTTCTCAACACTATTTTGTTTGAAAAAGAATTTTAAGGTTTTGACTTATAACCCAAAAAAAATGTTCCACAGCGCTCTTCAAGCAAATTCTTCTGAAAATATGAACTCTTGGAGCAAAACAATATCTAGTATTCTGAAAGAGAAAGGAAAAAATTTCAAACAATTTTTCTTCAATTTTTTCCTTTTCTGATTTCTTCGAAAAAAAATCTTTCACAAAGAAATTTTCCAAAACTTCCTTCACTTCGTCTTCCTTTTCTGAAAATTTCCCAGACAAAAAATAACATTACAAGGAAAAAGATATTTTGATAATTTTGAGTAATTAATTAAAAAATTGCTTTCCAAAATTTTTTTCAACCCAAAAAAATCTAAAAATTCTTAGAAACACCCTCTGCCTTTTCTCACAGCCTAGCCTCTGTCCCCTGGACTTTGGGACATTTAGCATCCTGAAAAATGATGAAATGAGAAAATACAATCAGAGGCAATATTCAGTTGAACAAATTGCGATAAAATCAAAATCATTTTAATATTATATTTCTTTAAGAGCATATGAACTACATTCAAAAAGCTTGGTTGAGAGTCCTCTCTCCCTTCGCCTATGTCATCAACGAAAGACTCGCCAAGAGATCCGGTAACCCCTCCCAAACCAACCTTCCAAACTTACAAACCTAGGACTTTTCGGTAGAATCGGCAAGTTCTTTATGATTGGCCCTAGAGAATATGGTGTTCACCCTCTTAACAAAGCTTTCATCTTCCTCAACAGAAGATACCAATTCGCTTCTGGTGCTCTCCTCCACAGATACTCTGCCATTAAGTGAGGATTTGCAGCATATTTTTCTGAACTTTCCTTAGAACTCTTACCCACGGTGGTTTCCATATGATCAGACCCTTCAAGCACGTCTCCTTCTTGGGTCCCCTTGCCGTCTTTTTCGGTCTTTTGAGATTCACCTATGCTGGCAGCTTCACCAGAGGCTACGAGTAAGGCAATTCGAGGAATAAATGACTAAAATTAAATATAGACCTGATCGTTTGACTTATTTGACCAGAAGAATCGGTGGAAGAATGGGCCTTCCTTTGTCCACTTTAAATCACAGAACATCAGCTCACTTTATTGAAATCAACTACATTTATGGTGCTGAAATGCTCAAGAGAGTAAAATAGTTTTGTTTTTGGATAAAAGAAATTAACTCGATGAATAGTATCATAGAGTCCACCAAAGAATTATTGAAGAAAGAAACAGATTACCCGAAGAAGTCAGAAAAACTAGATATGCTCACCCCAGTTATCAATACATTGCTGCCAAGCCCGTTTTCTTACCTCCTTTAAGTTTTGAGTAAGTCATTCGATATGAAAAAGTTATAATTCTCTATTCATACTTTTCATGACCCCTCCTCGTATGCCCGTAAAATTGTATGGAGAATATTCCGACAAAGAGATCTAATCGAATAATTCATAATAAAAAAGAATTCATTTCTACTTGAAAGCTAATTAATAGGCGCAAATTACCTCTTATCCTTCATCAAGCTGGGTATCCTTTTGAGTTTTTTTGAACTTCCTCACATGTTGGCTGAAGAGAAAAGTTGAGAAATGTCTGATTTTATATAAATTGAAAGAAATTATTCTTTTCAAGAGAAAATTATTTTCTTGAGGAAAAATTTTTTTGATGAGTTTTTATGCGATGAAAGATTTGAGCGTTTTGAGAAAGTTTCAGTTTGGGAAAATTATATAAATTTTGGTGATAATTCTTAGAGATATGAGGTAGATTTTATTGAGATAAATTTATTCCAGAAAAGATTTTTTCAAAAATAAAAAATTGAGTGAAAAAGAAGAATCGAACCTCGGAGAAGAGGATCCTCCCTCAAAATAATAAATTTTCGTGTTGAAATTTTTTTTGAGAAAGGGTGTATCTTTTGATTTGTGTCGTGAGCGAAAACAGAAAGATTTGAAAGAATGAATTAATGAATAAACTTTCAATTAAAAAAATTAAATAAGCCAAGTGTATGGTATTATTCATCACAAACTTTAATTAAAAAAATCTTTTTCAGAATTCAAGACTTTTTGAATACAACGACTCACTTTCTCAAGCAAAATTTTTTCCTTGAAAATTCTCACGTAAAAAAAAAAAAAATCAATCCCCTCTTATTGGAAGAGAACATCCTCTTTTAGAAAAGTCACTGAAAATTCTTCAAATGAATATAATGGGACTGCTCTTATTGGCTGGTTGGATGGTTTCAATAAATATAGTGAGAGTAAATATATCATAAAACACACTGATATTATGAAAAGGATTGATATCTTATTTACCTACTATATTATTTATACCTTTATTATCCAGACTGATTTCCTCAGAGAGGCTCTTCAGCTTTCTTAAATAACATCAATTTTAGCTTTATTCCAAAGATCCAGTATAAGGTTTAAGGGGAGTTTTACAAAGGACATTTTTTCCATAAACTTTTCTCCAGTTTTCTTGGCTGGTGACTTCTTGGAACCATTTGGTGATATTGCTATATTGCTTTCTTTGTTTCTCATCATATAAATATTGGAAAGAGAATTCAAGAGCAGCGGCCAAGCTGATATCAGCAATGCTGATTTCATCTCCAACGAGGAATTTTCTGTTATTCAAATGGTTATTCAAAATAGTCAACCAATTCTTGCTTTCTTCAGTAGCCTTAGCACTACTTTCCTTGACAAAAGGAGCATAACCAAGATAAGGAGCAGCAAAAGCAAGAATGGCAGGTTCAAGTTCAGTCAAAGCCCAATCAAGCCATTGATTTATTTGAGCTTCTTCAAAAGCGGATTTTCCGTAAAGCTTAGCTCTCTTGGAGTTACGGGCCAAATATCTGATGATGGCGTTGGATTCGCTGATGGCAATGGGGCCTTCAGGGACTTCCAAAGCAGGAAGGAAGCCATTAGGGGCCTTTTTAAGAACGTCCTTTCTGTTGTTTTCGTCAACTTCAGTGAAGGTTAATTCATGACCAGTGTAAGCAGCGACAACTTGGATTTTCTTGGAACGAGAGTTAGAAGTGGATCCCCAGACTTTCATTTTTCTTTGTTGCGAATTATCTGCCAGATTTAAAATTAATATTATATATACAAGATGAATTCTGCTGCTTAGGTAAAAAAGAATTTGTGCAGCAAAGTTGTGTGTGAAGTTTCGTTAAATTGTGTGAAACTGTTTCTGTGTATGTTGGGAACGGACTATGGATGACGGGATTCTTTCTTTTGGGCAAGAAATCGAAGTATTTTTATCAAGAAATTAGAGATGAGAGGATCAGTGATTTTTTTCGACAAATTTTTTTTCTTCTGAAATATTCTGTAATATTGGTAAAAAATCAGTCAGACAAAAGAGAAGCAGTAAATTACAAGGAGAGAGATGAATAATGAAGGACGAGTGATTTACTTTTTTTTTTAATGTTATTTTCATGTTTTTCTTTTTTTCTGAGTAAAAAAGATGGAAGAAATTTTCATATTTAAAAAAAAAAAAAATTCTATTTTTTCCAGTTGAAGTCTCAAAAACTTTCAGGGAATCACGAGTCAGACCTGGCTCATATAAGAAGAGCACAACAAATTATTTTTTTTTGGAGATTTAGCCAGTTCAATATAAAAAATAATGTAAATATTTCTTTGAAAATTTCGGTAGATTTTTTGAAAAAAACAAAACACAATGGAGAAAAAAAATCGGATCATCCACAATGAGCAACAACTCCTCGATCACTTTCTCCAAAAGAGCATCGAATCAATCTTTGATATCCCAACTCAAGGCCGCAACACCTATGACACTAACAAAGTTACATTAGAAAATGAATTAGATAAATACACAACTTCTAAAATCACTACCATCGACAAAAATAACCTCTTTAGCGAAATGAACAAAATCATCGCAAGAATACAAGACTTTTCCGTTGTTGGTAAACAAAAAAATGACTCGCTTTATATTGATCTCTATTTTAGATCTAAATGATCCACAGATGCTTCAGAACGATCAAACAGCTCAAAATCCTGGCAAAGACGAGATTGTTGCATCTCGTTACAATATTCAAATTACAGCAAGTGATATAAAGAGAATTACAAATAGCAATTGGTTCAACACAAAACTAGTTGACTTCTACACATATTACCTAACTGAAAAACTCTCTCAAAAACCGAGTCATGCTCATTTAGTTGCACTGCCTTCAATGTTTTTCAACCCGATAAACCCAAACAATCAAATCGGAGAGGTCAGTGTAAAATACCAAGAAGCAATTGAGCTATTAATAAGAAAATCACAAGAAATAAAAAGAGGAGAACAGAATATTTTTAAACTGGTCGACCGCTTGTTTTTTGTCGCAAATCTCATGAAAACTCATTGGGTCATCATTGAGGTCCAAAAAGCCACCAATGAACCAAAGAAAAATCCCCACAGCGTCCTTGAATCCCTCAGTATTTTTTTAATAAAATCTCTTTATACTTATTTCTAGATGTTTTCAAAGGATTTTCAAAAGACAGCAAGAAGGCAAAATACCAGATAATTCTCTATGATTCTATGCAGAATTACATGAAGCCAGAAGAAAACTTAGCATTGAAATCAATGAGGACATTTTTGATACATAATTTCCGGAAATGGGGAGGCAAAATTGATGAAGATGACTTTGAGATGGTGTATGCAGAAACTGCAAAGCAGAATAATATGCTGGATTCTGGAGCTTATACGTGTAAATTTTTGGATATTTTATATCAAGGGAGAGAAACTTATAATAGTTCGGCATTGAGTTTGGTCAAACAACTTGATGTTGATTATTTCAAAAATGAACTGAAAGATCTGATTCAAATGATCGGATTTAAAAGTGTCCTTCCCGAATCTGTCCTTTCTCGCTTTTAGTGAGAGAGTTTTATTGTTTGTGAAATGTCCTCCTGTATTGTTAGTTTTATTAAAAGAATGAATATTATTATATATCTATTATGAAGATTTTTTCACTTTTTCACGGTCAAAATAAAGAAGACATGACAATTTTAGTCTAGAAAATCCGAGTCAGGCGGTGATAGATGAAAAGATCTCTATATTCTAAAAATCTCTATAAGACTACATTTAACAAAATAAAAAAGAAAATTTAGACAAACTCGAGGGAAAAACAATGAAGGCCTTAGCAATCATAATTCAAACTAAAAAAGGAGAGAATGCATTTGTCGTGACAGCGAATAATTTCACTCAAGAAATGGCTCAAGAATATTCTCACACTGTATATAACGTCATTATTCAAAGCTTTAGTAAAATATCTCCAATTTTTCTCTTTGTCTTATGATGCTTGAGAGAAATCCAAACGTGTTGACCGTACTTTCCTTTTCAAAAGGGAGCTAAGTGCTGTTTGTAATATTGCAAGAGAAGTAGCCAAGCAATAAGAATATCTTGTTAAAGAATTTTCATAGATGGTGATTCAAGTCATTGTTCCAAATAATGAAGTCAACTACGGCGTTGAGTGTTTGAAGAAAGCAAATGAGCTCTTAGTTCGCCACACAAAGAACGAAACGACTTACAAAAAGTACATTGAGGTAAAGGACTTCAGGGAGTATAAAATATAAAAGAGAATAATATATAGATTTTTTCAAGTTTAGAAGAGTTGATCTACTCCCGAGATTACTCACCTGTCAAGCTCCATTTATCGCTGAAACCTTCAGAAATCCAATCGGCAAAGAAGTCAATAGTACCCCTTTCAAATTTTCAAAATATTAAAAAGAATAGGACAATGACATTTTCTCCAAATTTCCTTTATTAAACAACGAAGGCGAGAAGGCTCTTATTCAAAATCTTCCTTTGAAATATTCCAAAAGAGCATTTACTCAGCATAGAGA
>Ga0182738_1007204_pt1 | contig 11347 bp, 2 predicted proteins | sample eDN5th30CBELigMG_FD_128876 | JGI IMG/M metagenome (GOLD analysis project Ga0182738, IMG submission 128876) | Enriched Miracle-Growth compost microbial communities from Emeryville, California, USA - eDNA 5th pass 30_C BE-Lig MG (version 2)... ...
CCTTCTCACTTTTTATTTTATACGGAAGATTCATGACGATACGCAATCACAGACCTTAGAAAATTCGGTAAATGGTGAATAACCTAGTAAAAACCACTGCTGCAAAAAGAGAAAAAGGCAAAGGATATTCTCTTTTCTACTGAAGCTCTTTGAAGACAAAATCTTGAAGGGGATCATGCCCCTGCAAGGTTTGACCAAGATAAAACTTTTGCTTCTATAAATCCGCAAAAGGATGAAACTTTCTTGCTTTTTTAAAAGAAAAAAAAAGGCACAAACCTTTCGAGGAAAAAATCTCATTTTGCTGCGTTTACTTTTTTGAACGAGACTTTAGATCAAGGTTTATTTATCATACAAGCAAAAATGAAATGAAAGAAGAGGATTTTCATGAGAAAATGAGACCTTAGACCGAGGTCCTGGTTCTAAAGAGCCCATTCATCAAATCGAAAATTTATATTTCAAAAGGAAAATCTAATTAAAATTTAAATACTTGGATCATTTTCATTCAAGAAAACGTACAAAATTTTTTCTTCTATTTTTGAGTTTTATCCGATCAAAACTTTGCCTTTAAAAGCTCCAAAAATCACCATATTAAGCGTTGAAAGCAAGAAATTTATGCTGAAAGAACCCTTCTGAATCTAATTCAAAAATAGATTTTCCACTAAAACTTCTCAGCCTTTGAGAAAATCTCGCTTTTCTTTGGCTTGAGACCAAGGTTTGGTCGAGAAATATTCACAATAGAGACCCAAGTTCTTTCACAGACGTCCTATTTCAAGAATTTCGCTTTGACATTCGTCGAATTTTAAAAAGGAGTTTCCCACTTGTTAAGAGAGGCTTAGTGTGAGATTTTTCGAGCTATAGCTGAAGGAATTGAATGGAAAAGGGCATTAAAAAATGGGTATAGGCGGCAAGGCCATCGGAGGACAGGTTTGTTGTTTATGACGATGATTAAACTCAAAAATTTGGTTTTAATTTGTGACTTTACAATATCAAAGATTTATCTAATCTCTAAATTTTTATAAAAGGCCTGAAATGAAATGGAAAAACTCCATGACGAAACTCTTTGTGCGATAATTAAACTTTTTTGGTTTTGGGATTGAATGGGACGAGATAGATGAAGAGGGAAAGCAGAAGGGATGGATTTTGGAGGGATTGTACTCAAAACAGCTAAAGCGTAATGGCTTATAAACCAATTCAAAATTCAAAATTAATGGTAAAAATTTATGCAAATTTCAGAGCTCGAGAAACTGGATTGTTTTCATTTATAATAGAATGATTTTTTACCTTCTAAACTCTTTGAAAACCTAGCTCCAAGCGTAAGTTATCGAGTGGAATCCTCTTATTTTTCTTGGGGAAAGATCCCCACGCATCTTCAATGTCAATCAAAAAGTCGTCTGAGAGGAAGGAAAAAACGTCAATCTGCTTGAATTTCACCAGAGCATTTGAATGAGGCTATTTGGCCTGACAAAATCAAACCTTCCCCTGTCTTTTTGTGAAGAGGATCAGAAATGAAAATTTCATGTGTTGAGCCCTTTAAGACTAACCCACAAATTTAATTTTGTTAATGAGTGATTCATGGATAAAATAGAAATTTGGGCACGCGGAGAATCAAATCAAAATTCTCAATCCATAACCACGTGATTTTTCTTTCCTTCAGGATTTTTATTTCAATATTTAGAAAAACTGTCGGTTTATTTGGAAAACATATGTTTGATGAGAAGTCCTTTCAAGTACTTTGATTGACTGAGAACTATTCCCTTACCTACTTTTCACAGGCTTTGAATTTTTTCAGGCTTGACTAGAAAATGACGTATTTTTTGAAGCAAATTTAACATCTAAGATATTTCAATCATCTCAAAATTTTCTTGTTTCGTTTTTGGGTAACTTGATCCATTGTCATATTAGGGAAGGTCAATGCTTATTTCTGAGCTCAGATTAGTTTTTTGAAGACCTTATAAGAAGAAATCTAATAAAAGATCACTCCTAAACAAAATAATTTGGAACAATGAAGAATTGAAGGGAGGCCTTTTTGAAATTATCAAAAGGAAATTCAGAATGAATCTTCATCCATCCTTCCTTAAAATTCTAAAGGTCAAATCTTTCTAGTCTTTTGAAAACAGTTGGTTTATTCAAATTTTTTTCAAGCTTGTAAAAACTATAAAGTTTTTCTAATTTTCCAAGCACAATCTTTTCATGGAGCACGATTGCGGGTTCGTGGTCTAAACATTTTATGTTTCTTTTAGGCACTTTATTTGTGGGAAGAGTTCAGTCTTTTTCAATAAAAATTTGAATCCTGAAGAAAAAATTTCGAGAAGAAAAAGGCTCTCTTCTTATTATAATTTTGAGCCCTCAGACTTGGCAATCCATACAACTTACATTATATCAGCGCCTATTAGTATAGGGAGGTTTTTATTGAATTGGTAGAGATTTTTCATAGGGAAAAGTGAGTTATAGACTTTTCAGGCTTTAATTTTAGATTTTTTCACTTTTGAAGGAAGATTCCTGTCACAAGATGAGTACTTTTCGGACAAGGAGTCCTGGAAATCTTTTGGTCCTCTCATATTGTAGTTATTATCTCTTCATATTTCAATTTAATGGGACATTTTTTTCATAATTGAATTGAAAATTTCTTGAGGAAGAAAAGTGATGGAGAGCTCGAAATCTAATTTTCAGGCTGAATCAAATCAGAAACTCTTCCTTATCGCTTCTGTGCATCTAATTTTCTTTGCTTTCTCTCAAAGAATTTCGAAAGACGCAAAATAAAAAGAGTTTTTTTTTCTATCAATCTTTTTTCAAAAATACTTGTAAAGCTCCATTGAAACTCAGAGAAGTTTTCGATTCTCAACAAAAATTATGCACTCTTGGCAAAAAAGGGTGACGGGCTAGAAAAATGAAATATTGGAAAAGACCAGAAGGCCAACTACCACTACAACAAAGTCGGCTTAGTCAAGTGGATCAAAGTATGGAACATGGTGAGGCACCCCAAAACAAAAAAAACCAAGCCACACACTGCTATCCAAAATATTTGAAGAAGTATGTAAGTTAAACAAGATCTATAACACCTCATTGAGGCCTCGTCTCGTCTGGTTTAAACAAAAATGATGAAATATTTTTCTTACTTTTTTTTTGTTATGGATGAACCTGCTGAGAGTTCGATTTTCCCTTTTCTACATTGTATTTGCTCACAACTTCACCAACCTGACAAGAGCTTCGAAGGTCAATTTTAGATTAGAGATTTTTCAGACATTCGTAAAATGTTCTCGAAATGACCAGCAAGGAATAATTTAAAGAAAAAAGCCTTTTATGGATGTCAAAAAATCAAAAACTAAGACTCCTTTCTCTTTTTTTCTTTCGAAGGCAGTGCCTTACCCTAATCTATACTGGGGAAGATCATCTCTTGAGATTGATGAATTACACATTTATTTTTCTAAATATATAGATATTAGAATATAATTAGAAATTCTTTGTATCAATGATTAGACTCAACCTCGATCCTTCTGCAAATAATCGTATTTATCAGATTGATAATAATTCTGCAGAAAGTTAAAACTGCTTTTTCTTCTTTTGGGTTGTCCAGAATTCGCAAATTTGATTAATTCGCGCTATGTTCAAAAAAAAACCTTGTTGGAGCTTTATCCTCGAAAAAATCACTGACTGGACTAAAAATTATTCTCAGCTAACTTTATTCAACATTTTCTCCACTCAGATTGAAATGCGTCTTTTCCAATGCTATTTCGATTGTCTGAGGGACTAGGCCCACTGAGAGAATCTTAAAATGCCTTTAATCTCAGGTTGAAGCTTCTAAAAAGAAAACTTTTTCAATCCTTAAAACCCCTTATTTGTTGCTAAAGTCCTAGTGCTAGGACTGAGCAAGATGAATATCTATTGAGCTTAAGGCCAAAAACTTGAGTTCTGGACGTAGGAAGTTGCTAGTTTATATGAAGAGTTCCTTTGTGATCGTGAATTTAAAATTTACACAAAACTAAAATTAGTGGAAAACACCTGAATTAATTTTTTTATAACAAAAAGCTGTGCAGCAACTAGAGGGAAACAGTCCTCTAATATTCTCAAAGAAAGGTTCTAAACTAGCCAGACAGAGGTCAAAGACTCCAAAGGGCCTTTTTATTAGAATAAGAAGTAGAAGATTCCCGAAAGGGGAAGAGTTTAAACAAGAAAATTCTGTTATTGAATTGAAGTTTGAAATTAGTATAGAGTTAAATAGAAACTTTTGACTCATGGGCGTCATTCTACAAAACTAATTTTGTGAAATAAAATTTGTCCCATCATCTTTTCTTTAATCAAACTAAATATGACGTACTCACAAAGAACAAAATTTTTGCTCTCTTGGCTTGAAAAGAGAATCAATAAACAAAGAGAATTTACAAGAGATTATCTTGTAATTGTGAAGGTCTCATTGTTACAAGAAGAAAGTGAAGGTTTTCCATGAGAATTTTGAAATCAACACCTCAAGCGCATTTTTTCTAGTTTTTATTGATAATAAATAATTCATTTCATGCATATGCACTCAGAAAAAAACTTTTATTAGGATTTTTTTCAGTTACAATTAAATTTTATCGAAACATTAAAACTCAAGACATCCAACTCAACAAAAACAACAACCTCAAGTTTTTTTGCAAAGAAATTGCCGCTTTTTTATGACAGACAGATCAGTTTAATTATTATTAGAATTTTCTCATAAGGACTTCCTCTTAAAGGGAAAGAAACGGTTAACTGTTGGGGTTTTTGTTTTTTTTTTGTTTGAAAATCGATTCACGGCGGATAGTCGACAGACTTTGAACGACTTTCTAGTAATTTTTGAAGACTACTCGAGGCATATTCTGTTCATAAAACGAGTCAAATAATCTCAGTAATGCTTAGTTTGTAAATAAAGACTTTTAAACAAAGAGGTGGAAATTGATTACATGAGCCAAAAGCTGTGATCAAGCGACATTTTACTCTGTGAATAAGTTGAGAGGAAGCTCATGCGATTGAAATTAAAGCTAGAAGGAAGACAATAAAAATAATAAAGAAAGGATTGAACCGGCCTGGCAATATTGATTTTGAAAAGGAAAAAATCAAAAAATCTTTTTTTTTGGTTTAAGAGAAAGAATTAATTTGCGTCATCATTCAACAAAATTTGCCAGTTTATTCAACACAAAGGGAGAAGGAAAACCTCTTGTCACAGATAATAATCCTTCAAGGGAGAATAACGAAATTGATGAGACATTTTTATGAAAAATTCATATAAGGTTGTAGTGAATATAAATAAAAAACTTTTCTTTGAAACAGATAGTTCTCAATCTCTATTCAATTATTTAAACATCCACATTGTCTAAGTTGGCAGAATAAAAATATATCAAAGCCTCAAATGATCTTCTCCTGAGAAATTTCAAGCCTTGCTCTCAAAAATAGCTTCTTTCAAAATTTTCTAAGAAATTTTAGTTTTCAAGAGGCTTGAGGTAATTCCTTGATTGAAAAGTGCCTTGAAGGGCTTGTTATAAAGCCTATTTGTATCTTCAGGAGACCTGAAGTAAAACTCTGAGTAGTTTTTACAGGAAATTTTGTTATTCAACATCATTCTTGTTTTTATTTCAAAATTTGAAAGCAAGAGACTAGCCAAAACCTGAGGACATCTTGTAAGCAACCTTCATAAAGAGTGTTAGCCTTTTCTTTGGCTAAAACCCTGCTCATTTTATCAGAAAACATTTATTTTATTCTCAAGAAATTTTATGCAGAGAACATTTTTTTCCTGTTCTCAAAGAGATATGATTGCTATTTTTGTCTTTTTCTAGAGAGCCGATCATGATCACCAAGAAGGCCTTTATTTGAATTTTCATCGAATCAGAGTTTTTATAATGTCGTTAATTATTATTATTTCCAGAATAAACCGATTCTTCGAGAGCTTAATCTGGATTTCCAGCAGAAGCTCGAGACCCTTCCTTTTGAGGATCGATTTCCAGACCACAATAAAACTTTTATTGTGGCATTTATCGAGTTTTAGATGAATTCTTAAGGAAAGCATAATTATATCAAAGGAGGATGTTTTAATTAAATTTTCTCTCTGGGGAGTTGGTTTTAAAAATTTTTTGTAGGAAGATTGTGGGACATGGAAGGAAGGCTAACGAAGGCTATCAAGCGATTGGATCGAAAACGATAAGAGACAAGAACTCTTGAATGAGAGAAAAGGATTAAAGCACCTTATTGGGCCGAATCCTTTGGAAAATAGATCTCAGATTTTTCATAGCACAAAGAGAGTTGCTAAACAAAAACCCCTGTTTTTTGAAGGTTCTCAATGCAAATAGCCTGTTATTGAAGGAGTTTTGAAAAGTCATCAAGCTCTTCAAGAAGAAGGGCGGAAGAAAATCTAGGAGGGAATTAAAATTTTGTCAATAAAATTTTTACTTGGAAAAACTCGAAAATCAAATTGCATACACAAAGACCATGAATTTCTAATTACGTTAAAAAAAATTAAATCAAAAATTTGAAATCAGCAAAATCAAGTTTAAACAGTTTTATTTTGCCTAACTCCAACAGTCAAAAAGACCGACGAAATTTTTCATTTTGCAGCGAAATTAATAAATTTTTGTCCTTTTAATACATAAAAATTCACACAATTCCTCCTTATTAAATCAATGAATAAAGCCATCTTTAGCTCGAAACTTCCAATGAAATTCTCTGTTGACAGATTAAATATGTGTGGAGTGAGATAGTAACCACATACTGGCCTGAATTATAAGACAGAAACGAAGTGATAAGATTCTTAAGAATTAAAAGCCCAAGGAATGAGAAAATTTAAATTCAAAGTCATGAAAATTCTTTTATCAGTTTATACTGATTCTTTAAAAAATTCAATATATTTCTCCTCGCAGAATCCTTTAATCAGTTAGAATATAGTTCTTAACATTTTCATCGCAACCTTATGAGATTCCTTAAAAACAAAATCGCACGTGCTCTCCAATTAGCTGAGCTGAACAAATCTCCTCCACAAGACTCAAAGCCTCTTGAAAGCCCTCGCACACTGCGTCAATCGTGGGAAATCGATACTGTGTCACCGCTACAAGAATTTCCTTTAATAGAAGCACCAAAAGCCTCGGACGAGTCCCCTCAAAGAAGAAGACGAAAATCCATTGGAAACAATATCATGAAGAATTACTGCAGAGCTCTGGTAAACTTTCTTTGGCTCGTCCTTATCTGTTGAATGAGGCCGAAAGCATTGGCATTTCATATGCAAAGTTCATACAGATTTTAAACTCGAAAAGGAAGAACATAAATTGCATTAAAGGGTTAAGAGGTTTGCTCTTACAAGAAAGGAGGGATTCAAGGAATACCAAGGCGTTTAAAACGATGTTTCAGAGGTCTTGTGAGGTGTTTTTGAAATATTTTTGCGTGAAATGGATCTGTAATAGTAAGATGGACAACCAGATCAAGCATTTGAATTATCGCAACAAAATTTTGAGAAGAGCGAAAAATCCTGAACACTTTACTTCTCTCGAAGACCTTGAAAGACGAGCTCAGACTCATTGATGGAGGGATACTGTCCTAGTCCAAGATATTTTTGTGTGTTTATAAGTTCTGAGCAATTTGTATGAAGATGCATTGTATTCTATACTTTCTAATTAGATTCTAAGTCTATTCATTCCTGCATAAAACAAAAATATTTTGATTGAATCAATGATCTCATCATTACAATAAAAACGCTCATCTTTATTGAACATGAATTCTGGCGGTCTAATTTATTTCGTGCAATAAGCTGTTTTCGAACAGGGAAGGAAGAAATGCAATTGTATATTGGTGAGCCTTTGAGAAGATGACGATATTTTATTTTTGGCTTTCAAGCTTGGCTTCAGAGGGAAAAAGGTTGGAAATGTTGAATCTTTTAAGCATCATGATGAGGAGTTAGCTGTTTCTTTTCATGTAAAAGCTTCAAAATTCTGAATCCAATAATCCTCAAGTTGATTACAGAGAGAAAAATAGCCGTGATAAAACGAACCATAACAAAACTTTTTATTGAAAGTTTTGTTCAGAATCCAATACTGTATTAGCCCGAAAAGCTGAAATTCGCATTACACTACCCCACAAGGGAGGTCTCTGCCAAGTTTTTGGGGTTGAATTTTTTTTTTCAAAAATACTTCGGGGTCATATAAAGTTTTTGGGTCATCTCATTTCTTCAAATATCGTAATGTTTCATTCAATAGGCAAAAATTTCGGCCGATCCCCTCCTAAAATAGGGTTTTTAAGCCGAAAAGCCAAGAAACGACTTGAACTTAAGCCGAAATTCCGAATGATCATTGAGGGATCTTTTCACTTTTTTTACTCATGGAAATTTCTTAATTTCTGGATTTTAGATCCTCTGCAGAGTTCAGAATCGTCTGAATTTTCGTCAAGTCATCTGAACTCTATCCAAAGTACTGGAAGTTTCCCTGTTTTTTTATGATTGAGGCTCTGATTAAAAAAAAAATGAAGAGAAATTTTTTAACAAAAATTCAAGAAAATCTCAAAAATGAATCTCCAGTCTGAAATTTCTTCAAGTCAAAGATGTCATGATAAAAAAAGTTAAATATTCAACAATTACTCTTCCTCTTAGTCTGAAAAGTATTTTATTAAGGCTTCATCTGAAAGCTAAACAATCAAAGGGATTTCCAAAGAAAAAGAAAAAGCCATTGAAGCCGAATGACGGATCTTCAGCTAAGGATTTTTAGGACCGAAAAATTGAGGGTTGTTTGGGCTCCCGCTTATCGACATCTTGCTAATAAAACTTTTGAGTTTAACTGCTGGTTTTTGAGCAATTAAAAAATAACCTAATGAATTGTGCTCTTCCAAGAGATCTTTCAATAATTTTTTTTCTTTTCAGGCTCTTTTTGGAGGGTGGCTTCTGCGCGTTCAGTTTCACAATTAGAAAGGACTTTTTTCTCTGTGATTTGAGGTTTTTCCCACAAAAGTGATCGCAAAGATTAGGATATTGCAATTATTTTTCTCGAATTGCAGTTAGAAATACAGTCCAATTAAACCGTTAAATTAAGAAATAGAGAGAAAGAGATGAAGGATGAGTCCTTAAATAAACAAGTTCTATGTTAAAAATATCTTGTAGAGCTTCGCGGCTCCAGAGCCATGCCTGAATATCGTAAGCTTTCAAAGAAGACAGTTGTAATTCGAAGAAATTTCGTTTGCTGAAGAGATTAATAAACAAGCAAAATGCGGACAAAAATTTTGAGAATAATTTTATTTCTCTTGACGGATAAATTTTTTTTGAATCCTCTCCAGCATGATCATAATCTAGAAGAACTTTTTGTGAATTTTAGTGTTCTTTCAAGCTCAGACAAAAGGAAACTTTCTCTTCTTAAAACTTTTAGAAAATTGATACTGTAGAACGTTTCCCATTCAGGCCCATAATTTGCAAATTTTGTTTTGGTAAAGAAATCAGACCTCTGAACTGTTGGGCTCGCCACAAAAAGCCATTCCAAGTCGGTTCAGCTTGAAATAATACAGTATGATGTCGTTGATAGAATGAAGCGGTTTAACAAATAAACTCAAAAACTGATTAAGGTTTTTGAGCTTTCTCATCATTCCATAAGACAGCCTTCTTTGAATAAATAAAAATTGATCTACGAGGTTGCAGATTTTGTCAACTTGTTGTTTAGAGAGCTAGTTGGTATGAAATAATGATCAAATCTTTGTCTTGGCAATGGTTCACAGATCGTTAATGATCTTTCTATTTATTCTGGAATAATTTTCCTTTTCGAAGATTCAATTTGGTCCAAAAAATAAACTTGAAATTCGACACTTAAAGACCTAACCTTCTCAAACTGGACATTTTGGAAAGCTTTCTGAAGAGATTGGGACATAGCTAACCTTAGTTTTCAAGGTAAAATGTCTCACAAATGTTCGAAGTGAGAGATTCTAATTTTCAGCTTTTTATCCTCAGGAAAAAAATTGAATGTTTAATTTTTTTTGAATTTCAAAACGTTGAGAAAACTCCTGCAATACAATTTTTCAAAGACTGTGATCAAAGAATCAATCGCCTTCTGAGAGGGATCATCAAAATTTCATTATTAGCTATGAAGAGTTTGGAGGGTTTCACAGGTTTTAATAGAAAGAGCAATAGAAAACCAAAAAGAGAAAATCGAAGGACAAAATAGAAAACCCGAGAAAATATTTGTCTCATGAAGCTTTCATATATGAAGGAGTGGGTTTTTCGATGAATTTTTGAGAGATCTATTCAACAGTTTTTAGATGGTGAGAAAGGTATAAAGAGTTTCTAGATAAAAAATTAATTTACAAAGAAAGCACAAACATACTTTTCAAAACAACATAGTTTAAACCCATCAGGCAGATACTCACCATCCATATGTAAAATGAAATAATCACATCAGAAAAAAATAAAAATAAACTAATACAAACTAGAAAATCAAAACTTCAGATGATTAATATAAAGAATCTAAAGAATAAAACCGCCATTCGATAATCCATTCAGCATACAAAGAGTTAAACTATTATTTTGATAACTAATTTAATAAATTTTTGTCCTTTTCATTTTCTAAAATAGAAAATTTCTGTGAGGAGGAAAATCACTTTCCTATCTAAGATGACCCTCAAAGCTTGAGACTTGAGGGGACTTTCATATTTCTAAAAAGGAATTTTATGATAAAAGCTTTTCGATAATGAAATAAAAAACTCGATTTCGAATTTAGAAGTTTCAGTGTTAATTTCCTCTGCATATTTATACTCGAGAAAGCCTGCTAAATTATAATATATTTTCTCAATTTGCATACAAAAACACTCGTATCATGAGATTCCTAAAAAAGAAAATTGCACTAGCTCTTCAATTTGCTCAATCCCAACAAGCCTCACAAGGTGATCTCAAGACCTCTGTTAGCCTTGCGACCATGCAAACAACACCAGAGATGGAGGTTTTACCTCAAGATAGCCCTCAACAAGATTGTCCAAGGAAAAGAAAGACATCATCTGGCAACAACATCATGAAAAATTATGCAAGAGCTTTGGTCAATTTTGCTCTTTCGCCTTTGGTTCGACCTTATATGATGAATGAGGATATCTCTTATGAGAAGTTTAAACAGGCTTTAAAAGCAAAAAGAAAGAATGTGAACTGTATTAAAGGCCTAAGAAGTCTTTTGTTACAGGAAAGAAGAGACTCAAGAGAGACGAGAGCGTTTAAAATAATGTTTCAGAAGTCTTGTGAGGTATTCCTGAAATATTATAGTGTGAACTGGATTTTTCACAGTAAGGTGGATGATAAGCTTAAACATTTGAGTTATCGTGGAAAGATCTTGAGAAGAGTGAGAAATCCAGAGTACTTTACTTATTTGGAGAATTTTGTCAGAAGAGAAAACTA
>Ga0182738_1007205_pt1 | contig 11346 bp, 9 predicted proteins | sample eDN5th30CBELigMG_FD_128876 | JGI IMG/M metagenome (GOLD analysis project Ga0182738, IMG submission 128876) | Enriched Miracle-Growth compost microbial communities from Emeryville, California, USA - eDNA 5th pass 30_C BE-Lig MG (version 2)... ...
AGCCGGACGTCAATGCATCGGCGCTCATCACCTTGCCCGACGACGAGCAGTTCAAGTATGTCGTCATGCCGATGCGCATTTAATCTTCGATATGGACTGCAAGGCGGTTTGCTGCTTTTACGCGCGGGTCATGTCGATACGCATCAATCCCCCCGGGTTCATGCCGAATGAGCCGGCCGGCACGCGGTTGCGTGCGGCCGGTTCGCCAGCCGCAAGGCTTATATAGGGTTTTATATTAGTTATGTCAGATCAAGCCACGAATACCCCCGATACCGAATACGGTGCCGATTCCATCAAAATGCTCAAAGGGCTGGAGGCTGTCCGCAAGCGCCCGGGCATGTACATTGGCGACACTTCCGACGGCACCGGCCTGCACCACATGGTGTTCGAAGTGGTGGACAACGCCATCGACGAAGCGCTGGCGGGCTACTGCGACGACATCGTGGTCACCATCCACACCGACAACTCGATTTCCGTCACCGACAACGGCCGCGGCATTCCCACCGCCATCCACAAAGACGACGAGTTCGGCCGCAGCGCCGCGGAAATCGTCATGACCGAACTGCACGCCGGCGGCAAGTTCGACCAGAACTCGTACAAGGTGTCGGGCGGCCTGCACGGCGTGGGCGTGTCGTGCGTGAACGCGCTGTCCGAATGGCTGCGGCTGACCATCCGCCGCAATGGCCAGGTGCACCAGATGGAATTCCGCCAGGGCGAGCGCGTGGCGCCGCTGGCGGTTACCGGCCCCACCGACAAGCGCGGCACCGAAGTGCGCTTCCTGGCCGATCCGCTGATCTTCAACAACATCGAATACCACTACGACATTCTGTCAAAGCGCCTGCGCGAGCTGTCGTTCCTGAACAATGGCGTGAAGATCCGCCTGGTGGACCAGCGCCAGGGCAAGGAAGAGAACTTCGCGTTTTCCGGCGGCGTGCGCGGCTTCGTCGAATACATCAACCGTTCCAAGACGGTGCTGCACCCCAACGTGTTCGCGGTCTCGGCCGAGTCCAGCGCCGGCGGCGTGCCCGTGGGCGTGGAAGTGGCCATGCAATGGAACGACACCTACACCGAAACGGTGCTGTGCTTCACCAACAACATTCCGCAGCGCGATGGCGGCACCCACATGACCGGCCTGCGCGCCGCCATGACCCGCGTCATCAACAAGTACATTGCCGACAACGAACTGGCCAAGAAGGCCAAGGTCGAGACGTCGGGCGATGATATGCGCGAAGGCCTGGCCTGCGTGCTGTCGGTGAAGGTGCCCGAACCCAAGTTCAGCAGCCAGACCAAAGACAAGCTGGTGTCCAGTGAAGTGCGGCCGGCGGTCGAAGACGCCGTGGCGCGCACGCTGGAAACCTGGCTGCTTGAACACCCCAACGACGCCAAGGCGCTGTGCGGCAAGATCGTGGAAGCCGCGCGGGCCCGCGAGGCCGCCCGCAAGGCGCGCGAAATGACGCGCCGTAAAAGCGTGCTGGAAGGCGCCGGCCTGCCCGGCAAGCTGGCCGATTGCCAGGAAAAAGACCCGGCGCTGTGCGAACTGTATATCGTCGAGGGCGATTCGGCCGGCGGTTCGGCCAAACAGGGCCGCGACCGCAAGTTCCAGGCCATCCTGCCGCTGAGGGGCAAGGTGCTGAACGTGGAAAAGGCGCGCTTCGACCGCCTGATCGCCAGCGAACAGATCGCCACCCTGATCACCGCGCTGGGCACCAGCATCGGCCCCGATTTCAACATCGACAAGCTGCGCTACCACCGCCTGATCATCATGACCGACGCCGACGTCGACGGCGCGCACATCCGCACGCTGCTGCTGACGCTGCTGTATCGCCAGATGCCCGAACTGATCGAGCGCGGCTACGTATACATCGCCCAGCCGCCGCTGTACAAGGTCAAGGTCGGCCGCGACGAGCGCTACCTGAAAGACGACCAGGAAGAAGCGCAGTTCATGTTGCAGCTGGCGCTGAAAGACGCCCAGCTGGTGCCCTCGCAAGGGGCCGAGCCCATCACGGGCGAGGCGCTGGCCGAACTGGCGCGCCAGTACGTACTGGCCGATGCCGTCATCGCGCGCCTGACGCGCCTGTTCGACGTGGACGCCCTGTCGGCCATGGCCGAGGGCGTCGAGATCGACCTGTCGTCGGCCGAGGCCGCCGCCGCGTCGGCGCAGCGCCTGGCGCATGCGCTGCGGGACGCGGTCGCGGGCAACGGCGTCGAGGTCGTCGCCGAATTCGACGAGGCCCAAGAGCAGCATCGCCTGCTGGTGCGCCGCATGCATCACGGCAACGTGCGCGTCAGCGTCATCGACGCCGATTTCGTGCACGGCGCCGACTACGCCGTGCTGGCCAAGTCGGCCAGGACCTTCCTGGGCCTGATCGGCGCCGGGGCGGTGGTGGCGCGCGGCGAAGGCGACAAGCGCAAAGAGCAGTTCGTGACCGACTTCCGCGAGGCCATGCAGTGGCTGCGCAGCGAGGCCGAGCGCGGCATCTCGAAGCAGCGTTACAAGGGCCTGGGCGAAATGAACCCCGAGCAGCTCTGGGAAACCACCATGGATCCCGCCGTGCGCCGCCTGCTGCGCGTGAAGATCGAAGATGCCATCGCGGCCGACGAGATCTTCACCACCCTGATGGGCGACGACGTCGAACCGCGCCGCGCGTTCATCGAAACGCATGCATTGTCGGCGTCGAATATCGACGCGTAAGTCTGGCCGGTGTCATGGGCAATGCGCGCGGGATTCCGGAATCAATAACTATGAAATCCCCGCGCAAATAACCAGGTGGCGCCCAGCAGCGTGATGAGTCACCTGTACGGCTGGCCAGGGAAGGGCCAGCCGATCATTTTTTTTCGCGTGCTTTGTGGTGCAGCAGCCGGCTCGGGTCGCGGCACATTTGCTGCGCCATCTGAGCGACCTGCATTCCCAGTTTGCCGATCGAGTCAATATGGAAAGCGGCGAAGTACGGGTGTGTCGGCAGTGGGATGTCGCATTGCAATATGCGGATCCGAGGCGAGGGCCGCTCTTCCAGGCAGGCGTAATTTACTACGCCCACGGACGTGCCCATTTCGACAAGATGGACGATGGCCTCGTCTGAGTCGCTCGCAATAAGGCGTACTGGCCAGGCGCCGGCTTCCTTGAACATGATTTCCAGGCTTTTGTATGTCGTCGATTCTCTGCCATGGGTAACGATCGGGTAACGCGCCACCTGTTCGAGCCCCAGACTGCCTCGGGGCAGCGGCATGCTGGGGCTCGCGATCCACTGCATCTGGTACAGGCCCAGCGGCAGATTGCGAATCGACGCGTCGCGGATTTCTCCCATGATGATGGCCATGTCGATTTCCCCGGCCAGGAGCCGTTCGCGCAAGCGGAGGCTTGACTCGACCACCAGGTCGAACGAGATGGATTGAAATCGGGTGAGTATCTCGTTCATCAAATAGGGAACCCATGCGGTGGCCATGGAGCTGACTGTGCCGATGCGTATGCGTTCAGCCTGAGCGGTTGAGTTATGCGCGGTCGATTGCAGTGTATGGACGGACTCCAGGACCCGCTCTGCATGCGGCAGGAGCTCCCGGCCCCTGCTCGTCAGCCGGACGCCATGCCCTACTCTGTCGAACAGTTTGACGCCCAGGGCATCTTCGAGCGCCTTGACACGCAGCGAAATGGACGGCTGCGTGAGATACAGGCGCGTGGCCGCGGCGCCGAAGCTCTTGAGCGTCGCGGCCGACACAAATGCTTCGAGTTGCTGGATATTCACCGGGCCTGGGATCATGCAAGTGTCACACGCTAGCAGGATATCAGTCTTCCGGTTTGCACAGGCATCATGGATTGCCCGGACGCTGCTCTTTACTGGCGCTCGATCCCGGCCTTGGTGACGATATCGCGCAGGATCCCGATCTCGTTCAGCTGAAATTCGGACATGTCGGTTCCGCAATGATGCATGGGTTCGATGCCGCGTTTTTCGAGCTTCGCGAGAATATCCGGCGACTCCACCGCCTTCTGGACTTTGTCGGTCAGCTCAGCGAGAACGTTTGCCGGAGTCTTGGCCGAAACGTACAAGCCGAACCATACGGCGGCGTTGTGGCCTTCGACACCAAGTTCTTTGGCCGTGGCTACATCGGCCAGCATTTTGGCCCGGTGATCGTCCAGTACCGCGAGGGGGCGCAGCTTTCCGCTTTGATAGAAGGGTTGAGCGGAAATATTGTCTATGAACATCAGGTCGACCAGGCCGCTCGCGACTTCCGTCAAGGCTGTGGCACTGGATTTGTATGGAATGCCCTTGAGTGTGATCTGTGCATTGTGCTGGAAGAGTTCGGCGGCAAGCCTGGTATTGGAGCTGGTATAGGCAAAAGTCAGTTTGCCCGGGCTTGCCTTGGCGGCGGCAACGACTTCGTCCAATGTCTTTAACGGGCTCGCTCCAGCGATGTTCACGACATTGCTGATGCGGCCAATGGTGCATACCGGCGCAAAATCACGGACCGGATCGTAGGGGATGTCTTTCTTGAGAAGAGGGTCGAGCACCGGCAACGAACTGCTGGTGAACATCATTGTGCGGCCGTCACCCGCCGAATTTGCCAGCGCGGCCCCGGCGATCGCGCCTTGCGCGCCCAGCCGATTCACCACGATCGAGGGCTGGGAAGTGAGCTTCGTGTATTCCTCGGCGAATTCGCGCGCGATGACGTCGGTGATCGAGCCATTGGCGAAAGGCATCAGAATGGTCATGCTTCCCGCGTCGCTATCGGCATGGGATGGGGAGTTCAGCAAAATCGACAATACACAGCAAGTGAGCAGCTTCTTGGGGCAGTTCATTTTGTCTCCTGGCTTGGGGGGCGAGTTATTTGCCGGTTGCGGGCTTGAAGTACACCAACGGTTGCCCTTGTCCGGTTATGCGGAAGAACGGCTCGACTTCCATGTTGATCTTGAGATGATTGACGGCGCAGTCTCGGATGCTGCTGACAAGCCTGACGCCGGGCATGCCCTTGAATTCGATCAGCGCTACGACGTAGGGAGGGTCTTCGCCGAAATCCGCATCGAATTTCCTGTGGACCACTGTCCATGAGTACAAGTGCCCTGTTGCCGGTGCCGGTATCCACGATAGGCTCGACGACCCGCACGCCGGGCAGGATGGCTTGGGATACCAATGGAACGCATGGCATTCATTGCATCTGGGAAAGGCAATGACCTCGTTGCGCAGCAAGTCGAAGTACGGCGCGTAATGATCAGGATAAGTGGCGAGATCGGTTTTCATGGCTCAGTCCCGGGCCAGCAACATGACCCCGTAGTCGGGCATGGATAGGCCTGATACCAGGCCGATTTCCGCATTGGCAATCTGCGATGGGCCGGCCTCGCCGCGCAGCTGGCGCGTGGCCTCGACGACGTGTTCTATTCCAAGCAAGTAGCTATAGGCTAGGAATCCGCCGTGCGTATTTATCGGTAAATTTCCATTCCTGCCTATGTGCTCTTCGGATGCGAAGTCGGCGCCTTCGCCCTTTTCGCAGAAGCCGAGATCTTCTAGCTGAAGCAGGCACGATATGGTGAAGCAGTCGTATATTTCGGCGAACGAGATATGTCGGGGCGCCAGCCCCGACACAGCAAAGGCTTCCCGGGCGGCTTCTTTGGCGCCGGGTAGTGAAAGCATGTCGCCATATTGCGTGAAAACATCATCGCCGGCATACGGTGGAGTTGCCAGCGTCGAGGCCAGCACCTTGACGGGATGCTTGCGGCAATTCCGCGCGCGCGCTGAGGTCGTCAGGATGTAAGCGCCAGCGCCGTCGCTGATCACGCAGCAGTCTCTTAAGCGCAGCGGATCGGCGATCATCGGGCCGTTCCAGTAGTCTTCTTCCGACAGAAGATCCGGCCGTTGCGCCCTGCCGGTCAGGTGAGCATTGTGGCTGGCGGACGTCGCAATGGTTGCCAATGCGCGCTCGCCGCCGGGAAAGACCGAAAAGTAGCGCCGCGCCCAAGGCGCGAAATAAATCGGCTGACCGGTGAACCCATAAGGCTTCTCGAAATAGGCTTTTGCCTGAAACCGGTTGTGGTTGGATGAGGGGCCGCCTTTTCTCGATCCGCCGTCCATACCGAAATAGAACACCACCGTGTTGGCGCGGCCCGCGCGTATTGCCTCTGCCGCAAGCGCAGGCGCGCTCATTATCGCGGCCCCTCCGACCGAGCGGCCACCGGTCCACATGTCGGCCTTGCCGAGATGCGCTGCCACGCGCTGCGGCGATATGGCGCGCGGGCCATAGATGCCGTCGCTCACAACGCCATCGATGTCGGCCCGGCTGAGTCCCGCATCTTCGATAGCCGCGTCGATGGCGTCCAGCACGAGCAAGTCGACAGTCTTGTCCGAAACGCGAGTGGGCTGCGTTTCGCCTATGCCCACGATGCAGATGTCATCCATTTTCCCTCCCACCTTCATACGCGTGGCGCGACCATGCGTCGAAACCGGCTGGCTCACACGTTTCAGCGTCGAAGCGCGGGCCGGCTCCGGCTATTTGCGGCCGTTTGCCATTGAACGCCAACGGCAGGGCTACCAGCCTGAAATCATGACCGGGCACCGCCTGTACGATTCCAAGTTCTTTGATGTGCCTATGCGAGACTGCTTCGGGTATGGAATGAATGGGTGCGCATGGAACACCGGCGCTTTCGAGCACATCCAGCCAGTGATCTCGCGGCTTCTCTGCAAGAAGCTTCGATATGGTCGCGAATAGCTCATCTCGATGGTCGACTCTTCTGCGATTGGTCTTGTATAGCGGATCGTCGACCCACTCTGGATGGCCCAATGCAATGGCAAGCTTGCCGAAAAGCCGGTCGTTGCCAGCGCAGATAATCAGTGGCCCGTCGCTGGCATCAAATGCTTCATACGGAGCCATGTCAGGATGGCCCGACGCATGGCGCACGGGCAACTCTCCCTTGTTGACGTACGCATCGACCTTCTGTCCTGCCCATAGCATCGCGGTTTCAAGCAGTGAAGCATTCAGTATTCCTCCGAGGCCGGTACGACGACGTTCCTCGAGCAACGCCAGGGCGCCGATGGCAACCCACATACCCGTGCCTTGGTCACATACCGAGGCGCCAATCCGGGTCGGTGAAGAATCGGGCGCTCCGTTTATGCTGGACAGACCGCTGAACGCTTGAACCAATGGTTCGTATCCGGGGCGATTCCGCAATGGACCGACATGGCCGAACGCGGAGATTTCGCAGTAGATCAGCCGGGGATGTTTCGAACACAGATCTTGCCCTGTGATCCGTAGCGCGGACGCCACGCCAGGACGCAGGTTGTGGATGAGGATATCCGCGTCGCGACAGGCTCCGTCGAGCCACTCCAATCCGGCCTGGGTCTTCAGGTTTATGGCTACCGAGCGTTTGCCCCGGTTGAAACTGTGAAAGTTGAGTGCATCGCCATCGTGGAAAGGTTGTCCCATCCGGCGGGTATCGTCTCCGCCATCGACACGTTCGACTTTCAGGACGTCTGCGCCAAGATCCGACAGGATCATCCCTGCGAATGGGCCGGCGAGCACTTGCCCTATTTCAATGACTTTGATGCCCTGCAGGGGCTTTGATCGATCTTCGGGAAAATGAGTCGGCATACCAGGCAGCATCATCGAGTTAGAGGGCGAGCACTGTGACGCGATAGATGCTAGGCAGGAAGCACCCATAAGTCCAATTGGAAATATTGGATTTTTCTTATATGAGATGCTTATATCTGCCCCATTAATGGGGCGCACGCAAGCTTGTGCTACGGCGTGCGGCGCTTGCCGCGCGACGCCGCCGCGCGGCGCGGCAGCAGCAAATCCATGAAGCCGGCCACGGCGGGATTGCGGCCATCGTGGCGGCGCACCGCGAACAAGCTGGACATGGCGGCCTGCCCGCCGTCGGCCAGCGGGCGATAGCGAACCGCCGCGCCGCGCAGCCCGATGACCGAAGCCGGGACCAGGGCCAGGCCGACATTGGCTTCGATCAGCGCAAGAATGGTGGGCAGCACGCTTTGGTGGACGATGCGTGGCCGTATGCCGGCCTCGGCGAATAGCTTGGCCAACAATTCGTGAAAGTAGCGCGAGCCGCTGGCCGAAAACCCGACCAGGTCCTGGCCGTGCAGGTCTTGCAGCGCGATGTCGCGGCGTCGTGCCAGGCGATGATGCGCGGGTAGAGCCACGACCAGGGGTTCGCGCTCGGCGACGTCGAACAGCAGGCGCGGGTCGTCCAGCGCATCGTGGCGGCGCATCAGGGCGACGTCGATGCGTTCGGCCAGCAGGCCGTCGAGCAGTTCGGCGGATTCGCGTTCCACCAACGACAGTTCGATGCCGGGGTAGGCATTGCGATAGCGCGCCACGATATCGGGCAGTACCTTGTAGGCCGCGCTGCTGGTGAAGCCCACGGTCAGGGCGCCCAGTTCGCCCCGGGCGGCGCGCCCGGCGCGCACCAGCGCCGTATCGCCGTCGTGCAGTATTTGCCGCAGGCTGGCCAGCAGGTGTTCTCCGGCCAGCGTCAGTTGTACCGAGCGCGTGTTGCGCACGAACAGGGGCGTGCCGACCTGCTCTTCGAATTGGCGCACCTGCTGGCTGAGCGGCGGCTGGCTGATGTGCAGGCGTTGCGCGGCCCGGCCGAAATGCAGTTCTTCGGCGACGGCGATGAAGGCGCGGGCCTGCTTCGACAATAACGAGATCGCGTCCATTAAGATAAAAAACGACCTAATAAGGCCAAAATTTTATATTGGATATATAAATCCCGGGTTTCTATGATGCGGCGTAGGTGCCGGGGGCCGTGGCCCGCGCGCAGATTCGTCATTTGTCATTCGACATGGCCGCCAGGCCGGAATAACCGGGGGTTTCATGAAATTGTCTTTCCTTCAACTGGTTCGCGCGGGCGTTGCCGCGCTGGCCGTCATGGGCGTGGGTGCCACGGCGCACGCGGGCTCGTATCCGGACAAGCCACTACGCCTGATCGTGCCTTTCGGCCCGGGCAGCGTTACCGACCAATTGGCGCGCATCACGGCCGACAAGCTGGGCAAGGCCCTGGGGCAGACCGTGGTGGTCGAGAACAAGGCCGGCGCGGGCGGCAACATCGGCGCGGGCTATGTCGCCGATGCGCCCGCCGACGGCTATACGCTGCTGCTGGGACCGGCCAGCACCAATGCCGTGAACCCCAGCCTGTACCACAACCTGAAGTACGACCCGATGAAGGACTTCGTGCCGATCAGCAATGTGGCGTCGGTGACCAACGTGCTGGTCGTGCCCGCCGAAGTGCCCGTGCGCACCGCGCAGGAACTGATCGACCAGCTGAAGCAAGGCGCGACCTACAGCTATGCGTCGGGCGGCGCGGGCGGCACGCAGCATCTGGCGGCGGAACTGTTCAAGTCCATGTCCGGCACCGAGATGCTGCACGTGCCGTACAAGGGCGGCGGCGCGGCCCTGGCCGACCTGCTGAGCAACCGGGTGCAGGTGATGTTCTGCAATCTGCCGGTGTGCCTGCCGCACATCAAGGCGGGCAAGCTGAAGGCGCTGGGGGTGTCGTCGGCGAGCCGTTCGGAACAGCTGCCCGAGGTGCCCACCATTGCCGAGAGCGGCCTGCCGGGGTACGAGGTGGAAGGCTGGTTCGGTCTGTTCGCGCCCACGGGTACGCCGGACGAGGTCGTGGCGCGCTTGAATGCGGAAATGACCAAGATGCTGAATACGCCCGAGGTGCGCGAATTGATACTGGCCCAGGGGGCCACTGCCGAGCCGGGCAGCCAGCAGGACTTCGCGCGTTTCGTGCAGGGCGAGCACGACAAGTGGGCGCGGGTGATCAAGCAGGCCGGCATCACGCTGGAATGAGCCGGATATGAAGCCACTGATACAACTGACCGCCCTGCAGGCCGCGGCCGCGCTGGAAAACCGCGACATCACGGCGGGCGCCCTGGCGCAGGCCTATCTGGACCGCATCGAGGAACGCAACGGCGAAGTGCGCGCCTATGTGGCGCACGACCCGGCCCGCGTGCGCGGCGAGGCCGAACAGGCCCAGGCCGGGGGCGGCCTGTTGCGGGGGCTGCCGTATGCGGTGAAGGACATCATCGCCACCCGCGATTACCCGACCGCGTTCGGCTCGCCGATCTACCAGGGCTATGCGCCCGGACGCGACGCCGGCGTGGTGGCCTGCGCGGCCGAGCAGGGCGCGGTGCTGCTGGGCAAGGTGGGTACCGGCGAATTCGCGACCCAGACCCCCGGGCAGGCGCGCAATCCCCGCAATCTGGCGCATACGCCGGGCGGGTCTTCCAGCGGCTCGGCCGCGGCGGTGGCCGACGGCATGGCTGTGGCGGCCCTGGGCACGCAGACCACGGGTTCGATCGTGCGGCCCGCCGTGTATTGCGGGGTGGTGGGCTACAAGCCGTCGTTCGGCATGCTGTCCAGCGCCGGGGTCGGCGTGTTGAGCCCCCTGCAGGATACGGTCGGGCTGATCACACGGGACGTGGCCGACGCGGCGTTCTTCGCCGCCGGGCTGCACGGCCATCGCCTGCTGCCTCGCGCGCTGGACCGGCCGCGCGTGGGCCTTTGCGTGTCGCGCCAATGGGAACATGCCAAGCCCGAGACGGTACAGGCCATCGAGCGCCTGGCAGAGCGGCTGGCGCGCGCCGGGGCGCAGGTGCGCCGCATGCAGTTGCCCGCCGGCCTGGAAGACCTGGTCGAAGGCCAGGGCCGCATGGTGGCCTACGATGCGCGCCAGGCGCTGGCCTACGAGCGCACGCGGCACTACGGACAACTGAGCCCGCGGCTGCAGGCGCGCCTGCAATATGGCGAGCAAATGACCTTGCCTGAGTACCTGGCGTTCGCGCAGCGCGCCATGCAGGCCCGCGTGCAGGCCGGCGCGTTGTTCGACGGGCTGGATGTCCTGCTGTACCCGGCCGCCGAGGGCGAGGCCGAGCACGGGCTGGATAACTCCGGTTCGCCGCGCTTCGGCGCGTTGTGGACCTTGCTGCACATGCCGGCGGTGTCGTTTCCGATTGCCTCGGGACCCGGCGGGCTGCCGCTGGGCGCGCAGGTCATCGGCGCCTACGGCGACGACTTCCGCGCGCTGGCCGCGGCCCAGTTCGTCGCGGCCCACGCCGAACCGTTCTAGCGGCGGCGTGGCTAGGTGTCTGACTCCCGCAGGGTGTCAGACATCGATGTGTGGCCGGGCTGTCTCGGCACTGCGGTGTCTGACACCCTTGCGGGAGTCAGACACCTGGCCGGGGCCGGCCTTTACGCGCGCGGGGACAGGGTCAGGCGCCTGACGTGGCGTTCGGGCAGCGGCACGGCGGCGTGGGACTGCGCGGCCGCTTGCAGCGACTGGGCCAGCGATTCGGGAAACGCCTGGCTGCGGCGGGTTTCCAGGTTCACGTGCACCGATAG
>Ga0182738_1007206_pt1 | contig 11346 bp, 3 predicted proteins | sample eDN5th30CBELigMG_FD_128876 | JGI IMG/M metagenome (GOLD analysis project Ga0182738, IMG submission 128876) | Enriched Miracle-Growth compost microbial communities from Emeryville, California, USA - eDNA 5th pass 30_C BE-Lig MG (version 2)... ...
AAAAAAAAAGAAACAGCTTGGCAAAACCAATTTATTTATTGTAAAGATTTGCATTATACATGTTTCCACGAAATTGGTTCTGGTTCTGGTTCATAGGAGAATAGAAGTCTTGTTGATTTGGCATATCTATAGCTTGGTAGTCTTGTTGAGCCAACTCTACTGTTTGAATTTCTGGCCTTTTTGGCTGTGGTCTCACGGGAATACCTTGAATAGCTATTGGATCTCGTGCATTCTGTTGCCGTGGCTGAGAGCCTCGAAAATTGGTTTCTAACTCAATATAAAGAGGAAATCTGTAGGGAGCTATCCATCTGAGGCCTCTACTCTCAAAGTGCGGATTATTTGCACGGATGACTTCTTTTGCAATTGCGATTGACTCATTTAATTCTTTGAGAACTCTCTTTTCGGCAAATACGAGCACAATAATCAAAATAAAGAGTAAAGGGAGAAGCACGGCGCAGATTATCAATATCAAGTAGAATATAAATGACGGATCATAAAAAAATGAATTCTCTGCATGCCATTTTTTTATTGAGGTATTTACCTGTTCCAAAAAGCTCTCAACTTCCTCATAACTCAGCCGGTGTTGGGTTTGGTGGGGCGTATAACTGTAGATCTGAAAACTCCTGGTCTTTATATCATAAGGGAAGATAATATGACCAGGAGTGGATGAAGGTACGGGTCTTGGAATTGCTGGATTATAGGGAAGAGCATAAGCTCGACTCATCTGAATTTGTTTTTTAATTAAATGATTGTAAATTAAAAAGTCCTTTTGGGTTTAATAATCTGGGCTTTTCTCATTTTAGAATAAAGGCGATAAGTTTAATTGTGAATTTATAAGTCCTTTTTTGATCAAAATAATAAATAAACAAAAATAACAATAATTCAGAGAATGACTCTAGAGTATGGAACATGCTTTTGCTTTTCTGAAATTAGATGCTACGGTCAAACAAAACTGACTTTCAATTGTTTTCAAAAGATTTTATGGCTTACTGTCGAATTAAACCATTTTTATTCTCTAAAATTCACATATGAAAAATTAAAAGTCCTTTTTGGATTTAATAAGCTGGGTTTTTACTAAAATTAGTGATGACGATAAGTTTAATAATAGTAGTACCTGTCTGCCAAAAACTGTGAATTTAAAAGTCCTTTTCTGATCTGAAAATAATTATTTATCTAGATCCCGGCAATTAGTCCATAAGACAAGGGGAAAGGAGAAACTTATCGGAGTTTTGAACGGAAATTTTTTTGTAAAGGAATTTTTCTCCATATTTTTTCCAAAACTCAAGATAGTCGAGGAAGGAAAAAATGAAATTTCCAAAGAAACTTGGCTTTTTCGATAGAGACTTTGAGTCCTAAACGCAAAACTCTCGTTTTGATAATTTTTTTTTTAATTAAATGAAAGGATTTTTAAATTAGAGAAGACTGGGATAGGTTTAATTTAGGAAGAGCTCAAAAAGGGAAGGCTTAATTTTATTCGAGGGGCCCAAGGTAGGGAGATCATACCTTTTGAGGGTCAATTTATCTGAACCCAACCTATGTATACTACTCTTGCCCTTGCCTCTCTCTATAAAATATTGAGCAGAAGTTTCAAACAAAAGAGCCCTTTGACATCAAATACGATGCCCTCTCGACCCTTGATTCTCTCTCAGATCGATTACAAAATTCCTTTAGAAGAGACTATATATTCATCATTTTCAGAAACTGAGAGGATCTCTCTCTCTCTTTGGAATGATGTATGAAAGGAGATTTAGGAGGCTCTAATAAAGGGGCTCCCGTTCGTTTTTGGAAAGAAACAAAGGATATTTGTCATTCAGCATAATTCTCAGTAAATCTCATTTCGACGCAGAAAGGCTCTTTGGCCAAGCTTTTCCCATTTGAATGCTGTTTATTTATAGCTATTCTTTTTTGTGAGAAAAAGTGCCAAATTCTCCTCTTTCACAAGGAAAAAATATCAGATGAGAGTTCTTTGCCATGTGTTGTCTGAGGGAAAATATCTCCAAGTTAAGGATTTCTTATTTCTGAGCCTGGCTGTTTTACAGTCTGCAGAGCTCTCTCAATCAAATCCCACTAGAGAAATGGAATCAAAATGAAATCTTGTTGGAAAGTGAATTGTGATTTGATGAGAAATCAACTTGAAAAAACCATTTTTCTTTAAAAGAAAGGGAAAAGAAACCCCTCATCAGAAAAATTATCAGAGAAAAAACTCCATTCAATTCAAGTTCAAGAAATTGAAAAAAGAATTTACTCTAAATCTTTGCCAAATTCAACCAGTGAAACTCTGAGGACTTTAAAGATTTTTTTTGTTGAATTTTGAGAAGACACCAAATGATTTTTTTTTTTGTTTTGAAATTGGGTGTTTTAAGATTGATGACGAAACCGATTAAAAATTTTTGAAAAAGATTTTCAATATGGGAACTCCCCTTTTATCGAAGAATCCCTTCAATATTTTGGAAAGCCTACTTCTTGTTTTTGGCCTCAATGAAATTGAAATCCAACCAAAAAACGATTTCAAAAGATTTTTTTCGTAGTTGAATTGTTTAGAGATTGACTTCATAAAAAAATCCTTTTCTTCATTTGATTCTTTCACCATCACTCTGAAAGAAAATCCTTCTCAAGTTCTGAGCCCAGCCACAAAAATCCTTGGAAAAGCCAAAGCCAAAAACAAATTGAAAAGAAAGATTCATAAAGCCCTGGGAGAGGTGAAGAAATTTAATGACGTAAAAGAGGCTCTTCTCAAAATGCCAGGGTAGATTAAGAATCTGGAAAACTGTCAAAGAATTATTGGAGGAAAAAATCAGATCAGAGAATTTAAGCCCTTCAAAAAACGGGCTGTGGCTGAACTTAATGAAATTTTTGAAGGATAGTTATTCTTTGTGACAGTGTTTTTCCTAGGGGCAAAACTCTAACAAACTCTGCCCAAAATTTGGGCAATTCGAAAAAAGTTTTGCCAAAAAATTCAATACCATTCTTCATATATTAGAATTCTGTGAAAATTAGAATAATGATGAAAGAAAATTTTACCTACATTTTGTTTTTTGGAAAAGAAATGAGAGTTTTTTTTTCAGAAAAATAAACAGTGATTTTCCTAAGGTTTTAGACTTTTAGTCAGGATTTCATTTTCCAAAGCTTTTTTTTCCAAGTATTACCTTTCAGAAGGTGATGGGCTTATTTGGTGTCAATAGCTTGTTATAAATTTTCAAATTTGCAGAGTTTCCTATAAAAAAGAAGGGAAGGTGATATCATTCATTCTCTCTTGACAGAAGAATTTTTTAAACATGGATTTGAGGCAATAATGAAATTGATTGAAATTTATGCCACTTTTCCCACAACAAATGCAGAAATTTAGAAAGGACTCTGCTCTTCGAAGAGGATGAAGGCTGATTTCAGGAAGAAGTTGAGTGGGGAGGCTCCAAGGTCTTCTGATGATATTTCTGACGGAAAGATCCCAAATTGTAGAGGCCAGATGGAACACAGCTAACAATTTCCGTAACTTGAGATTTTCAACCTCAATATGCTTGTTTTCAATTTTTAAAGGATAAAGGAAATCTCTAGAATTTTATGAAAAAAAAATTATTTAGAAAAATTATTTGGAAAAATTACGAAAAAATTTGCAGAATTTTCTTTTCACTTTTTTCATTCCTTATTTTTTTATTGGAAAGAGGTCTTTCTGAAATTTTGTCTCAAAGTGTCAAAAGGTTTTAGTCAAAATTTCATAGAAAATTGAGCTTTAGACAAGATTTGGCTAAACTTAAGGGACTTTTAGACTTAGGAAAATCGCTGAAAATAAAAAATTCGAATTCAAGATGCTTTAATGGTTCTTTGTTGTATTGAAAGGTAAAATAGAGAATAAGGAGCTAAGATTTGGAATTTCAAAGGATACTAAAGAAGCAAAGTTCAAATCTTCACCAGTATCTTCAAAATAGGGATTCTCCTTGAAAATGAATTTTTGGGCAATTCAAAAGTCTGAAAATGAAATTTGGGAAAAATGCGGCAATTGAAAACAAGTCTAGGAATAACACTGCTTTATAAGGAGTCAGTTGCCAATAAAAATCATCGTCTATTATTCTTCGATAGATCTTGGAAATTTTTTTGGTCATTTTTGCTTGAAAGGATGAATCAAAGAATGAGAAGTTTTTCTCAGTCCAGTCTTATGACTCTCAATGCAAAGAAGAAACCTGGCCGAGAATTCCCATTTTCAAGATCTCTCGGGAGCAAAAGGTTAAGTCTCGGGAAGTGTCTTCAAAAGCATTGATAATTCAAACAAAAGCCAGGAATAAAACTAAAGAATTCTGGAAAGAAATCTTTCGTTTGAAGTTGGCAAGGATCAAGTTTGGAGGGAGCTACAAAAATTGAGTCTTTTTCGAAATTTCCACTCAATTCTTTTTTTTTTTGAGTCTATTGAGGCGTGTCGGTGGTTTGTATGTCTAGGGCATGTCCACGACAAATTTGTATCCGACAGGCACTCATATCCAAACAAGAGGTGAGTCGACATCTGCCCTACATTTTTTTCAACCTTCAACCCAAAAAAATTTCTTTTTTCTTCAACAAAATACCAAAAAAAATATCGTCAATGTACAAACTGCCGACAATCTGAAAAGTTGACCTCTTTTTTTTTTTTTGCAAAATTTCAATTTATAAAAAAAAAATTTTTATTTTGAAAAAATATTTTGAAAATATTTATTTGATAGAATATGAACAAAAGAAAAGTGAAGATTCCAAAAAAAAACTCACCAGCTTTCTGTTGTTCTTCTCAACTTTTCAGAAGAGAAATTGTAGAATGTAAAGATAAAAAAAAATGTTATTTTTCTATCAAAATTCATATCGATTACTAAAAATAATAAATCTCAAAATATACACGAGATTGGAAAAAAGACAAAGCACTTTTTCCCAAATCCCTCAATATGGATAAGAATATACAGGAAAGAAACTTTACTGTTTGATTTTCTTTTCGACATCTGGCTCAGAATTCTCACTCTCAGAGTCTTCTGGAGGAGCACCTCTTTTTCCAAGAAATGACACTGGAGAAGAAACAAAAGAACCCCGAGCAGGATCATCATTATTCTCAGAGTCCTCATTTTCAGAAACTTCTTCTTCATCTTCATCTTCTCCCTCTTCCATTTCCTCTTCCTCTCCCTCTCCCTCTTCGTCATCGTCTTCTTGTTCACTTTCAAATTCAGCGACTTCTTTCTTCTTATTCTCCGAACCAAAATATTTCTCACATGAAATATTTTCATTTTCCATCATCGCTCTGAACTTATCAGCAAGTTGTGCTGGGAGGAACTTTTCAAGCTTTAGAGATTTCTTATCCACTACAAATTCTTTTTGTTGGTTTTCGAGGACGAAATAAACTCTTCGAATGGCCTGATAGGTTGCTTCAGTTGAAGGGTCATTTTCTCCTTGTGTGAATCTTTGGATATTGAGAGCCTTCGCACAACAATTAAACGCTTTTTCCCACTTCTCTAAATCAGAATACTCTGCTGCAAAGTGGAGATAATCATTCGCAAGATCCAAGTTCATCTCTCCATTGAGACAAATAGTCACACTCAGAGATTTGACGTGAAAGTCCAGCCCTTTTTCAGCCAATCCCAACTTTTCGTATATATCTGCAATATTTCTGTATGCAGTTTCAGTCTCTGGATTTATCTCTCCATTAAGAGCCCTCGCGATACTCAGAGCCTTCAAATAATGCTCCAACGCTTTTTTATGCTCTCCTGAACGGCTATACACTGTTGCAAGGTTATTCTCCAAAGATAAAACTCGTGGGTGTGTTTCGCCATCAGTGGATTTTCTGATATCAAGAGCTTTCGTAAAATACTCAATAGCCTTTTTGTGCTTTCGCAACTGATAATATGTAAACGCCATGTCATTGTATAAAGCCGCGCTGGCAGGGTGCTTTTCCTGATTATTGAGTTTTCTGATCTCGACAGCTTGAACATAGCAGTCAAGCGCTTTTTTGTCGTCGTTCAAGTCATGATAGGCTGAGGCAAGATAATGAAGGGAGTCTGCGACCGATGTGTTTGTTTCTCCATCATTAGATTTTCTGATCTCAAGAGCCTTTGTAAAATACTCAATTGCTTTTGCATACTCTCCCAAACCCTCATAGACAATTCCAAGATTAATATAAGAGCCAGCAACCGAGATATGAGTCTCCCCATACAAGGCTTTTCTCAGCTCAAGAGCCTTCATATGGGACGCAAGCGCCTTTTGATGCTCTTTTAATCTAGAGTAAATGTTTCCAATGTTTCCGTGTGTGGTTGCCGTGTATGCGTGCATTTCTCCATGGACTGCTGTATAAATCTCGACAGACTTCATGATATACTCGAGGGCTTTTTGTGATTGATCCAGCTCGCCAAGTGCTAGGCCAAGGCCGCAGTATGAGTCTGCCGTGAAGGAGTGGGCTTCTCCATAGAAATTCTTTCTAATATCGAGAGCCTTCTGAAGGTAAACTTGTGCTTGTCGGTTATTGTCCATGTAAAAATACATCAATCCAAGGTTGTCATATAATGTTCCAGTTGAAGGATGCATCTCTCCGTAAACTCCTTGGAAATTAGCCACAACTTTCTCCCAAGACTCCAGCGCCTCCTTGCTTTGGTCCAAGTTTTTTTGGCTTTCAGCAAGACTCACATAGTAAAACATTTTGATTTTTTCTCTCTTTCTCTTAAAGACTAGTTCTTTCAAACCTCTTAAACACCACTCTTTACACTCCAAATAATCCTTCTCGACCAACTCTTCATCTCTATCATCAGACTTTCCAGGCTCATAAAGCTGCTTATTTTGGGTGTCTTTATTCATTTCCCATGAGATCAGCTCTTCACGAAAATCTTTCGCTCTCTCTGCTATTTTCACTTCAGTCAGCTTCATCAAATTTTCCACCTCTTCTTTCGTCACCACTTCATCCTCAAAATCCTTTCTTGTAAAAAACACATAGGCCTTGAAAGGTTTCTCTTGAGAAATTTTATTGAATACCCCCTTCATTACTGATTCTGCTTCAAAGTGTGCTAGTCTCCGATAGTATGTCTCCTTCAGACTCTCAAATTCCTTCAAAAATTTTTCTTCACTCACATCATTTGGAATAATTAAAAGAAAGCTCATATTAATATATTTGCAAAATTCAAACATTTTTTCAACTTCAGAAAAGAAAACAATCGACTTATTCTCTTCAAAAGTCGTTTTGAGACACTGCTTTGGTTCAAACCAAATGATTGGGTATTCATCTTTATCACAATAATTACAACTGAGAATTTTCGACTGGTCCTCTTGCCATAAATCTTGCATTAAAAAATCAAGATCAATTGATTTGTTCGAGTTAATTTAAAGATTATTAATTCTCATGAGAATTTCAGGCTTCAAGCTCTTTCTGTGGTTTAAAACTTTTCTAATTTTAGTAATACAGGCCTCGATTCAACCGCCCCTTCTCCCCGAAATATCCCTCCACGACCCCCTAAGACCCCTTCCTACCAGCTTTTCTTCCCCAAGAGGCTCCTCCTCTGACAGAATTTTGCCAGTTTCGTCATCTTCTCTACCCTCAATTGGCTCATTCTGCAAATCCTGATCATATACATAGTCTTCTCTTTAACTGTCTCTAAGGTGGTTCAACCTCTCTGAACAGAGTCCTTTTAGGAGTTCCATGAGTCCAAAGCCTCAGTTTAAAACCCTTTTCGAGGAAAAGGCAAGACATTAAGTTTTTGATATTTCTTATATCATTGGAAAAATCTTTTTGAGGGGAAAACCTCTCTAAGCGAGGGGCTTTATGGCCGTGGACCTTACTGTTTGACAGGCATTTATGCAGAGTTTGACCAGACAAGAGGACCTTTATCATTATAGATGGATAAGAGAGAAAGGGAAGTAAAAATGAAATTTTGTTGCTTCAATCAAATGGAATTCACTGAGAAATCAATTAAAAAAAAAATTCTGGAAAAGAAAAAGAAAATTCATCAAAGACAAAGCTATTTCTCAAATTCAAGTTTCGGTGATTTTCTCAAAATTTTATTTCATTAAAAAAAAATCTATGAAGGGGATGACCCAAAAAACTTTCCGTCTTGACAAAAATTGAGAGCGAGGAGTGGAAATCCAGAAAATCCGTTCCACTCTCGAGAAGAAAGTTGTGGGATTTTTTGTAAGACTCAATTATCAAAAATTTTTTCGTGAGGGCGTCGAAAAGCCTGAAAATCCTTCCATCATATTGCTGAAAAATAAAATTTTCTATCAGCAACACTGAAAAAAAAATCCCTTCCTTTTCTTCAGAAAAAAAAAAGTCTGAAAGAAAAAATTCTTGATAAAGTGGTTTGCCAAGTGATAATAAAATCTTGAAACGGCGAGAAACAAACTGAGGAAAGAATCAATACCAATAAAAAATTTGCAAAAGAGAGATCTTTTCCTCAAGTCCCATATCAAGAGAAAAGGTGAAAGAATTTTTAAATCAAAAATACGAAAATTATTCCGAATAAAAAAATAAACCAGAAAATTTCTTTTAGTCGGAATTGGTAAAGGCCAAATTTTTATAGAATACCCTAAATCTTTGCCAAATTCAACCACAAAAAAAAATCAAATATTTTCTGAATGAATATTCAACCATCTTCGCGAACTTCAACTAGGATTTTTTTTTCAAAATTTCAGCCTCATTTTCTTGTTTTTCAGCAAAGATAGAATAAAATCGTAACTTTGAAGTCTTCTCAAAATTCAACAAAACATCTTTGAGGAAACAAGAATTTCACTGGTTGAACTTGGCAAAGAATTAGATGGAAAAAAAATTAGTCCTTTCTGAAATGCTCATTAAATTAGGTTTTTCAAAGTAAATTTCCTTTTTGGCTGAGTTTTGAAAGTTGAAACTCCAATTAGATTACCATGAATTTTCAAAAGATTTTTGGAATATTGATAAACATCAAGAATTATGATGGTCTCCATACACATGAACCTTGTTGATTTTTCTTGAATAATTTTTTTTAATGAGAAGGACTTGAAAAAGGGTTTTTTCATGCTTTTTTCACATTGCAAGCCAATGTTTTTGAGGCACTTGCGAATTTACAACAAATTATTGAGCTGCTTTGTCCAGATTCAAGAGATCAGTCTTCATTAAAATAACCTTTGTTGGTTTGAAAAAACTCCCAGATTTATTTCAGATGTGATCTTTTGCGCTCAAATTGAAAGGACAAGAGAATAAGATGTCAATACTTTACCTCTTAGTTCTTGAAATAATTTTTATAGAATCCTTTTTTCTTCTTTGTGAAAACCAAAGCTATAGAACAGAATGAGTTAAAAATTTTTGAATGTAAATTAACAGCATGAACTCCCCCAAAAAGATGAAAGCCAATCTTCCAAAAAAACTTTTTTCCTTGAATTTTCTTGAGGTATTTTTTTCTTCAGGCCAAATAGTTTTTTCAGACTCCTCCGCGGATGGAATTGAGAAAAAGTGACCGTTTCAAACCGTCCCAGTGTCCCGAAAGGAAGGAAATCAATAATAAAAATCTTTCCAAAAATTTTAATCTCTTTTGAAGTATCAAGAGAAAGATCTTTTTAAAACAAACACTTTTCTCACTTTTCCTTTGTGAGTGAAAAAGAACAGTACAAAAAAAAATTGCCCGCAAAAGATGTTTGGAGGTGGATAAAGGATCAACTTCAAAGATGGTGACGGTTTTTATGACCATCCGGCCGGAAGGAAAAGAGCCTTTTTTGGGTGACAGTGTTTCACAACTCTGAGTTTTTTTCAAGGCTGGCCAAGATTTTCAAATTGCCCAATATCCAGACATTTTAGTTAATGAGGTTTCAATTACTTCTTTTTTTGTAAGATGATTCGTTATATTTTTGTAAAAATTATTAGAATATCGACCCTTTTGCTCCAACAATCATAGTAAAACTCATAAAATTCTAGAGTCAGGAAAAGTAGCATTTTTCAATATAAAAACAAGACATAAAATAATGAAACCTTATTGCTTGATTTTCTTCTCCTTATCTGGCTCAGAATTCTCACTATCAAAATCTTCAGAAGGAGTACTTCGTTTTCCAAGAAGTGAATTACCCTCACCATCGTTCTCTACCAGAGCAGGAGATTCAACCAAATAGCCTCCGCTAGCCTCAGAAACTTCCTCCTCTTTAAATTCTTCGATTTCTTCATTCCTGCTCTCAGAATAAAAGGAGTTCTCGCATGAAATAGCTTCAGCTCTCATCATCTCTCTAAAGTCTGCAGCAAGTTCTCCCGAAAGACTCTTTTCAAGTTTGTGAGATTTCTCATCATAAAGCAACTCTTTTTGCCCCTTTTCTAGAAGCCCATAAAGCCTTCCAATAGCGAGATAAGTTCCTTCGGTCGAGAGGTGATCTTCCCCTTGTAGAAATCTTTGTATATTGAGTGCCTTTAGGCAAAAATTCAACGACTTTTCCCATTTTGATAATTGAGAATACTTTGCTGCAAAATGGATATAAGCCTGTGCAAGATCTAAATTCATTTCCCCAGTGAGACAAACGGTGACACTCAGAGATTTGACGTGAAAGTCAGCCGATTTTTCAATCTCTCCGAGCTTTTCATACACATCTCCAATATTCCCGTATACAGCCTCAGTCGTTGAATCAATCTCTCCATAGATGGACCTTGCGGTACTCAGAGTCTTTAGAAAATGTTCCAGTGCTTTTTGGTACTCTCCTGAATGCTTATATACCGTTGCAAGATTGTTATATAAAGAGAAAACTCTCAAGTTTGCTTCACCATCAATAGGTTCTTCAATATCAAGAGCCTTGATAAAACACTCGGTGGCTCTTTGATAATCATGTAGTCGGTAATAGGTAAAGCCCATATTATTATATAAAGCTGCGCTTTCAGTAGAATTTTCCTGATTGTTAAGCTTTCTGATTTCAACAGCTTGAAGATAACAATCAAGTGCTTTTTTATCTTCATTCAGATTATCATATGCTGATGCAGGAAAATGAAGTGAATCTGCCACTGATGAGTTTGTTTCTCCATAAATTGATTTTCGAATCTCAAGAGCTTTCGTATAACTCTCAATTGCCTTCTCATACTCTCCCAAACTCTCATGGACAAGCGCAATGTTTATATACGAACCAGGAACCGAGGAATGGAGCTCTCCATACATAGATTTTCTGACATCTAGAGCTTTCGTATGATATTCTAGTGCTTTTTGACTCTCTTTCAAATTTTCATAAATATTTCCAATGTTTGCATATGTCGTTGCAGTGTATGAGTGTATTTCTCCATGCACTGTCTTATAGATCTCCGCGGCCTTCATAATATACTCGATCGCTTTTTGTGGTTGATCCAGCTCATCAAGCGCCAGTCCAAGATTATTATACGAGTCTCCAGTAAAAGAGCTTGTTTCTCCATAGATAGCTTTCCTGATG
>Ga0182738_1007209_pt1 | contig 11343 bp, 9 predicted proteins | sample eDN5th30CBELigMG_FD_128876 | JGI IMG/M metagenome (GOLD analysis project Ga0182738, IMG submission 128876) | Enriched Miracle-Growth compost microbial communities from Emeryville, California, USA - eDNA 5th pass 30_C BE-Lig MG (version 2)... ...
AAAGAGGATGTTATTGAAATTAACTGTCATGGCGGATTAGCTTCTGTAAATCGATTATTGCAATTGACAACTTCTTATGGTGCTAGAATTGCAGAACCTGGGGAATTTACCAAAAGGGCTTTTTTAAATGGACGAATCGATCTTTCTCAAGCAGAAGCGGTAATGGATTTAATAAGAGCTAAAACAGATCGTGCGATGAATGTTGCACTTGGTCAAATGGAAGGAAGGTTATCAAAATTAATTAGACATTTGCGCCAAGAAATCTTAGAAACATTAGCACAAGTAGAGGTTAATATTGATTATCCAGAATACGATGATGTAGAAGAAATGACACAAAAAGTCATGCTTGAAAAATCGGCGTATATCAAAACAGAGATTGAAAAGCTATTACTGACCTCTCAACAAGGTAAGATTCTCCGCGAAGGACTGGCAACCGTTATTGTTGGCAGACCGAATGTTGGAAAATCCTCTTTATTGAACAGTTTAGTACAAGAAAATAAAGCAATCGTAACAGACATTCCAGGTACAACGAGAGATGTAATTGAAGAATATGTGAATGTACGCGGAGTTCCACTTCGTTTGCTAGATACAGCAGGAATTCGGGAAACAGAAGATATCGTAGAACGAATTGGCGTCGAAAAGTCACGAAAAGTGTTAAGAGAAGCGGATTTAATTTTACTTGTCCTAAATTATGCAGATGAATTAACCGAAGAGGATAAGAATATCTTCAAGGCTACAGAAGGCATGGATTATATAGTAATCGTCAATAAAACAGATTTACCTCAAAAAATTGATTTGGAGAAAGTAAGAGAACTTGCGGGAAATCGCAAAGTTATCACAACATCTTTAGTAGAAGAAAACGGAGTCGACTTATTAGAGGAAGCGATATCTAGTCTATTTTTTGCAGGCTCTATTGAAGCAAGTGATATGACTTATGTTTCTAATTCCAGACATATTTCCTTATTAAGCCAAGCGATGCGGGCGATAAGCGATGCAATTGAAGGAGCAGAAAATGGCACACCTATAGATATTGTACAAATTGATTTAACACGAACCTGGGAGATACTTGGTGAAATTATTGGTGAGAGTGTGCACGAAAGTTTAATCAATCAGTTGTTTTCTCAGTTCTGTTTAGGGAAATAAGTGATTTTAATGAGAACACTGAAAAAGTAAGTTTCTCCAAATTAAATACGGATTTATGTATTTGAAAAAAGAATTACCTAAATTTAAAAGTTGGCCACCGACATTATGATTAAATGGCAGTTTTTCAGTGGCCTCTATGGAAATGAAGCAGAGTCTTGAGAAATAGAATACCAGCTAATTTAGCCATCAATAAAAGTAACTAAAAACGTATTTCTTAAAAGAAAGTATAGAAAGAAGGAGGCATCATGATGCAGTACGAAGCTGGAAATTATGATGTGATTGTCATTGGTGCAGGTCATGCTGGCTGTGAGGCTGGCCTTGCAGCAGCTAGAATAGGTGCCAAAACATTAATGTTAACGATAAATTTAGATATGGTCGCATTTATGCCATGTAATCCATCTGTCGGAGGACCCGCAAAAGGGATTGTTGTAAGGGAAATTGACGCACTTGGCGGCGAGATGGGGAAAAATATAGATAAAACATATATTCAAATGAGAATGCTAAACACAGGAAAAGGTCCTGCTGTACGTGCCTTAAGAGCTCAGGCAGATAAATATATGTATCAACATGAAATGAAGAAGACGTTAGAAAATGAACCAAATCTAACGTTGATTCAAGGAATGGTAGAAGAACTAATCGTTGAGGATCAAGTTGTCAAAGGAGTTATTACGAAAACAGGTGCTACGTATCGAGCAAAGACGATTGTCGTAACTACTGGTACGTACCTTCGTGGAGAAATTATTTTAGGAGAGCTTAAATACTCCAGCGGTCCGAATAATCAACAGCCTTCCATCCGTTTATCGGAGCACTTAGAAGCACTAGGATTTGATTTAGTGCGTTTTAAAACCGGAACACCACCTCGTGTAAATAGTCATTCTATTGACTACTCTAAGACTGAAATACAGCCTGGTGATGATGTTCCAAGAGCCTTTTCTTATGAAACAACCAAATTTATTACAGATCAGCTTCCTTGTTGGTTAACATATACCAATGAAAAGACACATCAAATTATTGATTCGAATTTACATCGTTCCCCAATGTATTCAGGAATGATCAAAGGGACAGGACCACGCTATTGTCCATCAATTGAAGATAAAGTGGTCCGATTCAATGATAAACCAAGACATCAAATTTTCTTAGAGCCAGAGGGGAAAAATACACAAGAAGTTTATGTTCAAGGATTATCGACAAGCTTACCTGAAGATGTTCAACAGGAAATATTAAGAACAATCCCAGGTTTAGAAAATGTCCAAATGATGCGAGCGGGATATGCAATTGAATATGATGCCATTGTTCCTACACAATTATGGCCAACATTAGAAACGAAGAAGATTAAAAATCTATATACTGCTGGTCAAATTAATGGAACTTCAGGATATGAAGAAGCTGCAGGCCAAGGTTTAATGGCTGGTATTAATGCTGGTTTAAATGCAATAGGAAAAGAGGAAGTTATCTTAAGCCGCTCTGATGCATACATCGGTGTTTTAATTGATGACTTAGTAACAAAAGGCACAAACGAGCCATATCGACTCTTAACATCAAGAGCAGAATACCGCTTACTACTTCGTCATGATAATGCAGATTTACGTTTAACAGATATTGGATATAAAATTGGTCTTATATCTGAAGAGCGCTTTATGAAATTCTCTGATAAAAAGCAATTAATCGAACAAGAGAAGCAACGTTTAAGCGAAGTAATGCTAAAGCCAAATGAGCAAGTTCAAAATCTGATTAAAGAGCAAGGTGGAAGCGAATTAAAAGATGGTATAAGAGCAGGAGATTTATTAAAACGCCCTGAAATGAATTATAGCCATATTGAACAGCTTGCACCAAGCGAAATAGATTTAACAGAAGATATCAAAGAACAAGTAGAAATTCAAATTAAATATGAAGGATATATCGAGAAATCCTTACAGCAAGTGGAAAGACTAAAGAAAATGGAAAACAAGAAAATTCCTGAGAATATTGATTATGATGCGATCTCTAGTCTTGCAACGGAAGCGGTACAGAAATTAAAAAAAGTTCGTCCATTATCCATTGCACAGGCATCGAGAATTTCTGGTGTAAACCCAGCAGATATATCTATTTTATTAGTTTATTTAGAACAAGGAAAAATAGCTCGTGTTTAATCTCTGAATAGAAAGGGTTCATGCATGAAAACGGAAGATTTTATTCAAATGTTGTCTGATAAAGGAATTACTTTATCGGACCAGCAAATAAAACAGTTTGAGCTCTACTTTGAAACATTGGTAGAGTGGAATGAAAAAATGAATTTAACAGCAATTACAGAAAAATCGGATGTTTATTTAAAGCATTTCTATGATTCCATCACTGCTGGATTTTACTATAATGGGTTTCACGATGCTGTACATGTATGCGACGTTGGTGCAGGGGCAGGTTTTCCAAGCATCCCTTTAAAAATTGTTTTTCCTGATTTAAAGGTGACGATTGTCGATTCTTTGAAAAAAAGAATTCATTTTCTTGAACACTTAGCATCTCAACTAGAGCTGAAAGAGGTTAACTTTATTCATGACCGAGCAGAAACATTTGGCCAAAATAAAGCATTTCGTGAATCCTTTGATATTGTAACTGCACGAGCAGTAGCACGACTCTCTGTTTTAAGTGAACTTTGTTTGCCACTAGCAAAGGTTGGAGGTACTTTTGTTGCAATGAAAGCAGCAAGTGCCAAAGAGGAAATCGAAGCGGGGAAAAAGGCTGTAAGTCTATTAGGAGGAAAGATTCAAGCAACACACTCCTTTTTATTGCCAGTTGAAGAAAGTGAAAGAAATATTATCATAATGGAAAAAGAAAAGCCAACACCTAAAAAGTATCCAAGAAAACCTGGAACTCCTAATAAAGAACCAATTGAATAGGTGAAAGCACAGATTTATGTCTGATAATTTAGTTTCTGAAGTTATCCGATTCTTTATATGATATTCTTCCATCCCTTCCTGCGTGAAGTAGGGATGGGAGCTTATTAATAAGACGGGAAAAATGATTATTTTATATTAGGTTGTTTTCAAAAAGATTGATTTTCATTCATAAAAGATATAATTATAGAGAAAATTAAGGAGCAGGCTCATGGTAAGAGTCTGGTAATAGCAACAACTTTATGAAAACAGCTATAAGTTATTACGAAAGAAATAAGAGAATGATATAATCATTCATAAGATTAGAACTATATCAACTATCATATCTACTATATAATATACCTATAATTGTCATATTCTATGAAATTTCGAGAAGTTTCTACTTTAAGTTAGATGACTTTGCAGGGATTAATGTTTCATATAGAGAATAACTAATAGGGAGTTTTGTAAAGGTGGTGCAGGGTGATGAAGCCTTCTTTCTCACGATTTTTTGGACTAGGCGAAAAAGGAGAGCAAATAGAAGATGCTAGTCAAATAAGTGCAGATGCTGCTCAAGAGGAGATCGAGAGTATGGGAAGTAATGAAGAAGTTAGACGAATCCCAATTAATCAGATTGTTCCTAACCGTTTTCAACCAAGAACGGTATTTGATGATGAAAAAATTGAAGAATTAGCTCGTACAATCCATACACATGGTATTATACAACCCATCGTATTAAGAGAATATGAAGAAGATAAATTTGAAATCATTGCTGGAGAACGAAGATGGAGAGCAATGAAAAAACTTGGTTGGGAAGAAGCGCCAGCAATTATAAAAAACATGAGCGACACAGAAACTGCTTCTGTTGCACTTATAGAGAATCTTCAAAGGGAAGAGCTTTCTCCAATTGAAGAAGTGATTGCCTATGGCAAATTATTAGAGCTCCACAATCTTACCCAAGAGGCACTTGCCCAAAGATTAGGCAAAGGGCAGTCGACTGTAGCAAATAAATTAAGACTTCTTAAATTACCAGAAGAAATTCAAGAAGCATTATTAAATAAAGAGATTTCTGAGCGTCATGCTCGTTCCATGATTCCTTTAAAAGAACGGGAAAAACAAATCCAGCTATTACAAGAAATCATGGAAAAGAGCTTAAATGTAAAGCAAACAGAAGAGCGTGTCGTGAAAATGCTTGAACAATCAAAGCAGAAACCGAAGCCAAAAAGAAAGGCATTTAGCAAAGATATGCGGATTGCAGTAAATACCATTCGTCAGTCGCTGAATATGGTTTCTGATAGTGGAATTAATTTAAATGCCGAAGAAGAAGAGTTTGACGATTTTTATCAATTTACGATAAAAATTCCGAAAAAGAAATAATACTTAAATAGCTTCTTATCTAGAATTATAATTTGTACTTATTTATAGATTTTGGGCTCTGTTAAATCCAACTCCATAAAAGACAGTAAAAATACTTATTTAACAGAGCATATTTTTTTGTGAGAATAATAGCCATTTATGCTGGTTCTCACTTTTTTATATGATTTTATTCCTCAAAGGATAACCACAAGTATAAACTGAAACCTCCATTTCTGATTTTAATAGGATTTTTTCTAAGCGAAATAACTAGTTGAATCCTTGTTAAATGCTTGAAATAATAGGCTTTATTACTTCTTTCATACTATTAATATATTTATATTTTCCTCCACTAATTCAGATTAACAGAAAAAGTGACGATATTTAGAAGTTTTCATGATAAAATAATATACGTGATTACAATAGGCATGGAATTGGCCATGTTGTAATCTATTCATGTTTTTTTACCAATAAATTGTCTTATAGTTTAAAAGGCTATAAACGATTCAATCTTTTTATATTAAGCAGCCATCTTGCGTCGATTATATATTTCGTAGCTCGTATGGAATTAAAGGTAGGTGACATCATGGGTAAAATTATTACTGTTGCTAACCAAAAGGGCGGAGTTGGAAAAACAACTACATCGGTTAATCTTGGCTCTTGTTTAGCATATATCGGAAAAAGAGTGCTATTAGTAGATATTGATCCACAAGGAAATGCTACTAGTGGTGTAGGTATTGAAAAAGCTGATGTTGATCATTGTATCTATGATGTGTTAGTGGATGATCTAGAGGCAAGAATGGTGATAAAACAGACAAATGTGGAGAATTTGGATGTTATACCTGCAACTATTCAATTAGCTGGAGCGGAAATAGAGCTTGTTTCTACTATTTCCAGAGAAGTAAGATTGAAAAGAGCTTTAGACGAGGTCAAACACAATTATGATTATATTTTAATAGATTGTCCTCCTTCTTTAGGATTATTAACGATTAATGCGTTGACTGCATCGGACGCAGTATTGATACCTGTTCAATGTGAATATTACGCTTTAGAAGGATTAAGTCAGCTATTAAATACGGTTCGACTTGTTCAAAAGCATTTAAATCATGACTTGGCAATTGAGGGTGTGTTGCTAACAATGCTAGATGCTAGAACAAATCTAGGTTTACAAGTTATTGAGGAAGTTAAAAAGTATTTCCAAGATAAAGTCTATAAAACAATTATTCCGAGAAACATTCGATTATCAGAAGCGCCGAGTCATGGGGAACCAATAATCATTTATGATCCAAAATCACGTGGCGCTGAAGTATATTTGGATCTTGCGAAGGAAGTGGTTACTAGTGGCTAAAGGACTTGGAAAAGGGTTAGATGCATTCTTTCCTAAATTAGATGCCGAGAAGGAAGAAATTGTGCAGGAAATAAGCATCAATGAATTGCGACCTAATCCTTATCAGCCTAGAAAATTCTTCGATGAGGAAGCAATTGAGGAATTGAAGCTTTCGATTCTAGAACATGGGATTCTCCAACCAATTATTGTTCGAAAAAGCATCAAAGGCTATGAAATAGTTGTTGGGGAACGCAGATATCGTGCTGCTAAAGAGGCTAAACTAGCGACTGTCCCTGCAGTTGTTCGGCAACTATCGGAACAGCAAATGATGGAATTAGCAGTACTAGAGAACCTTCAAAGAGAAGATTTATCACCAATTGAAGAAGGTCATGCCTATCAGACATTGATGAAAAAATTAAAGCTGACACAAGAAGAGCTAGCAAAACGTTTAGGGAAAAGCAGACCACATATTGCCAATCATGTTCGTTTACTATCACTTCCAAAAGCTGTTCAAAATTATATTTCTGACGGTAAAATATCAATGGGACATGGAAGAACTTTATTAGGTTTGAAAAATAAAGATAAGCTTCCAGCAATAGTTGATAAAGTTATTAAAGAGGGATTAAATGTACGCCAGTTGGAACAATTAATTCAGCTTTTAAATGAGAATGTTTCACGTGAAACAAAAAAAGAAAAACCCGCACAGAAAAATATTTTTATTAAAGAGCAGGAGTCCTTTCTTCGTGAAAGATTTGGAACAACCGTTCATATTAAGCAAAAGAAAAATAAGGGGAAAATTGAAATTGAATTTTTCTCAGAAGAGGATTTGGCACGCATTCTCCAATTGTTTGAATTAGAAAATGAAAATTAAAAAAAGCCTCTAAAAAAAGATATGTTACAATCGGCAAGCTGTAACAACGATCTTTTTTTAGAGGCTTTTTATTGTATACCATAAGATTGGAATTAGTTATACAGGTTCTTCTTTGATTTCGTATTCCTCTAATTTTGCAGAATGCATATATCGAAGACTGGTATGATAAATACCCTTTGAAATGATTTTTGCCATATTCAATACTAGGCTTAATCTAGTATTCTGAAGAACTAGAAATTCCATAAATCCGCTTATATTAACAATTCCCGTAATATGAATATTTCCAACAGGAGGAAGCTCTTTTTTTACGCCGCTTCCTGGTTTAACAGGTCCATCTCCTATTTGAATTACACCAACGCTTTTCATTCTGCCTAGACAGGCATCTATTCCGATAATATAAGGATTATGATGTTTTTCATGTATTTCCTTTAATTTATCTTCTAAATTAAGTGCATGAATTGGTTCGTCTAATGTTCCATAGACATGAAAAGGAGATATATTCTTTTCACTTAATAGAGTTCCAATAAGCGGACCTAATGAATCTCCAGTAGAACGATCGGTTCCAATACAAACAAAGACAATTGGTCGAGTAACAGAAACAGATGGTAAATGTTTAGATAATGAATCGGCAATTTTAAAAGCTGCTAACTGTTCATCATGTGCTATTCTAATGGGAAGTTCGTTTTTTTCGAAAAGGCTGGAATATAAGGTCATTGAATCTACTCCTTTATCATTTAAGATTCGATAAAATCTATAAAGAAAGCAATTATCGTGATCAGTTAGATTCTGTTAAGTACCTATCAATTAAGATGGAAATCTATCGAACCATGAGATATTTTTATGCAGAATAATTGTAGTATTCAGTATATGGAAAAGAGACAAATTCTATACATATACATAAAAATAAAGGAAAAAAGAGTGATACAGTAAGCGGATAATCCATTATAATAAGGGCAAAAGTCCTGCATTTATTAGGGTGCTTACTACTACAAAGCATGTAGAAAAACTGTTAAAATAAACTTACCCAATATGAAGGCTGTTAAAGAGTAAAATAGAAAAATAGTTAGCATTATTTTCATTCCATAAAACATAGAGCATTAATACGTAAATTATGTTGTATGAACAGAGAAAAAAAGGAAGATAATTTAGTAGAAGTTTATATTTAGAGGTGTCTAGATGGATGAGAATATAAAAGAAGGTATAGATAATCTCATGAATGAGAATTTTTGGAGTAGTCTTGGGTTTGGGGCATTAAAGATTGTACTTATATTTCTAATTAGTGGAATGATTATTAGAATTGGAAAAGCAGCGGTACGAAATATATTTAAAGTAAGAACTCATTCTTCCTTACGCGTATCAGAGAGAAGAGAAGCAACATTAATTAAACTTTTGGAAAATACAATTACTTATGTCGTTTATTTTATGGCAATCATGATGGCGTTATCTGTTTTTAATATTGACGTTAAGGCCTTGTTAGCAGGAGCGGGAATTGTTGGCCTTGCGGTAGGTTTTGGTGCCCAAAGCCTTGTTAAAGACATTATTACAGGATTCTTTATTATCTTTGAAGATCAATTTTCTGTCGGAGACCAAGTACGTATTGGGACATACGAGGGAGTAGTAGAAGAGATTGGATTAAGGACAACAAAAATCAAAGGCTTTACAGGAGAAGTGAATATTATTCCTAATGGAAGCATTATAGAAGTAACTAATTTTTCTATAAACAATAGTAAAGCAATTGTAGATGTAAGTATTGCCTATCAAGGTGATATTAATCGGGCAGAAAAGGTTATACAGGAATTGATTGAAAAACTACCAGAGCAATATGAGGATATTGTCGGTGTTCCAGAATTATTAGGTGTACAAAATATCCAAGCATCAGAGGTTATTATTCGTATAGTTGCAGAAACATTGCCAATGAAGCACCATGCCATCGCAAGGATTTTAAGAAAAGAAATAAAGAATGTTCTAGATGAAAATGGTATTGAGAGTCCTTTCCCAAAATTAGTCATGTATTCACAACCACAATAGTTTGTTCAAGGAGGAAATATGGAACAGAAAGAGTTTGGTCTAAATGATGTAGTTGAGATGAAAAAAGCCCATCCTTGCGGTACAAATCGCTGGAAAATAATTCGGTTAGGGATGGATATCCGAATTAAATGTGAAGGATGCGAACATAGTGTTCTCATTCCAAGAAGAGAGTTTGCAAGGAAAATGAAAAAAGTTTTAGTAAAGCATGAAGAATAGTACTTTTTATCGGAAAGACAGCAAATAAAGATAGTTGTTGTCTTTTTTGGTTCGAGGAAAAGGAACACTACTTGTCTTTTTCCCTCGTTAAAACTATAATTGTTAAAGGTTTAGAATAATAATGAAATTACTTTCTATTTTGTACGATGGAGATAGATAGTTTATATAAGGGAGTGGCATAATGGCGTTAACTGCTGGAATAGTTGGTTTGCCTAACGTTGGTAAATCTACATTGTTTAATGCAATTACACAAGCAGGTGCAGAATCAGCGAACTATCCGTTCTGTACAATTGATCCAAACGTTGGAATTGTAGAAGTACCAGATCAACGTTTAACAAAATTAACAGAATTAGTACAACCGAAAAAAACAGTACCTACAACTTTTGAATTTACAGATATTGCCGGAATTGTAAAAGGGGCAAGTAAAGGGGAAGGTCTTGGCAATAAGTTTTTATCTCATATTCGTGAAGTAGATGCTATCTGCCAAGTAGTACGTTGTTTTGCAGATGATAACATTACCCATGTATCAGGAAAAGTAGACCCTATTTCTGATATAGAAACAATCAACTTAGAATTAATTCTTGCTGATTTAGAATCAGTAGAGAAAAGAATTGGCCGAGTTGGAAAAATGGCGAAGCAAAAAGATAAAGAAGCTGTTGCTGAATTAGAAGTATTAGAATTACTAAAGGCTGCTTTTGAAGAAGAAAAACCAGCAAGAACGGTTGAGTTTACAGAAGAACAGGCGAAAATTGCTAAAGGACTACATCTTTTAACAATTAAGCCTGTATTATATGTTGCGAATGTAGGCGAGGATGAAATCGCAGATGCGGCGAATAATGAATATGTAAAACGTGTAAAGGATTTTGCAGCAAATGAAGGTGCTGAAGTAATTGTCATCTGTGCGAAAATTGAAGAAGAGATTGCAGAGCTTGAAGGAGAAGAAAAGGAAATGTTCCTGCAAGAGCTTGGAATCGAAGAATCTGGTTTAGATCAGTTAATTCGTGCAGCATACCATCTTCTTGGATTAGCTACTTACTTTACAGCAGGCGTTCAAGAAGTTCGTGCATGGACATTTGTACAAGGGATGAAAGCACCACAATGTGCAGGAATTATTCATTCTGATTTTGAAAGAGGCTTTATCCGTGCGGAAACTGTTTCATATGATGATTTATTAGCAAGTGGCAATATGGTTGCTGCAAAAGAAGCTGGTAAAGTTCGTTTAGAAGGTAAAGAATATATAGTTAGAGACGGCGATATTATCCATTTCCGTTTTAACGTATAAGGAAAAATTAAGGCGCTGTGAATTGTAGCAACAAACTTTACGAAAACAGCCCCATGAATTAGAACAACACGCATAAAAAAGATTACTTTAGTACATTTATGGTGCTAATAAATCTTTTAATGCGTGTTTTTTGTAAATAATAATGTACACTCTTTTTACAATTCTTTAAAACTATCCAAGCATAGCAATGATAAGCTAGGAATAGCTATAACTAACTTGATAAAAAGGGAGTGGAGTTTTTGAAAATTGCCATTTTCACAGACACTTATTTTCC